>Ga0209636_10000072_pt1 | contig 76547 bp, 70 predicted proteins | sample DeeMarSWOR152_54_FD_187464 | JGI IMG/M metagenome (GOLD analysis project Ga0209636, IMG submission 187464) | Marine sediment microbial communities from White Oak River estuary, North Carolina - WOR-1-52-54 (SPAdes) (version 2) | ecosystem: Environmental > Aquatic > Marine > Intertidal zone >...
AGAGCCAAAGTGGGAAGTCCCATTCAGGTATCCCCGGTTCTAAGGCTGCATGCGCCTACCCGGGGCGGTATCGCGGCTTGCCGCGCCCTTCTTCGGCTCTCAAGCCGAGCCATCCTCCAGACGGCGTTGGCGTAGTCGGGCCGTATGGTAGTGTCTGTTTGGCGTTTGGTGAAAACCTTACGTTGGTGCGTCGTTGTTTTGGCCTATGCATGGTGTCATTTTGAGCTTTTGTGTTTGGCTCAGTCCACCGCTTCACTCTTGCATCATTGTTGGTGCAGAGTTGCATCTTCTTTTTGATGACGTATTCTATATTGCTGAATCGATTTAGAAGCGAGTTTCGCTAATATAAGGGTTGCGTCCTCTGCTATAAGGGTTTTGAATGGCTGGTTTTGTGGGGGGTTGGGTGCGGGTTGGGTTTTGCGGGGTTTCTGGTTTTTTGGTGTTGTGTGGGGTTGTGTGGGTAATTTGGTTGTTTTTTGTTGTTGTTGGTTGCTGGGTGTGCTTTTGTGGGCTGGGCTGTTGTGTGATTTTCTGCTTATACCCCCTCTATAAATAGCTTGAACTAGTAGTTGACTGAAAACTGGCAGTTGCGCTAATCTAATGCTCGGAAAAGACTATAGTCCCCTTATATAAGGGGGCTATAGTCTCCGCGAGAGCGCGCTAGTTCTCACTTTCCTTACTTCTCAGCGACTTCATGTTGGAGCGCATTTTTTTGGCTCCGTAGTAAGCTGCTCCTGCAATTAGGCATATTGCGCCAATTATACATGCTTGCGTTGCAGCGAAGAGAATGAACACCAAAAGCACCAGACAACTAATTAATCCCAGTGCAGGCACCAGCCTACTGTACTGCCTATTTTCGGTTTTCAATTTGAAAGCAGCTATATTTGTAAGGGCGTAATAAAAAAGAGACGCAAAAGCGCTTATAGCCACAACCCCTGTCAAGTCAAAAAACAAAACAAGCATAATCATCAAAATTCCTATTATCCAAATTGCATAATAAGGCGTGCAAAATTTGTGGTGCAGCTTCGTTAAAACCTGCGGCACGTCTTTCCGCCTTGCCATGGAATAAGCCATGCGGGAAACACCCAAAATTGATGTAAGCAATACACTCGCCGTCGCTAACAAACCTCCAAAAGAAATTATTTGCGTCGCAAGCGGACTTCCGGTGGCGCTTATGGCTTCCGTTAGAGGCGAGTTTGAATCTGCAAGTTTAGATGGTCCTATGAGCCCGACAGCTACTATCCCAATCAGAACATAAATTATTGTGGATATAGCCAGCGACAAAAGCAAAGCCCTTGGCACGTTACGTTTTGCGTCTTTCACCTCTTCCGCCACCACCGCTGCTCTCGCGAACCCAGTGTAAGCAAAGAAAATGAAGCACGCGCCATACAGCACTCCCGCGTTAAAAGGCGCAAAAGGCATGAAATTTGTAGTGTTCGTGTATACTGCGCCAAAAATTACAAAGAACGCTAGCACCAAAAGTTTAGCCACAACAAGAATGGTGTTCAGAAGAGCTGATTGGCGGACGCCAACGAAATTTAACGCTGTAAACGCTATGCATAATACTGCCGCCACTAGGTTGGTTGGCAGACTTGGAAACAAAGCTGTTAAGTAATATGCGAATCCGAGAGAAACAGCTGCTCCCGTGAAAGTGTTGGAAAGCATCCACATCCACCCTGCCAAAAAACCCGAAAAAGGCGAAATGAGCTGGTGTGCATACTCGTAAACGCTTCCTTCTACAGGTTGCCATGTCGCCAATTCAGCGAAGCTTAAGGCTGTAAAAAACGCAATTAAAGCTGCAATAACCATGGAAATTACTAAGGCTGAACCTGCCAAGCCCGCTACAATGCCTGTTACGACAAAGATGCCACCGCCGATGATTGCACCTACGCTTATCGCTGTCGCATCCAGCAAGCCCAACGATGGTTTTAACGCGTTTTGCTGTTCCTTTCTCTCCATTCTCCCACTTCAAAGACACATTTAAGCAATCAAATCCTACGAATTTCACGTTTGTGGTATAAACGTTTCAGTTTGTCCAAAAAAATTTTAAGATTTAAAGATAAAAACTAGTATTGCTCTCGGTGATAAAATTTGGAAACCTTAATATTAACTGACGATGAAGTGAAAAAACTTCTTTCCATATCCGAAGTAATTGAAGCTGTTGAATCAGCTTTCAAACAGAAGGGTCTTGGACGCATTCAGATGCCAGCGAAGATTTACCTATACTACAAGAAGTATAATGGCGATCTAAGAGCCATGCCGACTTTTCTCGAAGACCTCGACATATCAGCGGTTAAAATAGTCAATGTACATCCTGACAATCCAATTAAAAATAACATCCCAACAGTCATGGCTGTAATAATCCTCATAGACCCCGCAACAGGAGCGCCTATTGCAATAATGGGCGGAAAAACAATAACAGCTATGAGAACAGGCGCAGCGGGCAGTATAGCCGCAAAATACCTCGCTAGAAACGACTCCAAAACCATAGGTCTTGTTGGCGCTGGAGCCCAAGCTAGGACTCAACTCATGTCCCTTCTGGAGGTGTATAAGAAACTTGAAGAAGTAAGAGTGTGGAGCCGGACGGAAGAGACCAAAAAAAACTTCGTGACTAAAATGCAACAAGCTTATGGAAACTTGATCCAAGTTATCCCTGCGGCAAGCATAAGAAAAGCAGTGGAAGGGGCAGACATAGTAGTGACTACAACTCCGTCTAGGAAACCTTTGGTCATGAATGACATGGTATCGGCTGGAATGCACATTAACTGTATAGGAGCAGACGCGGTAGGAAAGGAAGAGCTTGATCCAAATATTTTGAAAAGAGCGAAAATAGTTGTCGATGATTGGGCACAAGCTTCTCACAGTGGAGAAATAAACGTCCCGCTAAGCCGTGGAATAATAACAAAGGACAATATATGGGCAGAGATAGGCGAGATTGTGGCTGGCTTGAAACCAGGCAGACAAAGACAAGATGAAATCACGGTTTTCACATCCACTGGTCTGGCAGTTCAGGATGCAGTCACGGCTAAAATCGCTTACTCCAAAGCGCTAGCTACCAAAGTTGGGCGGCTCATAAAAATCATATAATTGTCAAGTACCAAGCGCGTCTTAGACCAAATCCATTCTCCTATTTCTCTTGAGTCCAATTATATATGTGCTGATATTCTTCTATCAATGGATACTCTGCATCTTCATATACGATGTCTGTTTTTAAGCCATGGTTTTTGAGGGTAGTCTGCGTTAGGTCCCAGAGTTGCTGTGTTTTGTCATCAGCTTTGAAGACACCCCAGATTTTGTCTTCGCTCCATCTCATGCCCCAACCGTAATTTTTGGGTAAAACCAAAACTGAATCTGCTTTAATTGAGCCTTGAGTTATTTTGGGGTTTTTAATTACGTTATTCCAAAAGTTTTCTAACGCTTGGAAATGTTCGTCTTTCATTGTGCCATGAGGGTTATCCTCATCTTCGTAGTAGTTGAATAAAACAAAGTATTTTGCGCCAGCCTCATACGCAGTTTGCATTTGACTAAGTATCGCCGTTCCATTGTCAAGGTAGGGCGGTTTATCATATTTCCATGTTATGACGATTCCCCAATTTCTCTTCTGTAGTTTTGCTGCCCCCCGCACAAGCGCTATCTGCTGAGTTAATGTAAGATTCCATCCTATGTGGGCGAGTATTACATCATAACCTGCTAGGTAATCCCACCAGAAAAGCGCATAATCCGAGGTAAAAACGTTGATTGAGTTGTTCTTCAAGTATTCGATTTTGTTTTGGTCGCGGGCTAAGAATCTCTCGGCAACTTCATCTGTGTCCTTGAATGGCCGTAAACTCATCAGGTCTTCGTAAGTTTCGAAACTGGACCGATTAGAGAGGGTACCGCTTATTGTGCCGTTAGGGTAGAAAGTTGCATACGCCGCTGATGAATCATCATTTTCATCTGTGGGTTCATATAATTTAATGGTGCCGCTAAGTTCATAATGAATGACAACTCCATCAGCCTTTTGGAGGACAGTATCGCCATACTTGGTTTTACTTATTGAATCGCCTGTTGTTGTGTCTTTAAACTCTACGTTGTCATCAAGCATTTTTCCGCCTGGCTCATCGCTGTAATAAACGCCTAAGAAGCGGGTTCCCCACCTCTGTTTAGCTGTCTCAAGCCAAGCTGAAAATGTCGATTCAATATAAGTGCCAAAATACGGAAGGAAGTATAATCCAGAAGAAACAGCATAATCTCCTAGTTCATCAACACTTTCTAGGTTTCTTTGCAGCTGACCTGACTGCAGTACAAAAAGATTTGTGTAGTGTTTAACCTTGTCGATTAGCATTTTTCCTTCTGCAACAGAGTTTCCGCAGTATGTTACGCCAACATAGACGTCTGGAGTTTCTGTAGTTTGAAGAGAATAATGTCCAATGAACAACACCGCGAGTAATGCTGTTATTATGAGAATCGCCGAAACCGCGAGCACTCTTTTCATTTCATGGCACCGTGACTCAGGATTATTCTGGGGGCTTGTAAGATAAAATGTTTCTTGAAATCTTTGTTTTTCAGGTTTTATTCGTTTTCGCAGTTTGTTGCTTATTTGGAATCAAACGAACTGGTGATTTTTCATAGACTGTTGATTAATATGCCTTACTGGCTGTTCAGTATTTAAAAGCAAAGTTTGATGAACTGCTTTGTTTAACAATCTGTTTCCGAATAATTCAAATAACCGTAGCGCTTATACTATGAGGAGGCACTGTCGTAATGCTGAAGCATAAACTTAAAGTCCTCATAGTAGTGCTGCTTGTGCTTGCGTTCCTTGTGCCAACATATGTTTCTTTAGTTTCATCCGCAACAGGATACATTAGAATAAACGGAACATCCGCAAGCGTTCCAAACCAACAAGTACCAGCCGGGGGCAACGTGAGCCTCTACTTCGGAGACGTAACGTGGGATGGCACTCAACTATTTTTGTTTTTAAGCCATGATGCCTATTCACAAATGTCATATGGCGACTTTGTATATACTCCAAAATTTTCAGTTTCTAACATAACTAACACAACGACTTCCAGCATCTACAGTGATGGCAATGGCGTTTGGGTTGTGGGAAACAATTGGATTAACGGTAGCATTACCCCGACCGTCCCCATGGGAAACTATACCATCAAAGCTTTCGACGAAGTCACTGAAGCCGTTGCAGTAACAGACACTTACATCTTTGTTTATCCGGTGGCTAACGCATCATTGCAGATTTCTCCGTCTTCAGGTCCTGGCGGGGTTCCTGTTCAGTTTACGGGCTCAGCCTATCCCGCTTATGCAGATGTCACTATTTCATATTACGACCCCACTTTTGGCTCATGGAATTATTTTGATTCCACTCAGGCTAATTCATCTGGAATAATAGTGTTGAACTCTGAAATACCTGACTTAAGAACGTCACTGCGTATGGGTGATTATCCTGAGACATACACTCCGATTTCTTTTAGAACAGAAGTTAACAATTTCGTTTACTGTTATGCAGATTATAACCAATACTCAAGAGGCTTAAAAAGGGTGGGAGACCAGATTGCCAATGGGCTTTTTGGGAATGGCACAAATTTAGCTTCAACCGTAAGCGTTGAAACGGGCGATACTCTTGCGCTTTCTGGTAAATGGTTCCATCCCGGTGATGTTATTTATGTCAAGTGGGACGGTGAAGCCGTTGTATGGACGGTAACTAGCGACGAATGGCTTAATGCGAGTATTCTTAACACTACGGTCGCTGATTCGTCAGGTTCTTTTGAAACAACGGTTACGATTCCATCGGCTGATGCGGGTGAACACTACATAGCCATCGAAGATTCCGAAACCACCGTAATAATAAAAATCTTCATGTCTCGAGGGTCGTTGCAGGTTTCTCCGTCTTCGGGTCCCGGTGGGGTTTCTGTCGAGTTTACGGGTTCAGGTTATGACGCTTATGCAGATGTCACTATTTCATATTACGACCCAGCCTTTAGCTTATGGACTATTTGTGGTTCCGCGACTGCTAACGCCTCAGGAATAATTACGTTTACAACGGAAATACCTGATCTGAGAAAAGCTCTACGCTCTTATGATTCTTTCGAGCAGTATACCCCGATTTCTTTTAGGACAGAAAGTAAGGGTGTAGTTTACAGCTATGTTGATTATAATCAGTATTCGCGGGGTCTGAAAAGGGTCGGAAATCTAATTGCAACTGGACTCTTTGGAAACGGCACGAATCTGTCCTCAGCGAACGAGACCATAGCTGTTAGAGTTAAAGCAGGTGATACAATTACGCTTTCTGGTAAGTGGTTCCATTCTGGTAGCGTCATCTATGTTAGGTGGGACGGCGTTGCCGTTGTGGGTACGGTGACTAGCGACGAATGGCGTGACGCAGTAATTATTGGAACATCGATTGCGAGCTCAACTGGTTCTTTTGAAACAACGGTTACGATTCCATCGGCTGATGTGGGTGCGCACTACGTAGCCGTCGAAGATTCCGAAACCATCGTAATAATCAAAATATACCTTGAATCGTCGCCTGCACCAACGCCTACTCCAACTCCAGAACCTACACCGACTCCCGCACCGACACCTACACCATCTCCTCAACAACCAGGGCCAACTATTGCCGTCTACTGCAGAAGCACCACAAGCTATACTGGCTTTGAAGTTGAAATCTATGGAACTTTATCATTTAATGGAGTTGCAACTTCAGGAGAATCAGTCTTAATTTCATATAGCGTCACCGGAGGCAGTTCTTGGGAAGACCTAACCCTCGCAAAAACAGGTTCTGACGGCGGTTTCTTAGTTGTCTGGAAGCCATCAGTAACGGGGAACTACCTAATCAAAGCAAAATGGGAAGGAAACTCAACATTCAATGAAGCAAGCACAATAGTCAACTTGGCGTTAACACCATACTCAGAGCAAAGCGTATTCTCATTAACCTCTAACTCGACAATATCAGAATTTGCTTTCAACTCCACCAGTGAAGAATTAAGCTTTATCGCATCCGGACCTTCAGGTACAACGGGATATGTCACTGTCTACATTCCAAAATCGCTCATAAGCGACATTTCTGGTCTCAGGGTCTACCTTGATGAAAATCTAATAACCTACAATAGTGAATCGCAAATGGATTGGTGGGTTGTCTCTTTCAACTATTCTCATAGTGCTCATAAAGTTATCATCGAATTGAGCGCCGCTTCTGAGGTTGACGAAACACCACTTGAATTGATTATTTACATAACAATTATAGCGGTTGCAATAGCCATTGCCTTCGCCACGATAGTTTTCAAAAGAAAGCGCCAACGCATCAAGAACGTTTATACAAATAAGATGACGCCGACAGAGCAATAACAGATGCTTTAAAAGCTGGATGGCCTAACACAGTCGCCATACCCATTCTGCTGCTTAGAGAAACAGCAATGAGAAACTGTGAAAAGTAAGAATCCCCTGAAAAGACCTTGGACCTAGAACGCAGGATAATCATGCGCAACGAACCCGAAAAAGGCAGCAACACTGGAGTTAAGTTTCAAGTGAACTCATAAATCACATACAAAGGCTGGTTCACTCTGCATTTCCGCCTTTAAATAAGGGGGGTACAGTCTTTTTTCACGCGCTAGTATCCTATACCTTTCCTCAGTGAACCAGTAGTTCTTTCTATTTACAGAAAGGGTATAAGCCAAAAATCGCACAACAGACCAATAAGAAAGACGTAACGGAACCACATTACCTTTGGAAATACAAATTAAGCAGTTCCTTTTCCTAAACTATTGGACGATGAGGAAATCGAGGTACGAAGACGCGTTTGCGGATGAAATCTTTTTCCGCTCCTGAGTCCACCCAAAAAGTTTGGCGGCAAACCAGAAAAGCACGGCTATTTCTGTTTTTTCGCCTAATAACAAATGTGAAATTGAATAATACTGAGAGCTTATAGACTAGACACTTGTGGACAAAAGAAAGAGACTGGAGAATTTTTTTTACCTATCTCTTTTTTGTCATATATGCCCATGCAGTTACCAAGACGAGCGTTAGGCAAGCACCGGCGAATCCTGAGACTACCCATTTAATATTGATGAGTGCTGGTAATACTGTCATAAGCCATGGGATTATATAGTCTGCTGTCAGCTGTGCAATTACTCCTGCCATGAATCCTAAGAGCGCTACTATTCCGAATACTTTTAACCTGTCACCCATTAAATTCACCTTTTTGTTTTAGCATTAGATTAAGCCTCTTTTTAGTCTAACTTACATGTTTTTGTCTAATATCCGAATAGTGCTTACCTTGTCTTTTAATTTTCTAATTAAAGCCAAAAACAAGTTTTTTTGCCGTGTATATCTCTACGTATATACGTGCATGTTTTCATCATATTAACAATGTATAAGATATTTCGGCGCATCCTTTGTGTTCGGAGGTATTAATTTGTCAGAAAGATTTGCAAAAAAATGGGAAACTAAACGGGGTGAACAGCCTTTCACGGAACGCATAAAAGACGCTGTGTCGCCACCAGGTCCATTGAAGCCAAGACTTGACTTCGCCGTCAGACGAATAGAACTTCAAGTGCAGAAACTCGATCAAGCCACAGAAAGATTTAGCCAGAGAGACAAAGCAATCTTTGCGAGAATAGTTGATGCTTACACCAAACACGACAGTGCGCGCGCCAACGTTTTCGCCAACGAGCTAGCAGAAGTCCGCAAAATGGAGAAGCTAATCATAAACGCCAGACTTGCCCTTGAACAGATAGTGTTAAGGTTACGAACCGTATCCGAACTTGGAGATGTAGTGTCCACCTTAGGACCAGCTGTAGGCGTTCTACGAACCGTCAGAGCAGGACTAGTGAGCGTTTTCCCTGAAGCAGAGACCGAACTAGGCGAAATCGGCAACATGCTAAGCGGAATAATGATTGAAGCAGGCCAAGGCTCGGGAATGACGTTGAACTTTGATACTGTAAACGAGGATGCCTCAAAAATCCTTGCAGAAGCAGCAACAGTTGCTGAGCAGAAAGTCAAAGACAAGTTCCCAGAACTACCGCCAGGTATGCCATCAGTCGCAGCTTCGCAAACAGAGAAAACATCGACAGAGAGCTTCTAAACTGACGGAGGGAAAATATGTCCAACAACTCCAATCTTTTTCTTTCTATCGGTAAACCAATCAAAGATGAGTACGGTCGTACAGTCGGAAAAGTTGCCTCTTTTGCATTGACCCCTAGCGGGAAATTCGACGCTGTATTTATTCAGTTTAATGACGGAAAATTCTCAAAACAGCCCATGGAACACCTACAATTTAATGGTGCTGAGGTCACATTTATCTCGACGCTTAAATCACAGGCAAGCGTTCTCTGCAATCAGATACCCCTCATATGGCGCAAGGACCAAGCCCTTAAAGATCTGGCTGAAAAAAGAAAGATTTCTCCAGACCTCTACCAGGAGCTCCATAACAATTTTGAGGGAGTTCTAAATCAACTGAAGAAAGATGCACAAGTTCTTGCAGATGAGACTACAAAGGAAATTGCACGTTGTGACCAAGAGATTAAAACTCTGGGCTATGCAGTTGTCAACCTAGAGCTAGAACATGAGGTAGGTCAAATCGATGAGGAAGCCTACAAGTCTGCTTTCACCATGCTTCAAGAGAACCTCAAGCGTTCCAACACGGAGAAGAGTGATATTGAACTTACCAAAAACAAACTCTCAAACATATTACTAGGCGATTCTAAACAACCTGAGCAAAAAACCAACACCACTTCTACTGAGTCAACTAACAAAAAACCACCAACTAAAGAAACCCCTAACGAAATAACTGACGAAACCCCTAACGAAGAGCCTGAACTCCCAGAGCCTCCAGTAGTTGTCTACGTGAAAGAAGTCGGAAAGGCTGGAATATAACCCAAAGAGTGAAGTTGCGGGCGGGGGGAAAAAGACATTAAAGGTCTAACACATTCAAGCCCTCCACCGATACGGGAAGTCGCCACAAAATCAATATACACCCTTAGAATTCAACAGAACAAGCTAGAGCAAGCAAGCTACAGATTAAAAGAAAGAGACCGCATACTTTTTGAATCCTGCATGGGTGCTTTAAAGAAGAACAACAAAGAAAGAGCGGCGATGTGTGCTAATGAAATCGCCGAAGTCAGAAAGCTAATAAAATTCCTTTACAGCGTGCAGCTGGCAATCGAACGCGTAGTCCTTCGACTTGAAACAATAAAAGAACTAAGCGAAATTGTTGTTGACTTAAAACCTGCATTGAAGCTTCTCCAAAACGTTTCATCAGAACTGTTCCAAGTTTTGCCCGATGTCTCCAGCGAATTAAACAACGTTAACGACACAATACGTGAAACACTCTATGCGACAAAGATTTCGGCAGACGAGTCTTTGATACCTGTTGGCAAAAAGACAGCAGGCGGCGAAGAAATACTGAATGAAGTATCCGGTTTCCTTGAGCAAAAACTGTCCGAAACTCTTCCTGAACCGCCCGCGGCTTCTCTCCCATCAGAAGAAAAAATAGCTCCAATAAAAGAAATGGTCGCTCTGTCAGCCAGCTCTTCACAAATGATTGGACGCAAAACTACTGACGAAATTGGCATAGATTCTTCACAAACCCTGTTTTCTTTTAAAAAATCTGAGATTAAAGAAATCTCATTGACAGTTGAGAAGCCCTCTCTGGAAGATGTGCTTCTCGAATACGTAAGAAAGAGTAACGGTGAAATAGATTTAACCCGTTGTTCAAGTGATTTGAAAACTTCACATGAAGAAATTGAGAAAGCCCTTGAAAATTTGGGAACAAAGGGGAAAATAAAAATCGAGTTAAAATCGCCTGAATAAATGGTGTAAAAACTCATGAGTGCTTCACAGGAGCTTGAACAGGCTGCAAAGGCCTACGCGTTAGACGCAGTGCGTTTAGACAAACAAGGAGCAAAAGGTAGAGCCATAACTTTATACCAAAAGGCAATAGAAAGCCTCTTGCAACTTGTGCAGCTTTATCCTGAGTACGGTCTGAACAAAGTTTATGTTCAAAGGGCAATTGCCTACCAAGAGAGAATTAAAGCTCTGCAAGGGTCAGTTTCGCCGGCTGACATGCAAATGGGCTCAAATAACGGGGGCGATGGTGGTGAAAAAGCAATGGAAGGCGGCGGAAAACCAACTGGTGCAGAGCTTGTGGTCACTGAAAAGCCTGAAGTAGGCTGGGAAGAAGTTGTGGGCTTGGAGCTTGCTAAAAAAGCCGTCAAAGAAGCTATAGTCTACCCTGTTCAGAGACCTGACCTGTTTCCGTTAGGTTGGCCAAGAGGAATACTTCTTTTCGGTCCGCCTGGTTGCGGAAAAACTTTGCTTGCAGCAGCGGTTGCTACGGAGATAGATGCCAACTTCTATTCCATAGACGCGGCTTCGATAATGTCTAAGTGGTTGGGCGAGGCTGAGCAGAACGTTGCCAAGCTTTTCGGTTCAGCTAGGAAAGCCTCGACTGGGGGTAAGCCTGCAATTGTTTTCGTCGATGAGCTAGATTCTCTAATGGGGCAGCACTCAAACGAGGTTGGCGGCGAAATTCGCGTTCGCAATCAGTTTTTGAAAGAGATGGACGGCATAGTTGACAAAGGGAAGAACCTTCACGTTTACGTTATTGGCGCCACCAACAAGCCGTGGGACTTGGACTGGGCCTTCATACGAAGATTCCAAAAAAGAATCCTCGTTCCTCTTCCCGATCATCACACGCGGTTGATGATGCTTAAGCTTTACACGAACAATCTTCAGATTGACCAAGATGTGGACCTGCACGAGTTAGCTAGGCTCTCTGAAGGCTTTTCGGGAAGCGACATAAGAGATGTGTGCCAAGCAGCCCAGCTAAAGCTTATAGGCGAATTCTTCGAGTCCGGCAAAGCTACGGACAGAGAGGCCAAGCCGAGGTCTATAACGATGAGTGATTTCAGACAGACACTGGAAGAGCGGAAACCGAGCGTTTCGTTGGATATGCTATCGCTGTACAGCAGGTGGTTTGAGGCTTTCAAAGCCCTGTAAAAAGGAGGGGAAAATGAAAAACTGAAAAAGGTTTGGGTGGAAAGGTTTGGAGAAACATCTTTTTGCACGCTCTCCTTTCTCCCCCCTCAAATAATCTCCAAACCCCACAACCCAACAACGCAATCAGCATCTATTTTTTGAGTATGGTCTTCTCAACAATATCTGCTAGTTTTTTAGGATTTTTCAATCCATCTGCATAAGGAACTTCGAAACCTAAGGTTTCTGTGGAGTAAGGCCCGCTGAAAGCCAAAACAGGTTTAAAAGTTTCTAACGCGTTCTCCGCTTCGTGAATGGATTTTACAACCACAATCTTTGGAATATTTTTCTTTAAAGCGACAAGTTTTTTCAATCCTTCAACGAAAACTACGTCATTACCTTTGCATTTTTTTAACAATGTTTGAAGTGATATGCTTCCTGTGGTGACTTTTTCTATTGTAGCTATTTCTGTTGCTGCCACACTTATGATTGTCTTTGCACCCGCTTTCGCAAATTTCCACGTGTCTTTTCCAGCGATGTCGATCGTAAAATCTGCCTCGGAGATGTGCTTTATGGCGGCAACCTTGTAACCTCTTTCCGAGAGTTCTTTGATCAAGTTCTCTGTGGTGGTTGTTTTTCCTGATTTTTTGCTTCCAACCACTGCTATGACTTGCATTTCCTTTTGTGCACCGGCTACTTCATTTCTTCCTCGAAGATTTCTGCAAGCATTTTCTTGTTTATGCTTAGTTCTTCTGCTAAGTCTTTAACCAGTTTTACGTAAGTTCTGAACAGGTTCTCCAGTATTTCGGCTTTTTCTTTTTCTGATAGTTCTTTTTCTTCTGCCAGTAGTAGCGCGAACCATCTGCCGAGGTCTGTAAGCTGATAAGTTTTAACCCAGGTTATTCTTCCTTCTTTATCGTTTTTTTCCATACGCTCGGTTAACACGCCGAGTTTCGTGAGGGCTTTTAGGTTTTCGATGATTGTTTTATTTGAATAGTTGAGGCTTTTTACGAGTTCTTTTTGGTAAATGTTCTTTGAGATTCCTTGTTTAAGTGAGAACCTTAAGACGTCAACGCCTGCTTTTGACCCGAAGATGGCGCTTAATACTCTGTCTTTTTTTTCGGCTGGAAGAAATACTACATAAGGATGTAATTTTACACTCAATAGTACCACTTTGTAATCTTGTCGCGGCTCTAGTATTTAAGAATTTTGGCTTTCTGTTCTGCTTGGCTTTTCACGGCTTGTTTTCTTGTGCCCTCTAGTGCTCTCGCGAGACTATAGCCCCCTTATATAAAGACTGAAATGCAGGTTGAACCAAAGCATTGATTAATCTGTTCTTTTGGAGAATAGTTCTGTTCTTCGGGAGAATTATTAGGCTCATCTAGCTGTTTTTTCTATGGTTTTATGTGCTGTACGAGTGTTGTCTTCGCTGAAATGCTTATAGTAGCTGATGTTCCTGCCGCTTGAGCGGGACTCTGAATTATTTGCATGCTTGATTCGATTCGGTGGCAAGTCCCATATTCGATGTATGTTTGGCCGCTTATGGTCATGTTCACGGTGAAAGGTGGACTAGTGTAATTACCGCTTGTTGGAAGTTTGATGCTCATGGTGAGATTGCTTACGGTGTCTACTTTGAAGACCTCATATGTTCCAGCAGGAACCGTGATGTTTTGGACGCCTCCAAACGTAATCGTCATTTCCCCTGTTATGCTGACGTTCAAGTTGCCACTGTTCACTGGGACTTGCCAGCTGTCTCCTACCTTGACCTCTGGCTTGTCAAGCAGTACGGTGGCAAACGGATCAGTGCTCATGTTTGAAGTCAACACTTCTTCTGTTCCTTCCAGCCTGAAGTAGCCAGTGTATCCTGTCTTGTTCACTTTTTCAATGAACGACGTTGACACGGGCATATGGCCTATCGTAGCGGTTATAGTGTGATTCAAAGTGTAGTATTCACCGTCGAAATCCAAAACTTCTACAATTTCAGTCGATTTAATGCTTGTTTCCCCAGAATATTCTGAAGGCAATGAACTATTAGCCATTTGAGTTGTTACAGTCTCTATCGTGTTGTAAACCATCTTTTCCCCAACCGTGTACTCCACGCCAAGAGGTATCGTTGCCGCACCTTGCGGAACCAAAAGAGCAACGGCTATAATCACAATCACAATTATCGCTGCAACAGCATAGAGTTTCTTTCCAAACCTCCTAAAGCCTGAAGGGCGGGTTGCTGGCTGGTTTGGTGAAGGAGGGGTTTCAGAAGGAACAGCTTTGGCTTTGCTGCGCAAATTATTATTCCTTCCTAATTCAACATAGGGGTAAACAAACCTTTAAGTTTTCTGACTAAAATTCTTGTCAACGCAAAAACGCCACTTGGGGAATGCAATAGCTTTTTTAGTCTTCAGCTTTATTCTTTCCGCGGTGTGTTAAAACGGCAATGATTGAATGGATTCCCGCCGACGGAGACACGTTAGCTACAAAAGACGGCTTCATTTTCAACACCTTCGGGTACGAGCACCCCCACGACCGGGTTTTCGCGTTTCTCAAGTACATCCCAGCCGAATTCAAAGCGCTCTTCAACGTCCACATGCTGGAGCGCACTTGGAAATACGGCGAGACCCAGCTTTTCAGGGCGGAGAAACTTTACACCGCCAAGAATTATAAGTCTTTTATTGAGACGTTCCGAAAAAATTTCCCTGACTACGTTTACTACTGCTACCTACGCAACAAGGAGCTAATCACCACACCGCTGAGCTTGATTGACCGGGTTTTCGTTCCAAGAGACCGCTTAGCTGCCTTAAGGCAAGTGAAGAAGCCTGACAGCCTGCAAAAACTGGCGCTAGAGCTTATCAACCTGCTGTCTGACGCGGCAGGCGTCGGTTTAGACGATTTCGGAATTCACGGCTCCATAGCCCTAAACATGCACGCGCCCGAATCTGACATAGACTTCGTCGTGTACGGCTCAGAAAACTTCCGCATCGTAGAAGAGACAATAGCCCGTCTCGTTAACGCCGGCAAGCTAAGCTACATCATCAGCAACCGCTTAGACGCTGCAAGGAAATTCCAAGGGCGTTACAAAGACAAGATATTCATGTACAACGCCACCCGCAAGCCCGAAGAGGTTAAAACACGATACGGCACGGCTCGATTTTCATCCATCGACCCCGTAAGGTTCCAGTGCACCGTCAGCGGCGACACCGAAGCCATGTTCCGCCCAGCCACCTACAAAATAGCCAACTACAAACCCTTAGACGCTGCTTCGGAGCTTCCGATAGACAAAATTCCAGACCTCGTCATCTCCAACATAGGCTGCTACCGAAACATCGCCCGCAAGCACAGCGAAATCAAAGTTGCAGGGCAACTGGAACGCGTTGAAACAATTAAAACCGGCGCTGTTCATTATCAAGTTGTAGTTGGAACGGCGACCTCAGAGGAAGAGTACATTTGGCCAGTCTAAGTCTCAGAGACCGAGACGCCATAGTCACTTGGGAAGGCTTAATCTTCCGCGTCTTCGGCTACTCACACCCCTCGAACGCATACATATGCGACGCTGAATACGCCTCGGCAAGCATTTTCACGTCAAATGACCCGCGAGCACCGAGAAACGGCGGCAGCCAACTTTTCTACAAGTTTTACAATGATGAAGGCTTGAAACTTGTTTTCAGCCAATTTCCGCAGTACACGGTTTTTCATGAGATGCTCGGGCAAAAGGTCGTGGGCGTAAACCAAGATGATATAGTCGAGGCGAGAAAACCTGATGAGCGATTGCAGGCTTTGGTTGGAACAGAACCGAAGGACGAACTTCACGATGCTATGCAACGTGTTCTGAAAATTGTTTTGCAACGTTCAGGTTTGTCGGTGGAGAACTTTGGCGTGTTCGGTTCGATGCTTCACGGTTTTCACCATCCCCAGTTTTCGGACATAGACTTCATAGTCTATGGTAAAAAGAAGAATGTTAAGGTGCGTGAAACACTTGAAGCATTATACTCAGGTGGTCTTTCAGGTTTTAGAAACGAGTTTGGAACAGACGAGGCTATGAAAGGCAAGCAGTGGCGATTTAGAAATTACAGCGTCAAAGAGTTTCTGTGGCATCAAAAACGAAAGCAGATTTACGGCTTGTTCGATGACGCTCAGAGTGGAAGAACCATAAAAGCGGAGTTTGAACCCGTGAAAGCTTGGAGCGAAATCGCTTCAGAATATGACCCCGAAGCGAGAATTTTGAGGAAGGGCTGGGTTAAGATTAACGCTCGCGTAGTTGATGACGCTGATGCGCCTTTTATTCCGTCAGTTTACGGCATTGAACCCTTAGAAGTTTTGAGCGGCACAAGAGAAGCCCTTGAAGCGGTGCGCGTGTTTTCTTACATGGAAGAATTTCGTCTGCAAGCTCAAAAAGACGAGAGAATTTGTGTTGAAGGCAACTTGGAAGAAGTGGTTTCTTCTAAAGGCAGTTTTCACCAGATCACTTTGACTTATTGTCCACGCTATTATGAGCAGGTCTTGAAGGTGACTGCCTCAAACACATGACAGCACCATGTAATCCGACGGCTTATTACCGAGTATTATTCGATAATATTCGCGTTCTGTTCTCTTGTCTGTTACACGTTCAACTTTTCCCTGCGCAGTTACTGTTTCGCCTCTTTTGGCTTGTTCACAGAACCTGCCGCGGAAAGACACTATCTCCTGTATTGGCTCAAGTTCTGGGCCTTCCACAACTTTGATTTTCTCGATTCTATACGTGCAAGGCGTGAAAAGCGAGTTGGAATCATCGGCGATTGTGGCAGATATTTTGGCGTAGCCGCAGTTTCGGTAGCAAACGTCTCCGTATTGCTCGTTTATTTGGTTCCAGTCTTTCACGAAACGTATAAAATAGTCTGTTTGCCTGAACTTGCCCTGAAACGCTTTTCTATGTTCGACCTTGGCGAAGTCTTCGAAACTCATTATGGTGTCTTTCGAACGGAAATCGAAGAGTGTCTGCAACTCCTCACGATTATATGGCTTAAAGCGGGAATCATCATCCGTCAGCAAGTTCTCTAAAGCGGCGTAAGCCTTACGGCAGTTTTCAACACCGTAAACAACTGGATCGATGTCGGACTTCGGCGTGTGCAACCCAACCAGCACAGAACCAGAAATCCCTATGGAGTTCCAGGGAATATCAGCTGCTTCCTTCAAGGACTCTGTAAGCTGTACGGCTTTCCTTTCCAAGTCTCCCAACTTCTTAGATGTACGTAGTTCTGTAAGCTTTTCAATTGGCTTATAATGTTCCTTAATCATGTCGATTGGAACTTCACACAGGGTCTCGTCAAACACAGGGTCAAGAACTATCAAGTTGGGCGAGTTTTGTTCAAGAAATTTAAAACGTTCAGTGAGACTGTAGATTTTGCCGTACAAGTCCTTTTGACTTCCACGAGTGCCCTGAGGCGTAGGGATGAACCGTGGAAACGCTATGACTTTGTTTGGGGGATGAACCAGTCCTTTGACGTCGAAGATAACATTGTCTTTTGTTTTGATTAATTCGCCTTCTCGGGCTTTCATAGAGAAATTCCCCTCTTATGTTTGGTATTGCAAGAGACTTCAATTGTTTGTAGTTTTTTACATAACGTTAATAAACCTTTTTTTGAACCTACTATAAAATCAGGTGCGCTTTCCCATATGCCCCACTGTGAAAAGGCAAAGCACATTTCCAATTGTTTAGAACTGGCTATACTGCTCGAGGTCAGCGCCGCCAAGCCTGGAAACGTGAATTTCGTGGTGGGCTTTGAGGGCACGCGGGGCGAACATTTTCTGGCTTCCGCAGTGGTTGCAGGATCCTCGTTTGAAGAGGCTGCAAACCGTGGAATCGCCGTGTCAGAAAAAAAACTTTCCGTTAACGATGTTGGTATGGGTCAAATTATAAAAAAATGCGTAACCGATATTAACGCGTGGCAGAAGGGCGGAAACACTATTCTCGGCACTGTAATTCTATTCGTACCCATTGCTGTTGCAGCGGGCATGACCCCTGTTAAAGGAAATTTTGATTTTTCGAAATTGAGAGAAAACTTGAAGTTGGCAGTTGAATCAACAACAGCTGAAGATGCGGTTCACCTTTACGAAGCAATAGACATAGCAAAACCTAGCGGCCTTAACGGCGCTCCAGATCTCGACGTTAACGAACCCGCCTCTAAAGAGCGGATTCTTAAGGAAAATGTTTCGCTTTATGAGGTTTTCAAGATAGCCGCTGGTTACGATGACGTGTGTTCTGAATGGGTTAACAACTACCCGATAACGTTCAATTTAGCTTATCCTTACTTGATGGAGCAACTCAGGAGCAGAGATTTGAACACGGCTATCGTTCACACTTTCCTGAAAGTCTTATCTGAACATCCAGACACTTTTATCGCTCGAAAAGTTGGCTATGAAAAGGCACGTGAAATCTCTTTGGGCGCCAAGAAAGTTCTGGAGTTAGGCGGCGTGGAAGCCTCAAATGGAAGGAAAAGTCTCCGAGAGTTTGATAGAAAACTCAGAGAATCCGGAAGTCTCCTCAACCCAGGAACGACCGCTGACATAACAGCCGCTGCGTTGGCATTGTGTGTCCTCAGCGGATACCGACCTTGATGTTGAATTTCAGCGTGTTTCCAAACTTACTCTTAAATATTAGCCAAATAACATTAATGGATAAAGGGTTACCACCATGGTAGAGGAGAAATTGCGGGTGACTTTGCTTACGGGAAGAACAATCGAGCAAGGCGTAGGCAAAGAGCGTGGAAAAGTCTCAAAAGAATATTTCGAAGCAGTTTCCATGTGCTACATGGATGCGGGCGACATGAAGAAACTCGGAATTAAGAACAACACGAACATTCTAGTTTCAACAGAAAACGGCTCCGTAGTGGTGAGAGCCGTGAAGTACCCGAGAGCTGCGACGCCTGGAATAATTTACATTCCATATGGTCCTTGGGCTAATGTGATTTGTAGCAACAAAACCAGCAGCATCGGCATGCCCTCTTTCAAGGGAACCCCCGCTGAAGTTGAACCTGCCCCAGATAAGCCTCTTCTAACCATGAAAGAACTTCTTAAAAGCGAATTTGGGAGGTAAAAGAAGTGTCAATTATTAACGCTGTAACTTGTCCTGTTTGCGGCTGTTTGTGTGACGATATAGAATTAACTGTTAAAAACAATGAAGTAGTTAAAGTAAAAAACGGTTGCGCCATTTGCGAATCCAAATTCTTAGGCTACAAGAGCGAACATAGAACTCGAAAACCGCTGATAAGAAAGAATAGTAAACTCGTAGAGGTTTCGCTTGATAAAGCTATTCACAAAGCTGCCGAGATTCTTGCCAACGCGAACTACCCAATAGTATACGGTTGGAGCTCAACCAGCTGCGAAGCTCAACGCGTAGGCGTAGAGCTAACTGAAGAAATCGGAGGAGTCCTTGACAACACGTCGGTTGTCTGTCACGGACCGTCTATTTTAAGCGTTCAAGAGGTAGGCATTCCCTCATGCACTCTGGGGCAGATTAGACACCGTGCAGACCTCATCATTTACTGGGGCTGCGACCCATGGAGCGCGCATCCCAGACACCTTGAAAGGTACACAACCTTCACAGAAGGAAGATTCGAAAAAAGCGACTGGAAAGGCTACTTGCAAAAAGTCAAGGCATCCGCCAGTAAGAAAAAAGTCAAGAGCGCTCTGAGAAGGGGAATTGTGAAGCATCCACCTGAGCATCTGCTTAAACCAGAAACTATGAGCGGGCCTCCGCCGACAATGATGAAAGAAGGACGCAAACTAATAATAGTTGACGTTAGAAAAACGATGTCTGCGGAGATAGCTGATTACTTCATTCAGGTTGAGCCTAACAAGGATTACGAGGTCATGCAAGCATTAAGAGCGTTGATTCGAGACCACGAGCTTGATGTGGACAAAGTTGCCGGCATTCCCGTGGAATATCTGGAAGAAGTGGCAGACGCTATGGTACGCTGTGAGTTCGGCATTCTCTTTTTCGGCCTTGGGTTAACAATGAGCGCAGGTAAATTCAGAAACATAGACGTTGCCATTTCGCTTGTACGCGATTTGAACATGCGAACTAAATTCGCGATCATGCCCATGAGAGGGCACTTTAACGTCACGGGCGCGAATGTGGTTGCCACTTGGCAAAGCGGCTATCCTTACGCCGTCGATTTTTCACTGGGCTATCCCAGATACAACCCTGGAGAGACAACGGTCATGGATATTCTCCTGCGCAAAGAGTCAGATGCCGCGCTGGTTATCGCTTCGGATCCTGCGGCTAATTTCCCAAGGAAGGCGGTTGAGCACCTAGTCAAGAAACCGCTGATAGTGATTGATCCGCATATGAATGCCACTGCGTTGATGGGTGATGTGGTTTTTCCCGCCGCGTTCGTTGGAATAGAAGTCGGCGGCACTGCCTACCGCATGGACCATGTGCCTCTCCCGCTTAAAAAAGTCGTTGAACCCCCAGAAGGAATCCTTACGGATGAGGAGATTCTGACGCGGATTCTAGAAGAAGTGCGACTAATAAAATCACAAAAGATGGAGGCTTCCTAAAATGGAACTGCTGATAAAAAACGGCTTCGTTTACGATCCGATTAATGGCATTGACGGCGAAAAAATGGACATCGCCATTAAGAATGGAAAAATCGTTGAAAGCGTCCACCCGAAGAAAGCCAAGAAAATAGACGCTACAGGCTTGACTGTAATGCCTGGCGGCGTGGACATTCACTGCCACATTGCTGGTTCAGAAGTGAACACAGGCCGGCTGTTGAGGCCTGAGGATCACGCTAAGGATTTTGAACGCAAAACGGCTATAACGCGGTCGGGTGTTGGCTATTCGGTTCCGTCAACTTTTACCACCGGCTACCGTTATTCGCGGATGGGCTATACAACAATAATGAATCCTTCCATGCCTCCGTTGGAGGCTAAGCACACGCATGAGGAATTGAACGACACGCCTATGTTGGACAAGGCGACTTACCCGCTTCTCGGCGACTGGTGGTTCGTGCTTGAATATCTGCAAAAGGGCGACTTGAAAGAGTGCGCAAGATACGTGGCGTGGATGATGGACACGGCGAAAGGATACGCCATAAAAATAGTTAACCCTGGCGGATTAGAGGCTTGGGGTTTCGGGCGGAACGTTCACAGCATCGACGATCAAGTTCCAGATTTCGGCATTACTCCTCGCGAGATAGTTCGGGGCTTGGCCAAAGTTAATAAAATGTTGAATCTGCCGCATACGATCCATCTTCACACAAACAACCTTGGCGTTCCAGGCAACTATGTTACCACGTTAGATACGATGAAGTGTCTTGAGGATTTAGCCACTGACAACAAGCCCGTGGCGCATATCACTCATATGCAATTCAGCAGTTTCAAGGGCGATGGGTGGGGAACCATGAGTTCTGCAGCCGAAGAAGTTGCCAAATACATTAACAATCATAGCCACATAACCTTAGACATGGGCCAAGTAATATTCACGGACACGACGACTATGACGGCTGACGGTCCATTCCAGTACTCGCTTTACGAGTTGAGCGGGCACAAATGGGTGAATCACGATGTGGAGACTGAAACGAGTGCTGGCATCGTGCCCTTCCGTTACCGCCGCAAAAACGTCGTTAACGCCACACAATGGTCTATCGGTTTGGAACTCGCTCTTCTAATTGATGACCCTTGGAAAATATTCATGACTACTGACCATCCGAACGGCGGTCCGTTTATCTCTTACCCGAAGATTATCGCTTGGCTCATCAGCAAGAAAGCTAGAATGGCGACGTTGAAGAAGACGCATCCAAAAGCCCAGAAAAGAAGCCTTCTTACTTCGATAAAGCGTGAATTGAGCCTTTACGAAATCGCCGTGGTTACCCGGGCGGGACAGGCGAAAGCCTTAGGCCTTAAAGACAAGGGCCATCTTGGCGTAGGCGCTGACGCTGACGTTGCAATATACAACATTAATCCCGAGAAAATTGACATTTCTCAGAAGTACAAGACGGTGCGCCGAGCTTTCAATGATACAGCTTACACTATCAAAGGCGGCAAAGTTGTTGTTAAAGACGGTGAAATACTGCAGCATGTTGACGGTTGCACCATGTGGCTTGACGTGAAAACTGCTGAACAGGTTAAGGTGGACGAAGAGATTAAAAGAAAGTTTAGAGAGTATTGGACAGTTGAATACGAAAACTATCCAGTGACAGATCATTATCTGAAGATTTCGAATCCAATAACTGTGAAGGCGAGCGTCTAAAAATGATAGTTCTAACTCCTCTGAGGAAATTTCAGTTTCCAGTGATTGCTGAATGCATAAACCCCGACGTTTTTCAAGGCAAGACGCTTAATGAGATAGCGGCTTTGACGTTGTGGGAAGGAAACAAACAGAAGAAACTCCGCGGCCTCTTTAAAATCGAAAAAAACACGGCTGAAAGCCCAAACATAACAATCAACGGCGATGCGAGTGAAGTTCGCAGAATAGGCATGGGCATGAAAGGCGGCGACATCGTCATTAACGGCAACGCTGGGATGCATTTAGGCTCTAAAATGGTGGGCGGCACGATAACCGTGCATGGTGACGTCGGCGGATGGGCAGGTGCCGAAATGAGAGGCGGCGTGATTGAAATTCACGGAAACGCAGGCGACTATTTGGCTTCATCATACCGCGGAAGCAGCGAGGGCATGCACAAAGGCAAAATAATTGTTCACGGAAACGTTGGAAGCGACGTAGCCGTTTTCATGCACGGCGGTACAATCAAAATCTACGGCGCCGCTGGGCAATTTTTGGGTTTTCGTATGAGTGGCGGTACAATCTACGTTGAAAAAAACGCTGAAACTCGAGTCGGAGCTTGCATGAGGGGGGGCAAAATCGTGGTTGCAGGCTTTTTGGAAGAAGTCCTCCCAACTTTCACAATTGACGGTGTGAAGCCCAAAGTCAAAATTGAAGAAAACGAAAAAGTCAGCGGACCGTTCTACGTCTTTCTCGGAGACCTCGCAGAAAAGGGCAACGGCAAACTCTTCGTTTCAAAAGGAAACAATCCTCACCTGAGCCAGTACGAAAAGTTCCTTTGAGGTGAAAGCCTATGAACAACACCTTAAGCGTAAACCGCATGGCTTGGAAACTTGCAGAGAACCTGCTGGATAATCAGGATTTTTACGGCGTGAAAGCTTCAAAGGCAAGTTCTGGCGCCACGGTCGTGGACGCTGGACTGAACGCGCCTGGCGGCTTTCAAGCAGGGCGGATTATCACTGAAATCTGCATGGGCGGCTGTGGAAAAGCGCACATAGGCTTCAAAAATTACGGTGACCTTAAACTTCCATCTATAACTGTTTACACTGACCAGCCTGCTATTGCCGCGTTGGGTTCGCAGTTCGCAGGGTGGCGCATAAAGGAAGGCGATTCTGTGGCTATAGGCTCTGGACCTGCGAGGGCTTTAGCTTTGAAGCCAAAAGAAATCTATCAGGAACTAGCGTACAAGGATGAGTCTGATAGGGCTGTGTTGGTTTTGGAAACAGGCAAGCCGCCGTCAAACGAGCTTATCGAAAAAGTTGTGAACGCTTGCCAGATTTCGCCTGAGAACCTGCTGGTGATTTTTGCGCCTACGGCTAGCATTGCTGGTTCCACGCAGGTTACGGGCAGAATAGTTGAAACTGGCCTTCACAAGCTCAGAACCCTCGGGTTGAATCCTCACGCTGTTCGCTACGCGCTGGGGTACGCGCCTATTCCGCCGTTGTGCAGGAAGTTTGAGGTGGCGATGGCTAGGACAAACGACGCTATACTCTACGGGGGAACGGCATACTACACGGTTGAGTACGACGACGAAGCAGAGTTGATGAAAATTTTAGCGCAGGCTCCATCTAAGGCGGCTAAAAACTATGGCAAGCCATTCCTGCAAATCTTCAAAGAAGCAGACCGCGACTTTTACAAAATAGACCCAAACCTGTTCGCACCAGCCGTTTTGATAATTAACAATGTTAAGACGGCTCGCACACTGCGAGCTGGGCAAATAAACATTGAAGCATTAAAAGAGTCCTTCAGCCTCAGTTGAGCTGTTTTCTAGAATTTTTCCGTGGTTTTGTTACTTACTTCTCTGCAGTAGTGACCCTATGTGTGGTACGTTTCGCTGAGAAGAATGTTCTGACGAAATCGTTGAAGCCCTTGTTGCCCATTAAGGCGGCTATTATAACGCTCATTATGATCACTTCACCTGTGGCTTTTATTAGTACGGTAATAATGAATGCAGTTCCTACTTCTTTTGCTAGGAAAAACGGCATGAAGTAAGCGAAGTATGCGTAGGTGAATATCGCTTCGGGTACATATGCCAGCAAGGTTGCTGGGATTCCGAGAAGTGATGAACGTGGCTTTTGTCCTAAGCTTAAGCTTTTAGCTATTAGTCCAGCTGCTAAGCCTGACAGGGCTTTTCCTAGCGGCAGGCCTATAAGGCCTAGCCATGAACCTGCTCCCATGGGACCGAACATTATTCCGGGTAACGCTCCTGAGAGAAGTCCGGTAACAAAGCCTAATGTAGGTCCTCCGTAGAAGCCGGCGATTAAGGCGGCGATTAAGGAGAAATCTAATGCGATTCCTGGCGCGATTGGTCCTGTGTAGTAAGAGATTGCGAAGAGGACGTTTCCGAGGGCGCCCATCATTAGTGCAAACGCGAGTTTTTTTGCGTTCATCATTTTCATCTCGTTTTGGTGTTTTACTGCGGTGTAACTATTTAAGCGTAGCTACTCAAAAAAGAGTGTGGTGATTTGCCTAACATTGATAAATACGCCTCACCAATAATATTTCTGGAGTGAATAGCTATGTCCGAAGTTGCCAATTTTTCTTCCAATGAGATAAAAAGCTGGCTCGAAGACGAAACTAGCTCAATTCTCACTCCAGTACATGCGCAAGCCAAGGAACTTCGAGACGACATGCGCGATGCAGTTCAAAGCGTCGCAGAGGTCAGCAAAATGCTTCTGGATAACAGCGCGAAAGAGATCGAAAAAAGAAACAAGCGAGTTTACAACCGCGCCCGTGCCTTGAACAAGCTGGCTCGCCTGTTCATTGAAAGAATTAGAAAAGTTAACGTTCCCGACCAAGTCTCTTATGACAACCTAAACAAGTTCGCTCAGGAAACCCAGAAAGTGTTCATTGTAACCGACATCGACGTCAAGAATTGGTTTCCACGGATTTCTCCCTTCTTTATCATGGATAGAAGAAAATTCTTAGCGGTTCATGAAAAGGCAAAGGAGTCGCTGGCAGCTCTCAACGATTTTCTGACGAAAGACTACGTTAAAACCAAAACTTTGGAGGAAACGTTCCAACTTATAAACGAGTTGCACAATCTTGAAAAACAATTGTCAGATGTCGAAGCGGAAAGGAAAAGCATTGAAAACGAGCGCCTTCCTATAGAGAAAGAGATAGCTGAACTTGAACAAAAAACCGCTGAGTTACAGCGTAAGGGTCCCGTCGACCAGCTTTTTCTGGTAGAAGCAGAAATAGAAAAATTAAACAAAGAACTAAAACACGCGTTGCGGCATCTGCAGAAGCCCTTCAAAAAAATGCGGGCTTTAGCGTTATATAGAGGAGGGGCGGGCTTAACACCAGATGAACGCAACATGCTCGAACTATATTTGGAAAAGCCCTTCAAGGCATTGGCAACTGAAGATGCTGGTTACCCGTTGTTAAAGCAGATTTTGCAGAAATTGACTCGTTTGATGAAGGAGGGTAAGCTGAAATTAAAGTCAGACAAAGCGCGGAAGGCCGAGCAGGCGTTAAATGGAATACTTAAGCGTGATTCTTTGGCGAAAATCTATACGCGATGTGCTGATGTAGCGACGCGAGAAAGGCAAATTTTGAATTCGGCAGAAATGGAGAAAATAAAGCACAGCCTCGCGGTGTTTCAAGAGCAAACTAAGCAGCTTAAAGCAAGAAAAGCAAGAGTTGAAGCTCATGAGGCTGTCAAAGAACACGCATACAACGCGATAGTTAGTAGAATCAGCAGTTACAAAAAAGCAATCGAGAAGAACGTCTACGGCTCTCTAGGCCAAAAGGTCCAAATCCTCTAGTTTGCGGTGTCTTTTGCCCCATGAATCTTTCCTTAATAGTCAAAGAATCCAAGGCTGTTCAGAGCGACAGCTTCGTTAAAATTGTGGAAAACGTCATCGGCTTGCTGCGTGGGGAAAGTGGAAGAATTGGGAACTTGACCATTTCAGAACGTTTGGTCAAACTTGAACCTTTAGGCGAGGCTGTGGTGATTGGAGATTTACACGGAGACCTAGAAAGCCTCATCAGCATCCTACAAAGCAGCGGTTTCACGCGGAAAATGGCCGCGAGCAAAGATGCAACCTTGATTTTTTTAGGCGACTACGGCGATAGAGGCGAGTATTCAGCGGAAGTCTACTACACAGTTCTGAAGCTCAAGCTCGCTTTTCCAGAACAAGTCATTCTCTTACGTGGAAACCACGAAGGCCCCGAAGACCTGATGGCTTCTCCTCATGACTTGCCCATGCAATTCCAGTTCAGATTCAAGGAAAAGTGGAAGACCGCGTATTCTAAAATTCGAGAGTTGTTCGCTTATCTCTATAACGCCGTGCTTGTGGAAGAGCGCTGCTTGATGGTTCACGGCGGCTTGTCACCGAACATCAACAGCATCCGAGACTTAGCTTGTGCGCACACGTTGCATCCAGCACAGGAATTTTTGGAAGATCTACTTTGGAGTGACCCCAATGACATGGTTCAAGAGGTTTTGTATTCTCCGAGGGGCGCGGGAAAACTTTTCGGCAAAAGCGTCACAGAAATGGTTCTGAAAAAATTGAACGTCAATGTTCTGATAAGAGGACATGAGCCGTGCGAAGAAGGCTTCAAGATTAACCACGATGGCAAAGTGTTGACTCTGTTTTCTAGGAAGGGTTCTCCGTATTTTAATGAGTATGGCGCTTACTTGCGCTTGCCGCTTTCCGAGAAATTTGAGGGCGCCACGCAACTTCTCCCATGGATTCGCAAGTTTTAAGTTAATTTTCCACGGAAACTTTAAGAGCGAAATTAATCTGCATCTTTTGCAGAGTAAACGGACAAGGAAGGTTTCGCTTTTGAAAATCGGAATCGCAACTCGAAACATGGAAGCTTGGAGTTCCACCCAGCTAAGAGAAGAGCTGACTAAACGCGGCATTTCGTACGAGTGCTTTACTTTTCCGAAACTGGTCGCGCAACTTGGATACAAACCATACTTTAAAGTCAACAACTTGAAATTGGTGGAGGAGTTAGACGCTCTCGTCATCCGCCCAATAGGGCGCGGTTCACTCGAAGAACTGGTTTTCAGAATGGACATGCTCTACAAGCTTGAACGCCTATGCTTCTACGTTATAAACCCCGCCGAAGCCATAGAACACTGCGTTGACAAATACGACGTTCTGGCGACGCTGGAGGACAATGGCATACCTGTGCCTCGCACGGTGGCAACAGAAAGCGTAAACGAAGCATTGAAGGCTTTCGCTGAGTTAGGTGGAGATGTGGTGGTTAAACCTCTTTTCGGTTCAAGAGGCATAGGCGCAACCCGCATTGTAGACTCAGAGATTGCGTCAACAATTTTTAAAGCTATAACTTTCCATCACGGCGTAATCTACCTCCAAGAATTCGTACCTCACGGATACTCTGACATTCGCGCGTTTGTTGTTGATGACCATGTAATAGCGGCAATGCGCCGAGTCGCAGAAAGCTGGAAAACAAACTACAGCCAAGGAGCTCGACCAGCCCCATTAGAGCTTGACTCAGCTCTTGAAGCTTTAGCCGTCAAAGCCGCCAAGGCTGTCGGCTGCAAAATCGCGGGTGTAGACATTCTTGAAGGCCCGAACGGTCCGATGATTGTTGACGTGAACAGTCAACCTGGCTGGAAGGGCTTGCAGATAGTCACGAAAATCAACATTGCCAAAGAAATTGTGGCCTTCATCTTGTCCGAGTTAAAGCGATAATTAAGGGTGAATATCATGCGTAAAGTGGAAATAGTGAAGTATGACCTCTCCACGAAAACCTCTAAGAAAATAGCTGATTACGTTGCCGAAGAGAAGCCTCTTCACCTGTTTGTGAACACGACCTACTGGGCCACGATTCTATGTTTGCCCTCAAATCTGAAGGAAATGGCGGTGGGGCATTTGCTTTCGGAAGGAATCCTGAAATCAACCGCGGAAATCGAGGAAGTAACCCTAAAAGAAAACGAAGGCTCCTGTCATGTCAAGCTGAAAGCCGAGATTAACGTTGACGAGCGGTTAAGCCTCTCGCGGCTTCACCAGCGCATTGTCACCTCAGCTTGCGGTGAACAATCGATTTACCAGTATTCGCGAAAACCAGCAAAAGTAAAGTCGAATTTGAAGGTTAAAGCTGAAGTCGTTTTCAACTCTGTCAACCAACTGAATTTTAAGGCTGAAATATTTAGGCAAACGGGCGGAGTGCACGCCGCCGCAATTTACAAAGCTGATGGTTCTCTCGTGGCTTTGGCTGAGGATGTTGGGCGACACAACGCCGTTGACAAAGTGATTGGGATCGTTGCGCTTAAGCAGACTAGCTTTGGCGAGTGTTTTCTGACTTCAACAGGACGGCTATCAGGCGACGTGGTGTTTAAGGCTTCGAAGGTTGGGTTGCCAATTGTTGCTTCTTTGGCAGCCGCGTTGGATTCTGGCATTGCCACGGCTGAAGCTGCAAATTTGACTTTGGCCGGGTTTGTGCGGGGAAAACGCATGAACATCTACACTTACCCTAACAGAATTATTGCCTAACAAATGAGCATGTCTTTAGAGCTTTGCTTTTCGGACGTTGCGGATGATTTCTTTGAAGGCTAATGCTGTTTGCTCTGGGTCTTCGGCTTTTAGCAGTGCTGAGGTGACTGCAATTCCGTTGACACCTGCTTTGAGGACAAGTTTAGCGTTGTTAAGGTTTATGCCTCCTGCTGCGAATATAGGCAGAGTGGTTTGGAATTTTGCTGCTCTTATTGTCTCAATGGGTACTATATCACATTGAGTAGCAGAAGATGTTGGAAAGATAGAACAGAAAGATACATAGTCTGCTCCTACAGTTTCGGCCCACTTCAGCTTTTCAAGGTTATCTCCTAGAGTGTAGCCTATTATGCATTGTTTGCCAAGTGCTTGTTTAACTTCGCTTGGGGTTACATCATATCTGTCTAAATGTAATCCGTCTGCGCCGACTTCTTTGGCTAGCTGCAAGTTGCCGTTTATAAGGAAAGGTACATCATATTGTTCTGTTAGACTTGATAAGTCCTCAGCCAGCCTTACTATTTCGGAACTTTCTTCTCCGGGAATGAGTTGTAACAGGTCAACGCCTCCTTTCAAAGCCTTCTCAACTGTAACAAGCAGTTTATCAAAGGGCATGATGGGGGAAACAACAAGATATAAGCCTTCTAACTTTTTCATACGAGTCACTTCCAACCCTTTCGATAAGCTTTCCAATAAGCTTCCCAGTATGGGTCAATGGATGGCTTTTTCAAGGCTTCTCTAACTCCATTTCTTTTGATCCATCTGCCGTCTCGTAAATCTGTGACTTTCCCGATTACTTCGCTCTTGATTCTTTTCAACTTTAACGCTTGCAACACTTTTTGGGCTTTCTCCGGCTTCACGCTGATAATCAAAGTTCCTTCGCTTAACGTTGAATATGGGTCTATATTAAAGAGGTCACAGACAAGTTTTGCCTCCTCAGTAACTATAACATCTGAAAGCTCTATTTCTAAGCCAATTTTGGAAGCTTCGGACAACTCGTAAAGTGCTCCCAGCAAACCGCCCTCTGTAACATCATGCATAGCTGTAACTCCCTCACCCCTTAAGCCTGCGGAAGCCGCAGTCAACGCGTCTTCAACCACGCTAAATTGATGGAAATATGATTGAGCCCTTTTAAGGAAAGCTGACCCGTAAGCTTTCTCTATGGTTTCTGGGAAAACTCTGGCAAGTATTCCGGTGGCAGCTATGGCCACCCCTTTTGTTATAATTAGCAAGTCTCCAGGTTTGCTCATATTGCTCGATAAGTATTGCTTTTCTGGGGCTAAAGTCATCATTACGCCTCCACCTATAATTGTGTAGTCGCATCCAACATATCTTCCCGTATGCCCCCCAAGGATAGCAACACCTAGTTTTTTGCATTCGTTATGGAACGCACTCCAATACTCCTCAAACTCATTATCACTCATGCTAGGAGGAAGGCAAAGGTTTACTATCATAAATTGGGGTGGAAAACCACATGTAGCCAAATCCGAAGCGAGCAAATGCACTGAGAGCCAAGCAGAGTCCTGCACTCCTAGGGCAGGAATCATTGATAACGGGTCTGCTGTGACAACTAAGACCTGATTATTTCCTAATCTAATTACTGCGTTATCGCGACCGTGACCCGGACCCACAAGTATTTCTGGTCTGTGTGCTCCTAACCTTGAGTAGACTATTTTTTCAATTAAGTCTAATGGAAATTTTCCAATTCTAGACTGATCAATCAAGGTTCTCACCTAACTTTACAGCTATTCCGAGGAAAGCTCCAAACGGTAAGAGTGCAGATTCTGTATCGCCAAAAATTTTTGGAAAGACTGCTGTGCTCCAAAAGGAAATGGTGTATCTATCGTGAAGCGCCTCTTTCAATACGTGTTTTATGTCGAAGATGGAATAAAATTTGCTATTTTTGTAATATGGATTCTTTCCCATTTTCATTTGGATGATTCTTCGTGTAGTGGGTAGGCTCCACTTGTTCATAAGTCCAATTATTATTCCTTTTCGGGACACCCTTGCGGCTTCATTAATTACTTTTGCGATGTTAGGCATGTACTCTAAGCAAGCTATGAAAGCCACAACGTCGAAAGATTTGTCTTTGAAGGGCAAGTGGCTAGATTCACCTTGCAGTAACGACCCATTTGACCAAAGTTTCTTTGCTTCTCTTAACATAAGATGTGACAAATCAAGTCCGTAGCACTCTAACCCCATAAAGTCTAGCCATCTTGTGAAATGGCCTGTACCGCAACCTATTTCGAGCAATTTCTCAGCATGTCCTAGCTTATCTAACAGTTTTGTCAACAGCTTTTTCTCTAACCTGTCTGCCCTTTTGTATTTAGTTTGGTAGAAACACTCGTAAGTCTTAACTGTCTCTTCTTGGAAATACCATGGTTCTTTCTGCATCTCAATCATCATGCTAAATAAGTAATCTTCAGAATATTTCTTACAGCCTTAAGGATGCCGTAGCTTATTGGTACATATATAAGATCTGCGAGCGTTCCCAAAGTTATCAGGGCAAAAGCTATTCCAAATAAGAATGCATCCGCCACAAAAAAGATTACGGTTTCAGTTAATACGCCAACAACCATCGCTATTATCTCGTTTTTCTTTCTGATGAGACCTACAATTAAGCCCATGGGGGCCCGAGCAATGACTATTCCAAATAAGAACACATAAAGATATGCTGGAGGCACCATTATTGTTCCGATGTTTGCTCCCGCAATGAATCCGATAGCAGAACCGATGGCGGATGAAATTAAGCCCACTGAAGGCCCCAAAAGAATACTTGTTATAAATATGGCTATTGGCGCTAAAGTTAGCGTGGAAAGTGGAGGCGGCAATGGTATGGCAATCATTGTTGTTACAGCAATTAAAGCAGCCATAATTGATGTTAGAGCTATTACTTTACTTTGAGATGCAGTTTCAGGTATTTGTTTATTTATATTTTTTCCCTCCGCCAGTATTATCTGGGTCAGGTTCTAAGGGTCGACAGCGATTCAGCCGTCCTCTCAGCCGGGTTACGTTTCCCAGCTCCCCGAAACCTTGAAGGGATAATGTTATTTAGTTGTATTTTAATTTTCCTAAAGCCTAGAAGCGTGACGGAGAACATTGAGGCATGCAGTCTCTGCCTAAAAAATACAACTTCGCGGAAATCGAGCGGAAATGGCAGCAGAAATGGGAAGAGATGGGCATCTACCATTTCGACTGGAACGACACGCGTCGGCCTGCTTTTAGCATTGACACTCCGCCGCCTTACCCGTCTGGCGAGTTTCACATGGGTAACGTTTTAAACTGGACCTACTTTGATATCGTTGCACGCTACAAGCGCATGCGCGGCTACAATGTGCTTTTCCCTCAGGGCTGGGACTGCCACGGCTTAAGCATCGAAGTACAAGTGGAAAAAGAGCATAACATCCGAAAGCGTGATGTGCCTCCAGACCAGTTCCGCAAATGGTGCGAGCAGCTGGTGGAAAAATACATTGCCATGATGAAGGAAGGCATCTTGAAACTGGGCTGCAGTGTTGACTGGACTACTGAGTACCGCACCATGAATCCTGACTATTGGAGACGCACCCAGCTGAGCTTTATACTGTTGCATAAGAAGGGCTATATGTATCAGGGCACGCATCCGGTGAATTGGTGTCCCCGCTGCGAGACGGCAATTGCTGACGCGGAAGTTGATTATGAAAGTAGGGAAGGCACTCTTCATTACATTCGTTTTCTTTTAGAAGGTAGTAGCGAGTACTTGCTGATTGCTACGTCGCGGCCTGAGTTTATTCCCGCCTGCGTGGCGGTTGAGGTACACCCTGAGGATGCGAGATTCAACAAGTATATTGGCAAGAAAATTGTTGTGCCAGTCGTTAACCGAGTTGTAACAATTATTCCCGACGAGGCTGTTGACCCCTCATTCGGCACGGGTGTTGTCATGATCTGCACCTACGGCGACAAAGAAGACGTGAAAACAGTGATAAAGCACAGGCTTCCAGTTATCAGGCTTCTAACGGAAAACGGAAGGATTAACGAGAATGGCGGCAAGTACGCGGGCTTAACCATAAACCAAGCTAGAAAAGCCATAGTTGAAGATCTCGCTGCGGATGGGTTGTTGGAGAAGACCGAGAAGCTTCCGCAGGAGGTCGGCGTTTGCGACCGCTGTAAGTCGCATGTGGAGATTCTTGAGGTTAAGCAGTGGTTTATGAAAACTCGCGTTCTAACTGAACAGGTGGAGAAAACCGCCAACGAAGTCTTGTGGTATCCTGATCACATGAAAACGCGCTTAATTGACTGGGCGAGGTCTCTTGATTGGGACTGGGTGATTAGCCGCCAGCGTGTGTTCGCTACGCCCATTCCTGTGTGGTACTGCAAAAGCTGTGGCGAACTAATCCTCGCAGAAGAGAAGTGGGTTCCAATAGACCCGAAACTGGAAAACCCACGTATAGACAAGTGTCCAAAATGTGGCAGCCGCGGGTTCATTCCCGAGCGCGATGTGTTTGACACATGGATGGATAGCTCAATCACATGCGCGGTGCATGCTGGCTGGCCTGACCGTGAAGACTGGAAAAGATTTTTCCCCGCTGACGTGCATCCGTCGGGCATTGACATCATCAGAACTTGGGCTTATTACCTTATGGTTAGGCACTTGGCGTTGTTTAACGAGAAGCCTTACAAAAGCTGCCTCATCAACGGTATGGTTCTGGGATCAGACGGCAGAAAAATGAGCAAATCGCTTAAGAACTATGTTGCTTCACCTGAAGTTTTAAACAAGTACGGCTCAGATGCCACGCGCCAGTGGGCTGCCGGAGGCGGCGCTACAGGCTCGGATATTCCCTTCAGGTGGCCAGACGTGGAGTACGGCAGGCGCTTTCTCGTTAAATTGTGGAACGTTTCGCGCTTTGCGAATAAACTCTTGAAGGACTACACACCCAGCGAAACGGCTGAACTTGCGCTTCAACCTTTGGACAAGTGGGTTTTAAGCAAGGCGGAAAAGCTAACGCAAAAAGTGACTGAAGCTATGGAGAAGTGCCAATTCAACATCGCTGCGGAAGAAATTCGCAATTTCACGTGGCACGTTCTCTGTGATTGCTACGTGGAAGCGGTCAAGGACAGGCTTTACAGGCCAGAAATACACGGGGAAGCGGAAAGGGCAGCTGCACAACACACGCTTTACGAGGTTTTGTACAGAGTTTTGCAGCTTCTTTCTCCGATAACGCCGCATCTGACAGAGGAGATCTACCAAGCCATGTACGCCGATTATAAGGGCTGCAGAAGCTTGCAGTTGTCGCCTTGGCCTGAATTTGAGCAGGCGCTTGTTGATGAGGAAGCGGAAAGGCGTGGAGACCTGATTATAGCTGTGATAACCGCGGTTCGGAGAGAAAAGGCGGAGAAGCGCATGCCTTTGAACGCACAAGTTAAAAAATTAACGGTTTACGCTGGAGACAGGGAAACGGTAGAAATAATCCGCGAAGGCGAAGGGGATATAACTGGAACCTGCAAGGTCGCAAGTCTCGAAGTTCTCGCGGAGAAGGGCAGCGGCAGAGAACTAGCCCAATATTCTAATGTTCATCTTGTAGCTGAATGTTGAAGGTGAAGCCTATGGGAGAAACGCAAGAAACGAGAAAAGTCGGCATAATAGGCTGCGGCGCCATAGGCGCCCTCATCGCTGAAGCGGTGGAGCGAAAACTAGTCGTATGCGACGAGCTGATTCTTTATGATCATAATGAGAAAAAAGCTGAGAAGCTCAAAAGTTCCCTGCGTTTTCCTGTGACGGTCGTGGCGAGCTTTGATGAAATGCTTAGGCTTAAGCCAAAGGTTATTGTGGAAGCAGCGTCACAGCAGGCTGCCCGAGAATATGCAGGGCGGATAGCCGCTGAAGGCATCGATTTGATCGTGATGAGCAGTGGCGCCCTTTTAGGCTTGAATTTGCAGAGCAGCAAGGTTCATGTGCCCTCTGGCGCTATTGGTGGATTGGATGCTCTTTCTAGTGCGGCTTTAGCTGGAATAGACGAGATAGTTCTAACTTCGCGGAAAAATCCCAAAGCGTTTGACATGAATAACAAGGAACCAAAAGTCGTGTATGAGGGCAGTGCTGAAGAGGCGGCACGGCTTTATCCGCGAGAAATGAACGTTGCCGCTACTCTGGCTTTAACCGTTAAACCCGCGAAAGTGAGGGTGCAAGTGGTTTCTGACCCTGCGGTGCAGCGCAACACACATGAATTTCAGGTGAAATGGCGGTTTGGCGAGATGTTTTTGCGATTTGCGAATGACCCCCATCCTGAGAACCCGCGTACAAGCGCACTTGCCGCGTGGTCTGCGATAAAGCTGTTGCAGTCGCTCTTGGAAGTATAGCACATCCGCCGTATGAGCTCTGTGTCACTCGTGGGATTATATTGTTGCTTTTGAAAGCGAAAATGACAACTGTTTACGCTTTATGATTACGCTTCTTGAAGTACACTAGAAGGTATCCTAAAAAGGGAGGAACTGGGGTCGTGGGTTTTGCTTGCCTATTTTACCTTTTCCTCAGCAATAGTACGACGGCTACAGCGACTACTATGATGACTACAGCTACTCCCACGTAGATATACTCAACGGGTACGCCTTCCTCTGGCGTTGGCGTTGGCTCTGGCTCTTCGAAAATGTTCGTGTCGGTAATGCTATGTGAATATGTTACGGTAGTTGTATCCATCGTCACATCAGTTTGCACTTCTAGCCGTATCCCAGAAACCTTATCATATACGAAAGTGTCGCTAACAGTGTAGCCCTCTCCAACTTCTGTGTAACTGAAGATGTTGACGCTTCTGCTAACGCCTAAGTACGTCCTAGTCTCACTTGTGTTAACAGTATAGCCTAAATCAACTGGCGGTAATGCATCGCCTTCGTTAAGGTTTGCAGCTATGAGGATACCTGGAAAAGTCGCGGCTTCCCCATCCACCGTGCCAGCTTCAACATCGTATACTTTATCAACTATTTCATCAGTGCCATCCCTGTACCCCGTATACTCGCTTAGCGTGACTTCCTTCCCACTAACTGCAGTAACCCCGACTTTCGTCATGTTTACCACGTCTTCTTCTTCGGGTGCTACGTAATTGCCGTATTCTACCCATTGATCCACTGAAACGCCAGGATTATAGTCTACAGCCAAAACGGGAACAGCAAGTCCCATCAGAAGAACAAATGTCAAAGCAAAAATAATTCCACGCTTCAGATTAGACATATTTTTTACATCTCGCCTATTTTTAAGTATGCTTAAATCGTCCTAGTAAGTTAATAAAATTTGCGGTGTGTCTGCTGAGCGGTTAATTTTTTGGACTTTGACTGGGTCCACTTCTCTGTTATCGGAAAACAAGGAGGTGGAACCCAATCGTATCAGTCCAAACCGAAATAGAAGTGCATGGAAATTTAAACCTTCGCAGCCTGTCCAGACGGTTAGACGAGGTCAACGTGAACAGAGAAATCCTCAAAGCGTTGGTGGAGAAGGCACAAGACCGTCTGATCAACGAACTATGCGGCAAAAAATGCGATAAAACCAAAGACAACTAGTTCAAAAGAGCAGGAACCAGCAGCAGGACGCTCATAAGAGACACGGCACCAATAATTTGCCAAGCTGGATACACATACTCGTACCAGCTAGTGTTCAAACCAACCGATAGCGCTGTCCCATCCGCTGACGTACCAAGCGAATACCTCTACGCTATAATAGTCATATTAGCCATTGTAGCAGTGATAGCAATTGCAGCTGCGTTAATGTACAGAAGTAGGAAGTAAAACCTCCTTTCTTTTTTCTTTTTTGCTTTTTTGTTTCAAGCTGAGGCTTCTGCGCATAAAAAGTGTTATTTAGCAGTTGGCGACTTTCTTGTCTTTGGTGTCCAGCTTGGAGTTCAAAGGAAGAGATATAGTGTCAATCGAAGACTTCTCCCGCGAAGAAATCAACTACATTTTGAACATCAGCCATACCATGGAGCCACTTGCCGCGAACGGCTCAGACATGCTTAAAGGAAGAATCCTTGCCACCCTGTTTTTTGAACCCAGTACCCGCACCCGCTTAAGTTTTGAAGCTGCAATGCTCAAACTAGGTGGTTCCACCATAGGCTTCGCCGACGCCGAGATTGCCTCAGTCAGGAAAGGAGAAAACCTCGCGGACACTATGCGAACTGTGGAGAACTACGCGGACATAATAGCTCTTAGGCATCCTCTCGATGGAGCCGCGAAACTCGCTGCAGAATTCTCCAAAGTCCCCATACTAAACGCGGGTAGCGGCGCGGAAGAACATCCAACGCAGGCGCTTACGGATCTGTACACAGTGCAAAAAGAGAAGGGAAAAATCGACGGACTAAAAATAGCGTTAGTAGGCGACTTACGATATGGGCGAACCGTTCACTCGCTAGCATACGCGCTGTCCCTCTACAACATCGAATTGTACCTGATTTCGCCCGAATCCCTTAGAATGCGAAACGAAGTCATCCGCGCGATTCGAAACAAAATCTCAATAATTGAAGACACACATCTGGAAAAAATAATCCCGCAAATAGACGTTTTATACGTTACAAGAATACAGAAAGAGCGTTTCCCAGACCCAGCAGAGTACGCCAAAGTCAAAGGCATCTACAAGATAGATCTGAAAACCCTGAAAAGCGCAAAAAAAGACTTGATAATTCTTCATCCGCTTCCACGCGTAGATGAGATCGCCGCTGAAGTTGACAGCACACCGCAGGCGCGTTACTTCCAGCAAGTCTGGAACGGAATCGTAGTAAGAATGGCTCTTTTAGCGTTGGTGTTAGGCGCCGTCAAATAGCCAGAGTTCAAGTAGAGACGAATCTGTCAAAGGTTGTCAAAGGACTCATAGACCCGCAAGACGGGCACTTGTGCAAGACTCCGAACCAGCTTTTCTTGCACGTATCACAATACGTGTTTATGCGGTTGTAAGTGAAGAAATCCAAATCTTGATTCTTAATCAAATGCTCAGTTAAGTTCATGAGTTCCTCTGGCGTGTACTCGTTACTTTCCAATTCTATTATGTTCAGGCTTCCTCCAGCGTTCAGGTCCTTCAGTTTTTGTTCAACCTCTAGCGATTCAGCTGGAATGTAGGGAAAATTGCCGACTTCAAGATTCAATCGCTTTGTAGTTGAATAATAGGGTTTTTCGCGGGTTCCTGAAAACTTCACCTTAGCAATTCCGTACTTTTCAATGTCTAATTGCGCTAGTCGCTCAGACGCTTCAAGGCTGCGCAGCACTGCGGGGAATAAGCGCTTTCCATGTTTTCTGCCGATTTTACGCCTGAAGGTCAGTACGTTCTGAACGATTTCCTCCGCGAACTTGACGCTTTCTTCATAGCTTATGTTTTTCTCGCAGAAGCTTTCCACAGATTCCCGGAATCCTGCAAAATTTATTATGCGAGAACAGTTTTCAAGCCTGAAATACGTATCACCGTTGGATCTCTGCATTATGAATGGAAGTGAGCCTCTCCTGCGCTGTCTAAGCGCCCTGTATTTGATTTTTAAGGCTCGGGCTGCCAGTTCGAATTGTTCTTTCAAGATTTCAAAAAACTTGTTCTTGTCCTTTTCGCATTCGTGAACGATTCGGGGCAGATTAATCGTTACTATTCCAAGGCATCCTGTTCGTAAAGTGTCCGTTTCCCAGTCCCCAGTTAACTCAGCGCCAAGTTTAAGACCTGAAGCAGAAAAAACCGCGTATTTTTCTTTTTTTTGCAGCATATCAGCAAAATAGGGGGTTCCCCTTTCCGCCGCCAAACTGTGAGCTTTTAGAAGAACTGTCCTCGAGTTTTCATCTTCTAATGCTTCATTGGATATTTTAAGAATAAGTTTTGGGTTAAGCAGTGGTTTCGGAGAGCTTTCTTCCGCGACCGCTTCAATTAAAAGCGAAGCCAATAATAGGCTTTCTTCTGTAAAGTCTCCGTATGTGCCGAACGTTTTTCCCTCAGGCCCAACAGCTGCCTTGTCCACGATGAATTTTGGAATTGAAAGCTCCAGCCCCAGCCCAGCGTCCACATGTTGATTAACATTCAATATAAATAGGCGCAAGTTTTCCTTTATCCTTGCAATGTCCATTCCCCGTACAAATGGTGCGAGGAAAACGTTGAAGTAATCGCAAGTCTGCATTCCATTTATTTCTCTCCTGCTGTGTAAGAGAACGTTAAAGGCAATCGACAAGGCGGATTCAAAATTTTGAGGCGGCCCCGCTGAAATTTGAAGTGAGCTAGCCAGTTTGAGGCCATTTTGATAGAAAAATCTTAGATCATGCATTACTTCGTGTGGCTTCAAAATCCAAGTGCCTAAACCATTCACATGGATAGCACCAGAAACATGAGCATCAGCGATGTCTCTTGGAAAAACGTTCAAAAGCGTGTATTCTCTGAACACTGTTCTTCCCGCTTTCGAAAGGATAACTGTTGAATCTTGAGCCCGTTGTTTAACGTCTATTAATAACGTTACTTCATGAACAGGCATGCCCAACCGCGTAAGCTTATGGCGATAATCCTCAAGTCCCTTCTCAACCAGAATTGCATTCACAACTTCTCTGATTAGCGGAGCGGTAAGGTACTTTGTTTTTGACTTGCGCAAACGTTTTTCCGCTTCCTTAGCTGCTTTCTGCGCGAGTTCGGCTGGCACTTTAGCTTCTTTTATAAGCGAATTGGCGATTTTATGCGCGTCAAACTCTTCCAGCGTAAAACGTGAGGTGCGAACAATCATTCCTCTTGGTTTAAAGGCTTTCTTTTCCACTTTCTCAGCAACGTCAAGAACCATTTTGCCCAGGTCGGTTAAGCAGTACTTCTTGGCTTCAGCATCTGCCTCAACCAAGTCTGCTTTTAGCAGGAATTTTAGGTGATAAGCGAATCTTCCCGCGTCCCTGCTAGGGTTCATCTTCAACGAATTCATAAGCTCAGTGTAGGAGAGGGCGCCTTTATCGAAAAGCAAGTTTAAGATTTGCAGCCTGAGAGGTGACGAAACGGCTTTTAGAACTTTTACGCCGCGTGCGCGATGCGGAAGTCTCACCACGGTCGGGTTCCCCTCTCAAATCGTCTATACCTATTGTTAGAGCAATAGTTTAAACGTTAGCTCTTGCCGACAGCTCAAGCAATCAATGCTTTTTCGTTAACAGCAACAACTATTTATTAAGACACTGCAATGGAATAGCTTGTAACGGAGTTCAGGGTTATGAAAACGATGATAATTCAATTTCCCTTCGGCGTTATGGCTTTTGACGAGCAAAACAACTTAGTAGAGAAAGTCTTGTTTCCGAAAAAGCCGCAGGCAGCAGCCAAAAGCATCATGAAAACTGAAGCTGGAAAAATCTCTGAGGTTACATCCTTAGTCACTCTGCTTCAGAATGCTGGTTATGACACTTTTGCTTTCGAAAACGCAGACATAGCCAGCGAAGCACAAAGAAAGCTGAACATCAAAACGGAAGTTTTGAAAACTTCTGAGGCTGAAGTCCTCCGCGCTCGCATGGAGCAAATTGCGGTTGAAACGGGCTTCGTTAAAGACGCGAAAGAGCTCAGCCTCTGGAATCGTAATGTCAGCATGGAACTTGCCAAATTAAAGATAAAAGGCGCTGCTGAAAAAAGGGATTTGATCATCGCGCAGGCTATTCAGACTCTTGATGATTTGGACAGGACCGTGAACCTGTTCATGGGTCGCCTCAGAGAGTGGTATGGGGTTCATTTTCCTGAGCTTGACCGGTTAATCGAAAAGCATGAAAGCTACGCGCGCCTTGTTATGAATCTGGGTTACAGGGAGACCTTTTCGTTTGAAGCCCTCGAGAAAGAGGGCATCCCGAAAGAGAGAGCTGAGATAACCGCCAACGCGGCTGAAACATCCATGGGCGCGGACATAGCAGAACAAGATTTAACTCAAATCCAAGCCTTAAGCCGGAATGTGCTGGAGCTATACAAATTGCGAAAGAACATGGAAAACTACGTGGATAAGACCATGGAGGAAGTGGCGCCCAACACCCGAGCAATAGCCGGCTCGCTTCTGGGCGCACGATTAATCGCTATAGCTGGTAGCTTGCAGAATTTGGCTATGAGACCAGCCAGCACGATTCAGGTTTTGGGCGCGGAGAAAGCCTTGTTCCGCTCGTTGAAAACGGGAGCGAGACCGCCAAAGCATGGTTTGATCTTCCAGCATGCGTTGTTGCATGACGCTAAACGGTGGCAGAGAGGCAAAATCGCCAGGGCCTTGGCTGGGAAACTAGCCATTGCCGCGAGGGCTGATGCTTTTGGAGGCAGGTACGTCGGCGACGCTTTGAAAGCGGATGTGGACAAGAGAATTGAGGAGATCCGCAAGAAGTACAAGGAGCCGCCGCCACCGAAAGAGAAGAAGCCGACGTTCGAACGGAGGGAACAGCGACCAGACCGCAGGAAGCAACGACGGCGAGACAAAAAGTGGAGAAAGAATAGGAGTGCACGTAAAGGTTAAGCCTCACCCGCAGTTCGCGGAAATATATCAGGCTACATTGGAAGACGGCGCGCAACGGTTAGCCACGAGGAACTTGGCGCCGGGCAGAACCGTTTACGGCGAGAGGCTTATCCGCTTCAAGAAGGTTGAGTACCGTGTTTGGGACGCTTTTAGGAGCAAGCTGGCAGCAGCTATAATAAAGGGCGCGCAGACAGTTCCCATAAAGCCAGGCTATCAGGTTCTTTATCTGGGCGCGGCGTCTGGAACCACACCTAGCCACGTTTCAGACATCGTCGGCGAAAAAGGCCACGTTTACTGCGTGGAATTCGCTGCAAGATCCATAAGAGAATTAGTCAACAACGTTGCGGCGTACAGGCTTAACATGTCGCCGTTTCTTGAGGACGCGCGTTTTCCAGAGAAGTACGCCATGTTCATTTCGGGAAAAGTGGATTGTATTTATTGTGATATAGCGCAGCCTGAACAAGCCAAGATTTTAGCTGATAACGCCGACGTTTTCCTTAAGGAAGCGGGCTGGGTTATGCTGGCTGTTAAAGCCCAAAGCATCGACGTAACGAAAGACCCGCTTGCAGTCTACAAGCAGGAAGCCAAAGTCTTGAAGAAACGAGGCTTCGACATCAAGGAAATCGTGCGTTTAGAGCCTTATGACAAAGCACATGCCATGATAGTGGCACAACGATAAAAGAGCAAAAATCTAACCTGAACTTCAAGCAAAAGTTCAGCCTTTATATAAGGGGCTATAGTTTTTTCACGCATTAGTTCTGCGCTCTGCCACGTTCCAAATCAAGAAAACGTTAGAGGGATAGAGGTCTAATTTTCCATAGGCTACCTACACAACGTAGTCTGCAGAGAGCATTAGTCTTCCCGCCAAAAAGTATTGTTTATATTTTCCAATGTAGTCTGATATTTCATGTGACGGCTTAATGAATCATTGGGAAATGGAAAATGCAGTCGCCCTCGGCGTCGCGTTAAAAGAAGCAGGCTTCCAAGTTTCCCGAATATGCTGTTCACGCCCAAGCTGCTTCGACTTCGCAGCAAGGAAAGACGACAAAACCGTTCTGATAAAAGTTAACTCTGACGTGGACACCTTTTCCGCTCAGGGCTCTCGAGAGCTCAAGGTAATAGCTAGCCGCCTTTCAGCCGCTTCATTGATAATCAGCCAGCAAGCGCATGGCAAACCCCTAGAAGATGACACGGTGTACTCGCGAAACGCGGTTTTCGTGGTAACAGAGAAAACCATAAAGAACATAGCGCTCCAAACGGCGAACCCGCTAATCTACGCAGGGCCAGGAGGCTATACTGTTGAAATTGACAATGCACTTGTTGAGAAGAGACGGAAGGAGCTAGGCCTCTCCGTTGGCAAGCTTGCGGCAATGATAGGCGTTTCCCGCAGAACCCTTTACGGTTATGAAAGAGGCATGACCAGGGCATCCGTGACGTCAGCGTACAAATTAGCCAAAACTCTGGGGGTTCCAGTGGCGAAGCCCATAAACATTCTTGAAAGAACACAAAAGCAAAGCCAATGCCTCCTTATAAAAGCGAAACACGCCATCGCTGGAAAAGTGCTTCTTCAAAAAATTTTCAGGAAATTCGCTTTCTGCGACATTTCTCCTGTTCATAAGGCGCCTTTCGATTTTATCATGAACGTTCCAAACGGCAAGTACGTGATAATGGGTAGCGTGGCCGTGAACGGCGAAAGGAATTTGGATAATAGAGTGGAAGAGCTCCTAAGCATATGCCGAGTGGTTTGTGCGCATCCAGTTTTGATCACGGAAAAACCTGAAACCTCCAGCAAGGACCTGTTCTGCGTTTGCATTGACGAGTTATCTGAGATGCGTACGCCTGAGGACTTGATTGCTAGCGTTTAGGCGAGTTTCTTTTGCACAGTGCCTTTTTCGTTTTTGGCCCGCTTTGCGGGTTTCCAGGATTTTCTCACGCAGTCAGGGTATTCAGTGTGAGTTTGCAGCCACTGTTTCAGGAAGCGCATGGTTTTCTGGTCTGTCAGGTATCCGCTGCCGAAGTCACCGTACATGCCTTTTAAAGCCGCAATTTCTTTGTCGCGCTCCACTTTCGCCATGATGGACGCAGCTGAAACAACAGGGTAAATTTTGTCAGCCTTGTGTTTAGACACGATTTTCGTTTTAACGGTTAAGCCTTCTTGGATGTGGTGTTTGAAGCGGTCTTCAACCACGTCGGCGGCATCAACGTAAGCTATGTTTGGCTTTAGGGCGTTTATTATCTGCGCCATGGTTTGCGCTTCCAGCCTGTTCAGTTTGTGCAGTTTTCTCTTGCTTTCCACTGCGCGGTCGATTTCTTTGGGCGACAACTTCACGGTCAGGTACTTTTCTGCTAAACGAGCGATTTCCGCGGCTAGGGCTTCGCGTTTTCTAGGCGAAAGGAGCTTTGAGTCTTTCACGCCTAACTGGGCTAGAAGGGGCAGGTTTTCTTCTTTCATCAAGAAGCCTGCGATGACTAAGGGGCCGATTACGCAGCCGCGACCTGCCTCGTCAACACCCGCAACTAACATGTGTAAACTTCCCGAAAATGGCTAATTGTGAAATGCAAGCTATAAAACTTTAGAGAAATATGCTCTATGCTGCAGGACTAGTTAGTGTGCGGAGACTATACCCCCCTTATATATACATTGAACTACCGCGTGGAGCGCGAGGTTAAGGTTAGGGTTCTGGCAAGACTTTTAGGGCTTTTTCTGTTATTTGTTTGTGTAGTTTTTCTCTGTTTTCTTTTGTTACAGTAATTGTTTCTGCGTCTTCTCTCTTTTTTGCTTCGTTTATCAGCGTATCTTGTGCTTTCCAGTGTACAACGGCTAAGACAAGCTTGCGGCTCTCCAGTGCTTTTCGTACGGCTTCTTTGAATTTTTCAGAAAACAATTCCATGGGTCCAATTTCATCTATGGCGATAACTTCGCATTTTTCCACCGCGTCTGTTATAGCCTGGGCGCCGATAGCGTTGAGGTCTTCGATGTTGACGCGGTATTTGCCCACTTGCGGGCCGTTTTTCTGGTTGATGTGCGCGAGCCATCCACATCTGGAACTAGTTAGATCTAGGATTTCAAAACCTACACGCGCTTTACCTTCGCGGGCTTCGCAGCTTATCATGCCACCCACGCGGATTCCTCTTTCTTTCAATGCATTAACCGTCTTCATCAGCACAGTGGTTTTTCCAACACCTGGGTTTCCAGTCAAAAGCAGCACACGCTTAGGCAAGACATACACACCTCCAATAACCAGAAGTCTAATATGCCCATAAATTTCTTCTCATAACCAACACGTTTCCCGCACTGGAGCATAGCCAAACAATGGCAGAAGGTTTCAAAACGGATTTTCCATGCGAAACAGTGAAAGAAGGCAAAGTAAAAGCTGTAGTTCCGAAACTCGACGCTTTCGTGAAACAGCCTTCCGATTACGCACCCTCCAAAGCGCCAGTGTTCTACAACCCAGTAATGGAGTTGAACCGCGACATAGCCGTTTTAGCCTTCCAAACCCATCAGCGTATTGTTAAAAGGGAAATTTCCATATGCGAACCCTTAACCAGCTCGGGAATCAGAGGTATCCGCTTCGCAGCCGAAATTCACCGCGTCAAAAAAGTGGTGATAAGCGACATCAGCGAGAGAGCCGTCAAACTCGCAAAATACAACGTGCGTTTAAATGGGCTTCAGGATCGCATCACAGTTCAGCACAAGGACGCGAGCTGTCTTCTAAGTTGTCACAGCGCACCCCGTAAAAGATTTGATGTTGTGGACGTGGATCCCTTCGGTTCTCCCGTGCCATATTTGGACTCAGCTATCCGAGCCTTGCGCAACAATGGACTCTTGACTGTTACCGCAACAGACTTGGCGCCTCTGTGTGGCGTCCACTCCAAAGCCTGCGTAAGAAAGTACGGCGGAAAACCTCTGCGCACCGAGTACTGCCATGAACTTGCTGTTCGGCTTTTAGCAGGGTGCATAGCCACAGTTGCGGCGAAGCATGACATCGGCATCCGCGTAGTCTTCAGCCACTCTACAGACCACTACATCCGAGTTTACGCACGAATATCCTACGGCGCAAAAAAGGCAGATGTAGCCGTCAAAAACCTCGCGTACATACTACACTGCTTTAACTGTCTGCACAGAGAAACCGCGAAAAAACCTTTCGCCAAACGCATCGAGAAATGCCCCGAGTGCGGTTCCAAAATGGACTATTCAGGGCCTTTATGGCTGGAAAGAATTTTTGACAAGCGGTTCTGCGAGTTAATGGCGCAAGAAAACACGCGCATAGCGTTCAAAAACAGCGGAAAAATCACGAAGCTTCTGGCTCTGGCAAAGGATGAGGCTGAAGCACCAGCAACGTATTATGTTATTGACAAAATCAGCGCCAAATTAGCCTTGCCCATGCCTTCTGTATCCAATATGCTTCAGAATCTGCGCCATAAGGGTTTTCAGGCTTTTCCAACACACTTTAATTCGCGAGGCATAAGAACGGCTGCCCCCGCCTTGACCGTGCAGAAACTGCTGCAGAAGCTTGTAGCAGCTGCTTAGACAAGTCTTTTTTTGAAAGTGTGTATAACAAAAGTTTAAGAGTGAAATGGTGAGAAGTTAAAGGAAGAGTGTGATTGCCAATGACCGACAATATTAGTGTAATAGGCGCGGGAATGATCGGCGGAGCCATAGTGAAAAGCCTTTTGAAAAGTGGATACTCGGGCAAGATTTCAGCAGCTGACTGTCGACTGGAAAGAATCAGAGCAATGGAAGAGTTAGGTGTAGCTGCAACCACGGATAACCGAAAAGCCGCAGCCGACGCCGAAATTGTTTTCGTCTGCGTCAAACCAAGTGACGTGGAAAAAGTCCTGAAAGGAATAAGCGAAGAAATCGAAGGCAAACTTGTAATCTCCACCGCCGCCACTGTACCACTAAAGTTTTACAAGAAAACTGTTCCCAAGGCCAAGTTCGTCAGAATAATGCCAAACATCGCCGTTATGGTGCAAGCGTCCTACACGGCGTACTGTTGTAAAGAAGACGTAACCCAAGAAGACAAAAAGAAAGTTAAAGCCCTCTTGAACATGATGGGAATATGCGAGGAAGTTGACGAAAAATACATGGACGCCATAACCGCCCTGACAGGTAGCGCACCTGGATATCTCTCCATAATAATCGAAGCTTTGATGTACGCTGGGTTAAAGGTGGGCCTGCCCAGAAACGTGGCTTTGTACGGCTCAGCACAAGCCGTCTTGGGAACAGGAAAACTTGTGCTAGAGCTGCAGGAGCACCCAGCCAGAATAAAGGACATGGTCACAACCCCAAACGGAACAACAATCGACGCGATATACGAGCTTGAAGGAAGCTCGATTAGGCAGGCGCTGATGCGCGCAGTTGGGGAAGCAGCCAAGAAAAGCCAGCTTATCCGAGAAGAACTAGGCATAAATTCACAGTAACCGATGCTAAACTGGATTCTGAATGTTCGAAGCGGTTATATTTGACTGGGACGGCACCCTCGCTGACACCAGACAGGTAGTTGTGTCTTCGTTCCAAAAAGCCCTCCGCGCTGTCCACTGCGAAATCAGCGGCGAATTCATTGAGCGCCGCATCGGAATAGGCTCAGCACAAACTTTCAGAGAAATACTACGTTCCTCCAAGATACGCTTCGATGAGACGTTGATTAAGAGCCTTGTAGAAAAGAAGATTAAAAACGAAATCGAAATGAGCGGGGATGTGAAACTGTTCGTTGGCTCATTAGACTTTCTGGAAGGTCTGCAAGGCAAAGTCAAATTAGGCTTGGCTTCTATGAACGACCGGGAATTCATCGACTATCTTCTCAAAACGACAAATATTCAAAGATTTTTTGACGCCGTCGTCACAGCCGACGATATCTCTAACCCGAAGCCTAATCCTGAAATCTTCTTAAAGTGCGCATTGAAACTGAGAAGTAGCCAAGAAAAATGCGTGGTTGTTGAAGACTCTATCTTCGGCGTTGAAGCCGCCAAAAAGGCACGAATGGGCTGCATTGCAGTTCTTACTGGTGTTTACTCCAGAACGGAATTGGAAAACGCAGGCGCAGATTTGCTAGTTTCTTCGTTGAGGGAAAAAGAAGCGATACTGCGCTTTGTACTAAAGTAGACTTATGGTGTTTTCTGGCTGATTAAGTCATGTGTGTTGGGTCTAAGTGTTTCGAATTTCAATTTTTCTGATTTTGTTTTCCATGTCTGTGAACAGGATTTTGCTGTGCATTCTAACGAGTTCCGTGTACAAATTTATTGGGTCTCTGTTTTTGTTCAGCATTTTTGCGTCGAAGGCGCAGATGGCAATCATAGGTACCTCTAGTGTTCTGTGTATTTGTTGTTCGTAGTTCAGCAGTTCTTCGGTTAAGTTGTGTTTCAGGAAACATCCCATTTCTCCTGTTACTCGCATGACTGGAAAGCCTTTGGCTTTGCTCTCGTCTTGGAGTTTCTTCCATAGGTTTATTGTGGTTTTCGAGTTGAATTTTCCATCTATAATGTATATATCTTCATATCCAAGGATGCGTAAAGCACCCGTTTTCTCGTATTTTTCCATCTTTCTGTCGAATTGCCTAATTGCTTTTCTTATTTCACTCGGTGTTTCATCGCTGGCGACGTAGATTCCTGCTTCTCCATTTTCCAAGCCCATCTTGAGGTAGTTGAAAAGAACATCTCGTTTAGCTTCTGGAGAATCGTAAACGAGTATTACGTGATTTGAGGTTTTCAGTTGTTCCAAAATGGCGGTCAATTTTTCTGGAACAGAAGCCGTTGGAATGTTCTTCCAGTCCAAAGAGCTGTGCCAAAGATTTTCGAAATTTCCCTGCAGAAGGGACATGAGACTCTTGTTGTTCGTCCAAAGACAAGGGTTATCCGCCATGTTACCTTCAATGGTGGTTCCCACGAACGCTTGAGCAAAATCAGAGAGCAAGTAATGACCCGTGGCCAAATTCGTGTATCTCAAATCAGCAGAGTTTCCAGGAGATAGATATTCTTCCAAAATTCTGGGAAGGGAACTTCCGCTCTCAGGAGCTTCTGCTATAATGCGGATTTTCACTCCCCTTTTAATGGCCTTTCTAAGTTGATCCGAGAAAGTATGTATAAACTGCATGAACTTAGTTGTAGAGCAAATCAAGTCAAGCTCCCTCTTCGAGCTTTCAATTATGTTCAATACTTTGGTTAGTATTCCGTCCCTTTGCGAAATTAAAGCAAAATTGGCTTCTTCAGTCGCTATGGCTGGTTTTAAGCTGTTTACGTCAAAATCTCTCAAAAATTCCTTCGTTTTAACTTTTAATTGAGTTACTCTCTCGGAAGCCTTCTCCTCTTCGCGTTTAATCAAAATGGCAATGGCTTCTTTGATGGGGGTAGCCCTAATCTTGGTGGGTGTCCCCAATAGTTTCTCAATTAGTCCCCTTTTCTCGAGTTTTGGCAATATCCTGTAAACGTCTTCTCGGCGCACCTTTGAGAGTTTCGAGATTTGACCAACAGAAGCTAAACCGAGTTGCGCTGTAGCTATATACACTTTCGCTTGGTTGCGCGTTAGTCCAAAATCAGACAACATTTCCGCAGCCTTCTCAACAGGTAACAAATTGTTTTGCACTCCTCTAATGAGTTGACTGTTACTGTGGTATTACAGTCACATATCCTTAAAAATTTTTCTGCCTTATACTAACCAGTGCCCTAAGAGTAGGGACTGAGGGGAGAAAACTATGTTGAGCGAATTAGTCGGATTTAAAGGGGAGAAGCCGCGAACGTTTCAAGTAGTGTTCCTGCGGAATGACTGCAGCCAAGAAGTTGAAGTTCACGAGGCTGAACAGGTCGATTTCTTGAAAATTCAGGATCATCTTGAACGGGGTGAGTCAGTTTTCATTACGAGCAAAAACTCGCAGAAACTGAAAGCGCCCAGAGAAAAGACGTAAGGAAAGTAGAAAGTAAAACCAATTCTCACGGACAAGCTTTTTACTTTGACCACGGCTGAGTATGGACCTTAGCCGAGTGGCATACATCCCTTATTCTTCAATAGTAAGCCGCATTCAAAAGCGTAAATTTCCAAGCTCAATCTTACCGTAAGAACTGCATTAACTCAGTGCTTTAGTATTGAACTATGCGCAATAGAAGATTCTTTCACAAAAGTTATTTACATGCCCAAGACAAAGATGAATTGCGGGAAGGGAGAATGTACAAGGGTAGACTGATTTCTTTCAGTCAAGTCACTTGTGACCATGAAAAACAGAGGCGATACACCCAAACACGCTTCGACATATTAAATGGGTTTGAGATAGTTTTGACAAGATGCATCAAATGCCACAAAATCCTCGCTTTTGAAGTGAAGAAACTAAACTAACCATTCGCTCTTAGCCTACTGCATTGAAGAAAAGTGCAAATCTTGAACAAATAAGCGCGCGTTTTTTTACATGTTTAAACCAAAGGAAAGCCTGATCAGTAACTTTGCTTAAATACGGAATTTGTTCCATTTCTTTGCGCCATTTAATAAATGAGTTGAAATTGGGCTTTCAACTACTTGGCGCTTTTAAAATGAATAATTGAAAAAGAGCTTCTATAGAGCGTGAGATTTAGCCTGTTGGTTAAAACAATCTTTTATGTTGTCCCTTCCTAAGGAAGGCATGTGAATCGAAAATTGAAAACTTCGAAGACTTATCAAAGCAATCAATTGCCGCTCACAGGACCGCATACGATAGCTGAAAAGCGAGCATTTCAAGGCATGCCGAATTGAATAAAAGACTTCAGGAGTGAAACTGATTTTGGTCGATCGGTTCGTTGATCGATGGAAGAAAAAAGAAAAACAGTCGTCTCTTATGTCAACGATTAAGGGAAGCGGCAAATCATCTCGTGGTTTAAAACGGCAAATTAATACCGTTATCCAACGGATAGAAGTGCAAAAGCACAAGTTAGATAACGCATTGAACCGCTTTGAGAAGCGTGATGCGGTACTCTTTAAACGCATTGTGAAAGCCCTCTCGGAAAGGGATACAATGCGCGCAAACGTCCTCGCAGGTGAGCTCGCAGAAATACGGAAAGTTGAGAAAATTTTAATGCATGCAGCGCTTGCGTTAGAAAGCGTTTCTTTACGGCTTAATACGGTTTCAGAATTGGGCGACGTAGTCATGGTATTAGCCCCTGCAGCTGGGGTGCTTGACAATATTCGCTCTGGAATGGCAGGTGTTTTTCCAGAGGCAGGTCGTGAACTGGAAAACATCGGGAGTTTGCTGACCGAAATAGTTACCTCAACCAACCAAAGCACTGGTATGCCAGTAAATATTGGAACCGCAAACGCAGAAGCAGCAAAAATCTTGGAGGAAGCAGAATTAGCTGCGGAGCAGAAACTTAGGGAGCAACTTCCCGAGGTGGCTAACGCAGTTTCTATGAGAGAAAAGACGAGCGTGGAGACTTAGCGCAAGTAAGCAGACGAACTGAAGGCAAAACTTCGTTTTCCACCTTTTTATTGGCTAGCACACTTTTCGTGGTTATCGATCTGGTTATTATTTCTTAATTCCTACGAATAATTCTCTTCCAGGCATCAGGCCACTCTTAAGATATTTTGATTTTAAACCTGCATCCTTCATTATACTAAGTGTCTTGTTGATCCCGAAAAGACCTAGTTCATGTTTATCTATGAAGTACTTGGCGTCTTTTCCTCTTTCAGCGATTAGAATATGCATGGTCAGAACCGCTGTGGCTTGCCTGATTTTCGTAACGTTGATTCTCGCGATTTTTGCGTCTTTTCCCTCATAAGTTGTGAGGCGTGGTTCACCTTTTATGTAGACCGAGTTTGCGTGTGACGGCTCGATTAATACTAAGCCACCTTTCTTGAGGTGCTTGGAAAAGTTCCGAATGGTTCTCTTTAGGTTTGAATAGGTCTTTGCGTAGCCGATTGAACTGAGCAGGCACGTGATGACGTCAAATTGTTTCCCGAGCTTCAAAGTTTTCATGTCTGCCTCTTTAAAGGTAACCCCTTTTGCATTTTTTCTTGCAATTTTGAGCATAGCCTTACTAACATCAACGCCGGTGCATGAAAAATCATCTTTTAGATATTTTAGATGAAGCCCAGTGCCGCATGCGACATCAAGAAGGGTGTTTCCCCCTGTTTCTAAATATTTTATGATTAAGTTCTGTATACGAACAGCCTCGTCTAAATAATCTCTGAAGGAATAAACCCTGTCGTAGTATTTTGCTAGCTTGTCGTGCAACAGTTGCTTACTCATGGTTAGCATTATGGCGTTTAACGCCTAAAAATTCTGCGCCAAAAATTTTCTTTGAAGGCCATTCTCAGCAAAGCGACAAGTCGCAGATGGTTAAGCTTTTGACGTTTTGAATCTAATTAGACTTCCACAAAAAATTAGAAGTTTAATATATTATTAGTTGGGGCTGCTTGTGAACAAGAAATCACTCATAGCAGCAGCTTTCATCTCAGCCTATTGCTTTGCTTCAAGAAACGGAAATCATTTGCAGAAGATATGGAATTAGAACAAATGCGATGACGAGGTAGATGATAAATAAGCCGATGGTTATCAGTAGGTTTCTGAGTAGTTTTTTGCTCCATGCTGCGCCGAAAGGAACTCCAATTGCGAATCCGATAACGTGAGAAATGTATGCGATGTTGCCTTCCGCGCCATAGTAGACAGCTAATACGTTGTACATGAAATAGATGATTGCTACGAGTCCAACAGGCATTAGAAAGAAAAAAGAGAATTTTAAAGGTTTAACCAGCATAGCGATGGCAGTTAGCGTGAATATAGCTGCCGAAGCTCCAACGAGGAAAATTTGTGGTGCATAGAAAAAGATTCCTAAAAGAAAAGACATTATTCCACCCACAAAGAAGGCTAATAGTGTTTTTGGGGCTCCCAATTCTTTTTCTAACGTGTTGCCAAAAACAAAGAGGAAAAGCATGTTTCCGAGCAGATGCATCAAATCAGCGTGAAGAAACAGCGCCGTAAACAAAGTCCACACTCTACCCTTAAGCAGGTTTTCTCCACTAAAAGCCAAGTATTCCGTGGTCAATTCGGGGTCTCCTATGAACCAATAAAGTAGAGAGGCTATAATGCAGGCAATTATTATCAGGTTAGTTTTGTTCACGCCAATCATTTTTCTAGACGAATTAAAATTTTTTAAAACTATCGCTACGATTGTTAAACCACAGACAGAAATGCGCCAGCTGTGCCAAGATAACTCAGAAAGCTTGCTTGTCAAGATTTCTTGACTAAAAACTGGGCGTTGCGGGCTTGTTTTGTCAAGAAACCTTTACAAAAACGCTTTTATCACAAAAAAAGCCTAATATTAAGCAGGGATTGCCCGTGGAAAAGAAGACGCCCTTTACAGCAACTTTCATTTCAATGCTTCTACTGTCAGCGGTGGCTGGAATTCAACTCGTTGGCTTGGCAGCAGCAGATCCATTGATTGAGGAAAGATATGAATCCCCTCCCATAGTTTCAATTCATTCGCCTGCAAATGGAGCATACGTCAATAGCGTTCTGTTAAACATCACTGTGACAAAACCGGGAGACTGGTTGAGCACACCTATCAGCTTTTCATATGAGCCAGGCAGTGGACTATCGCAGAAACTAGTCTCAGTAAGTTTCCATATAGATGGGAAGTTTTACGGATCGGTTGCTGCGAACAGCAACTTGTCTTCTCCCTTTAACTATTCTTTGTATTTAACGAACCTAACTGATGGAAGCCACACTCTAGTAGTTCGCGCTGATTCGACTGGGGTTGTGAGAAATTGGATATCTTCTACGGTCTATAACGTGCCCATAGATAGCTCAATTGCGACTGTGCATTTTACTTTGGACTCTACTCCTCCAAACGTTTCTTTCCTATCTACGGAAAAGGCATATACAACATCTGAGTTTCCGCTTAACTTCACAGTGAACGAGTCAGTCTCTAAAATCTCTTATGTTTTGGATGGGCAGGAGAATGTGACTGTTGCTGGAAACACAACGTTGGCAAACCTACCTTATGGAGAGCACAACGTCACGGTTTACGCAACTGATAACGTTGGAAACATCGGATCCGAAACAATAACCTTCACTATAGCGGAGCCTGAACCAGAGCCTTTCCCAACCACGCTTGTCGCGGCTGCTTCTGTAGCCATAGTTGCCGTGGTGGGCGCTGGTCTACTGGTCTACTTCAAGAAGCGCAAGCACTAAGCAGAGAAATGCCTGTCACTTTCGCTTTCTAAATCTCTTTACTTCGTTCATTTCAGTAACGTCAAATTCTGATTCAATCGATTTCAAGGTTCGCATTCACCGAAAAGACAGCAGAATATTTTTACTAGTCTAACATTAAGTGTATGAACCAGCTATGAACGATTTAGAAATAGCCAAAACCCAGCTTCACCGAAAAGAATTAACCCTTGCAATAGTGAAAAACGGCGAGGTGCTGTTTGAAACGCTCTCTCACAGAATCTCGGGTTTTCTAGGCGCTATCGAAAAACTTGGCGATGTACTTGAAGGCGCGGCGGTCGCCGACCGTGTAGCTGGAAAAGCTATCGCTCTCCTGTGCGTTTACGCCAAGATAAGCAATGTTTATGCGGAGGTCCTCAGCGAAAAAGCCAAAGCCGTGTTCGAAGAAAACGGAATCCACCATGAATGGAAGGAATTAGTGGGTAACATTCTTAACTTGAACAAAAGCCGAGTATGCCCATTCGAAAAGGCAGCGGCTGAAATATCCGACCCGAAAGACGCTTACAAGGCATTTAAGGCGTTACAGGAATCCTTACAGGCTTACAAGTGAAAACATGCGGCGCAGTCTGCGCGAACTGTTTATATCACAGTAAGCTCAAAAACTAACGTATTATTAAGGAGTATGAGCGAAATGGGTAATGAACCGTTTCATGTAACTGACGCGGGCTTCGATGAAACAGTCAAAAACAACAAAGTGGCCCTGATAGACTTCGGGGCGGACTGGTGCGCTCCTTGCAGAGCCTTGGCGCCAACAATCGAAGAGTTAGCCAGAGAATACTCTGGGAAAGTGCTTGTTGGCAAACTTGATGTTGACGAAAACCCTAAAACTGCCAAATGCTTTCACGTTTTCAGCATACCTACACTAATCGTGTTCAAGAATGGCTGCGAGGTTGACAGGCTAGTCGGTCTCTGCCCCAAAAATAGAATAGAAAGCATACTGCAGAAACATCTGTGAATGCTAAGCGTCAACTTCTCGTTTTCTCGTACATTTTTTCCAGCGTCCACCTGATGCTGGACTTAAGCTCTCTCAGGCGCTCGTCATCCGCGTTTCTGATCACTATTTCGCGGAGTAAGTCACCTTCGCGGACGATGTTGTAAGCAAACATCTTGTCAGGCGCCAGTTGCCCCATTCTCACAAGTTCATTGTCTTTTTCCTGCATCTTCGCCAGCACTCTTTCAACCAGAAAATGGCTGAAAGGCGGCGTGTTAACGCTGAATTTCTTGCTTTCGTCTGGCAGAACGTGTAGCGATTTTTTGTCAACGTAAATTATTGCCAGAGGCTCGTCGTTCATCGTTTTTAAGGGTATGACGCTTTCGGGTTCTGGAGCATGCCGTAGGGCAGGTTTCTCTTTAGGCGTTGAGGTTACTTTAATTTCTCCGCGTTTGAATCCCTTTTCAAGCAGAATCGAGTTTACCGTTTCTAACGTGGCTTGGAGTTCCTTAAGTTCAGAGTTTAATTCTTCAATTTGTTTTTCAAGTTTTTTCTTAAATGTGACAAGTGCTTTCATTTTTTTGGAATCTTGTGGCATTCGCTTCACGCGCATTATTTTAAAGGTTGGGGTTTATCAGTCTTGGCTTTTTAGCCGTTCCATGGCAAAAACCTGCTAGGTCTCGCTGATTTTCTTAAGTTGACTACGGTACATTTCTGCCACTTCAGCGGCTGTGGTTGCGTCTTCAGCGGCTTTGTCCAGTCTGTATTTGCCTGTGAAGCGCGGAAACCGAATCGCCAAGCCGCTGCCTTTGCGTATGGAGTCCATGGCAGACGTATGTATGGGGCTTAACGTTATTTCGGCGCCCAAAATCTCAAGAACCACTGCGGGCTCGAACCAAACATCAGCCTCCAACATAGAATGCACTCTTGAATGTTTGCGCGGAATCAAGTGTCTCTGCAACATCTCAGGAATGTTTGCGAGGTCCTTGTCCGTGAAGCCTGTTCCGCACTTGGTAACGGTTTCAAACGTGTCCGTATCTGGGTTATAGGTTGCGAGGAGCAGGGCACCGTATGTTCCTGCGCGTTTTCCTCTGCCGTGGAAAGCGCCTACGACAGCTAGATCTACGGTGTCTGTCATTTCGCTTTTGTAGTCTCGTTTGTATTTTATCCAGAGCCAGCCGCGGGCTCCAGCTTGGTAAACTGAGTCTTTTCCGATGGCTTTGCAGATTAAGCCTTCACAGCCGTTCTCTATGGCTTCCTCAAAGAACTCTTCAAGCTTTTTTGCGTTGTTTGCTATTATATGCTTGGCTGCTTTGACTCGGTCGTTTTCTTTTATGGTTTTTTCCAGCGCCTTCCGCCTCACGGGGTAAGCATCAAGGGTCAGGTCTTTGCCGTCGACGTAGAGGGCGTCGAACATGAAAAGCGACACTGGATACTGCTCCATGGCTTCTTCAATGCCGTATTTACGTCGTCGGTGCATCAGCTCCTGAAAAGGAAGCAACTCGCCTGTTTCAAGGTCTATGGCGACGCATTCAGCTTCCAAGATGGCTTCTTTGGCTTTCACGTTGTCTTTGACGAGTTCAATCGCATCTGGATACTGGCTAGAAATGTTCTCTAAACGCCTGGAAAATAGAACAACTTTTTTTCCTTTCTTATGCGCTTGCACACGTTCGCCGTCGTACTTGTATTCTGCTATGCACTTTCCGCCCAGTTTCTCCAAGATCTCTTCTGGAGACGAAAGCCTCTCCGCCAACATGGGCCTTATCGGCTCGAAAACCACCACCTGAAACTTTTTTATACCCTCTAAGCCTTTCTCGGCGACTATGTTTGCGACTCTGCCAAGGTCCGAGGAGATGTTGTAGGCTCGTTCTACGAGTTCTCGGGCTTCTTTGCCGCCGCCGTAGGCTATCGCCAAAGCATCTAGAACCGTCATGTCCGCTATGCCTAGCCGCAGGTTGCCAGTCACCGTTCGCATGATGTACTTAGCCTCTTTCGGCGAAGCGTCTGACAACAGTCCAGCTAAAAGTGCCATTTTTAAATCCACCGCGCCAGAGCCTGTTGTTTTCGCCATCTTATCAAGCGTCTCGTAAACACGTTGCGCTGTTAGAGTTTTCTGGAAAAAAGTAGTCTGTTTCTTCTTGGCTAGAAAGTTCTGAGCGGTTTCGCCGATGTCTCCGCTCTTTTTTAGGTCTTCCTCGATTTCGCTTTTTTTTCGCCCAGACGCCCGAGCCAAGGCTTTTATGGCTAGTTTTTCCGCCACGCCTATCTCGAGATCCACGAAGTCGGGGTGTATCTTGCCTTGGGTTAGGTAAACGACTTTGGCGATGACATCTCTAGGTGTGTTTTTTAAGAGGTCAACTAGCAAATCTGTCATTTCTAGCCGTTTTGTGGTGGCTTCGATTTTCTCATATGCATCCGCTATTACGGCGTAATTCACTGGATCAGCCTCAAAACATATACAATCAAATGCGCGTATTAAAATTTCATTCTAACACTGGTTGGTTTGTACTTTTCTGAAGCCAAGGTTAAGCCTTTGTTTGAAGCTTACGTTTATTGGGAAGGGACAGGTGTCTCGCATAATTAAGGAAGGGTCCAATCGTCGAGGCTGGTTCTACACAGAAGTTCTATGTGCATTTCAGTCTTTATATAAGGGGGCTATAGTCACCGCAGAGCTACTAGTCTTCAGGCTTCCTGCTCCAAAAAAGATAAACCGTATTCTGAGCCAGAAAACTCAGTTGGAGGTCACTACTCAGGCTGTTCCGTCCTAGCCTTTCTAAACCCTTTTAGTCCTTTGAACTTTAGTTTTGCGGTTAAGATTTTTTCCGTGGCGAACAATCGCGATGCTATGTACATTATCACTATGGTGAACGCGGCAACGTAGATTATGCCGAGTACGACCGTTGTGTAGTCGTTCATTATCACGGCTTTAGAGGCTATGATTGGCTGGCTGTACGGAATTGCAAATAATACGGCTTTCAGTGCTAATGGCAACGTGTTAACATCCAAGTACATTAATGCCATTGCAGGAATGAAAATCAGGGGGTAAATATAGCCGACGAGGGCTGTGGCTCCTCTAACATCTTCTGCGAAAGCAGACATTATCACCGCTAACGCTAAGCCTGAAAGCAAGGTTATGAAAAGCGATATTCCTAGGAGTAAGTAGCCGAGGGGTGAAGGCACAAGGCCCAACTTCACCAAGTCTACTGATATTGTGCTTGGGATTCCTAACGTGATTGAGCCCAGCATGTAATTGTAGCCTATCAGAACCGTTACAGCGGCAACGCCTGCCACGATTATGGTGCTGGATAGTTTACCCATGAGAATGGCAAAGCGATCTACAGGAACTGTTAGCAGGGTTTCGAGTGTTTTTTCTTCTTTTTCCATAGCCACGGAAGTAGCTGCTATTTGCATTGAATAGGTGAGCATTATCATTATGGTGATTGGTAAGGCTATGGATTGCGAGAGCATTAATCCTGAGAGTGTGGCAGGGTCGATGCCTTGTTGAATTTCGCCTTTAATTATGCTTGATTGTGTAGTGTAGAGCACGTTGGGTGCTATGACGCGGTTGAAGCTGCTTATGAGACTTGTGATTCCTGCGGCGCCGATGTCTGAGAAGATACCGCCACCTTGGAAGACTCCGTAGACGTTTACTGTAGCGGTAATGTTGAGATTACCGCTTGTGTGCTGGGTCATGCTCTGGCTGAAGCCAATGGGAATTTCTATGAATTGTGTACTGTTGTATTGCGCAAGTAAGTCTTGATCTACAACTTGTTGCGGGGTTGTGTTATTTATGACTGCAACGTTCATCGCGATGCTCAAGTTACCTATGAGCTCTTGGGACCAGTTTCCGCCGTCGTTGTTTACTACGAGTAGTGTGGCTTTTTGGGCTTGCTCTTGGGCTGTTTCTACCGCGTAGCCGAGTACGAGGCCAAGTACGGGGAACATTATTAGTGGGACGATTATCATTCCTAAGAGTATCTTTGGGTCCCTGATTAGTTCTTTAAGTTCCTTGACCAGGATTGTTCCGAAGCCTTTAAGCATAGCCGACCACCTTGGCGAAAACTTCTTCTAGGTTTTCGCTTTTGTATTTTTGTTTAAGTTCTTGGGGTTGACCTTCAACTACGATTTTGCCTTTATTAAGTAAGGCTACACGGTCGCACAAGTGTTCTACCTCTAGCATGTTGTGGCTGCTGAGCAGGACGGTTACGTTGTGTTCTTTTACGTAGGTTTTGATTATTTCTCTGACATGGTAGGCGTGTAGAACGTCTAGTCCGCTGGTGGGTTCGTCTAGTACGGCGAGTTTTGGCTTGGTCATTAATGCCCTTGCCACTAAGAGGCGGCGTTTCATGCCTTTGCTGTAGGTTTTCGCTTTATCCTTTAAGCGTTCGGCTAGGCCGCTGATTTGGGCGGCTTCGTTGATGATTTGTTTGAGCTCGCTAGCGTTTTTTGTGTTGAATTTCGCCATGAATTCGAGGTATTCCCAGCCTGAGAGGTTTCTGTAAGCGCCGGCTTCTTCTGGAAGGTAGCTTATGATTTTGCGGACTTCGGTTGCTTGGTTAACCACGTCTAGGTCGAAGGCGTTTATGGTGCCTGATGTGGGTATAAGTAGGGTGCTGACGATGCGGAGGGCTGTGGTTTTTCCTGCGCCGTTTGGTCCGATGAGTCCGTAGATTTCGCCTTGTTTTATGTTGAAGGTTAGTTGGTCTAGGGCGCGGATGTTGCCGAACTGTTTGACTAGTGATTTTGCGTCTACTGCAAGGCTCAAAGTGACTGCACCGTTGCTTTTTTGATTCTAGGAGAGCTTATTTAAGGCTTTACTGGTACAATGCTTTACTGTCTGCGCAGAGGTTTGAACAGGTCTGCTCACGATAGACTATAGCCCCCTTATATAAAGCATGAAATGCACATAGAAGTGCAGGTTCACTCTGCAGGGCTCTAACTTTGCTTTTATCGCCTCCTTTGCGCGCGAGTTGGAACGTGTTGTTCAGCGTATGTTTCTCAGCTTCGTTTTTGCACTTACAAGTTTGAAAAAGCTGAGAAAGTGGATTTTAAATTCATACAGCTTTTATTTATTATCTAAGAAAGGATGGCTTTGAGAGTCGGAGAATCCTGCTTCCAGAGATTGGTTTCTAATTGGACTCCCCTCTCCCTTCTCTTTTCTCCTATACGGAGGCAGGATTCCCGAAGCTCCTACGATGCGAGCAGGTCGTTTACCCAAAGCCCGCCCATCTGCAACCCGAGTGAGTTTGCTTACCCAGTCGCACAGTTTTGGTAGTGTTTGCAGGAAGTTTGCTTTAGTCTTTCAGCTGTTTAAGGAGCAGTGGTGTGCTAATGTCTATTTCGTGCTCTTTGCATGTCTCCAATACTTTTCTGTAGAGGTCTGCGTCTATCTCTGGCATTCTCTTTATGTCGCTTATGAAAACGTAGAGAGTGTATTCAACTGCGTAGTTTTGGAACTTTGTTATCCAAACGTATGGCTTAGGGTCTTGCAAAACTCCTTGAACCCTTCCTGCGGCTTCCAGCAATGCCTTTTCAACATCTGCACTATTATATTCAAAGCCCGGAGTTACGGTGCAGTGCCTTCTGATTACACGTTTCTTTCCGAAGTTATCTATCTCAGCTTTCAGCAACTCTTGATTTGGAATTGAAACTAGGACATTGTCCAGCGTCAACATTTTTGTGTAGATTAGATCGATAGCCACAACATCTGCGAATTGATTGTTAAAAAATATTCTATCTCCCACGATGAAGGGTCTGCTGGTCATCACTATTAACCCAGCTAAAGCGTTTCCAATTGTGTTGATGGCAGCAAAACCTATCACGGTGCCACCGAGAATGGTCAACAGCCCAGAGATCAATCCAATTGTTGCTCCGAACTGAGCTAAAATTGCTGATAGAACGGCAGCCACAATAATCCATTTCGCTATCCTGTTAAATGTATGAGCAAGATGATCTTCTATTTTCTTCTGATTTCTCAACCTGTTGATTTCTTTGCCTATTAATTTGTAGGCGATGTATCCTGCTACAATGGCGATAATCGAAAATACCAATTTATCAAGGTTAGCTAAAACGAATTCGCCAAGCGCATTAACATAGTCTTCCAAGCTCATGCATAAACCTCTTTTTTGGTTTAGGAAAGGCAACTGCCCGAAGTTTCAAGAGATCGCCTCACAGCGATGTGAGCAGGCGATAGTATCTCCACCTGTGATGCTTTGAATTGCTGAGGATGTTGTCGATAATGTCTTCTTAAAAGCAGAGCTCTTCCTTCTTTCTGTTCCTGCAAAATTATCACCACACATAATTCCTGCTTAATTTCTTTATTAAAATTGCTATTTCTGCCATTTCCACACGTTTATACTCATTTAAGTTCATCTTTGAAAATTAAGGCGTGTAAAAAACTGCTGCAACAAGCAATCTGCATTTATCTACTTCAACATAGGTAGCAAGTTTACAAAAATTAAATGAAAAAACGGAAAAAGCTGGTTATTTCTGTGGTTTTGTGGCTGAGATTTTGATGCTTGCTACCGAGTCGACAAGTTCCGCCGCGCGTTTCTTGGTTAGTTTCAGTTCGTTTATTATGGCTTTTGCGGTGGCTTCGCTGAGCATTAGTTCAAGCGGGAGATGGGCTTCTTCAATAATCTTCACTTGCTTGAAGCCTGCGTTTTCTATTAGCTTGACGTATTCGTTTTTCATTTCTGCGCCCGATATGCATCCAACATAGGCCAGTACGCTCTTCTTCATCGCCTCTGGTAGCTCGTTCAGCAACACCATGTCCGAAATCATCAATCGCCCGCCAGGCTTAAGCACGCGGAAAGCCTCATTGAAAACTCGCTGCTTAGCAGGCGACAGGTTAATCACGCAGTTGCTGATTATCACCTCAGCAGTATTGTCGGCAACGGGTAAGTTCTCTATCTCGCCCAAACGGAACTCCACGTTCTTGTATCCGCCTCGTCTGCAGTTTTCCCGTGCCTTATCGAGCATTTCAGCTGTCATGTCCACGCCTATCACGTGACCTTTCTCGCCCACTTTTTTCGCTGCCAAAAAACAGTCTAAACCTCCACCTGAACCCAGATCCACGACGGTTTCGCCTTCCTTCAGCATCGCCAAAGCCACAGGGTTCCCGCAACCCAAGTTCAAGTCCGCGTCTTCAGGCACCGAACCTAACTCTTCAGAACTATAGCCTATGTTCTCGCTGACTTCTGAGCCGCAGCCACAACCGCAACCACACTTCTCCGCCTTAGCTATTTTGCCGTAAGCTTCACGCACCATTTTCCTTACTTTTTCTTCTTTCACGCTTTTCACTCCTTCACTCAAAAACGCCTTTCAAAATTGGCCCCAGCAATTTTTTCACTGGACTGGCAAGCGCCTCAGCTTTCACAATGACGAAGCAGCAGATGTCGCCGTCGCGTTCACAACCTATAACCGCCAGTTTATCGTTCGGCTTGAGTTTCGCTCTCTCCCTCAAATCTTTCGGAAGGACTAGCTGCCCCTTGGCGTCTACCGTGACAACAGCGTCAATTTTGCAGCATTCTCTACTGGTCATTAATCATCACAGCACAGGTTGATGTAATTCAGAATATTTATACTTTTCTGAAAAATCAGAAAATTCAGATCATGATGCGCGTAGCCACAGCCGAATAACAACCTGTCACCTAAAGCGCTCATTACTGCTGATTCTCTGAATCTGCAGCTTCCGCAATAATCTCCACATCCTTGACGCTTAACCGCTTGTTGGTTGCTTTCAAAACCAAACGCGCCCGCCACCCACACTCTTCACACTCAAACTTCGGCGGAAGCCAGCCCAAATGACTCCACAAATCTCCCTCCATCGTTTTTACTCTACGCACTCGTAGGCTCTTACACTTCGGGCACACCTGAACCTCAACGAGTTTTCCTTCCTTCTCCAGCTCCTCCAGAACCTTAACCAACTCGGCAAGCGCCTGACTCTCCTCAACCTGCTCTTCCAGAACAACAAATTGCCGTTTCTTCCGCTTCTTCTTCCGCCTCTCAGGTTCACCCATCCTGCGAAATCACCAACAGCTCACAATAAGAAAAGCGCAGAAACAAAAAGGTCTTCTGGTACATCCCCTTACATAAGCCACTTGACTATCAACACCACACACTGCCGTTAGATAATCGGCTCTCTCGCTGGTACCGCCAAAAAATCTAATTCGCCCAGTCCTTTATGCCCCACCATGGGAGAGCGGTTTTGACGTTGCTGGCAGTGGCGGTTTAAGTTCCTTCAAGCGCACTTTCACTGCTCGTATTATCTCGTTCCTAAGAGCTTCACCCTGTATGCCTAGGCGTATTCTACCTATTCTGCCTACTCTGAGAGCCAATTCCGCGTCTCCGATGCCCTTGCGTATCCACTTCTCAAAGTCTTTGCGGGGAAAATGAAAATTAACCGACTGCACATCTATAGTCTCCATTTTCTTGACGAAATCTGCTAAGCTAACTGCGATTTCTCCAGTTGGTTCTCCGATAGCTAGATAAAAATGAAAGCCTTCTTGCTCAGGAACACTTCTCAGAATCTTAGAAATAAGGTCTTTATTCAAAGTTGACTTCCTAATGTTAGATCCAATCGCACTTGGTTTGCTTGCCAAAACGAAAACCTCCATAACTACTTCAAAAGCCGATAGTATAAAAACTTTTTGCGCCTTTGGAATACACCCTTTGACTATGCGCGAACCTTAATATCGTTTAAGTATTTAATGTCATAATGCATTTTATTAACGGGGTGAGTTTTGTGAAGAAAACAGTATTCAGAAAACTTAAAGCCCAAAATCTGATAGAGAACTACAACCGTTTTAGAAAGACATTGCCAACGAAGCTCCCCGACAGAGTTTTCATTTGGGATGAGACTTTAATAGAGGGCGAGCGCACCCCAACCGTTTTTCTAACATACGGCGAGAGAGTCAGGCTGGCCCAGCTAATGGATGAAACAGGCGTGTCAATCATCAACATTGGTTTTCCAGGTTTTTCTGAAGATGAGAAGCACGCTGTTAGACGGCTTTCTAACGAGAACTTTACGCAGGCAAGGTTGGCTGCTTCAGCGCGTACGATCAGAGGGGACATCGATGCTTGTTTGAACTCTAGTATCCGAGAAATCGCGTTGTCCACGCCGTTTAATAACTTGAATCTCAGGTATGTACTGAAAACTGGGCCAAAAGAGATTTTAGAGCAGACAGTTGACTGCGTTGAATATGCCAAGAAGCATGGTTTCACAGTTAATTTTGTACTCGAAGACGCTTCAAGAACCCCTCTTGAAGACATTTTAACGATTTATGAGGCGGCGGCAAAAGCTGGAGCAGATCGTTTAGTAATTGAGGACACCGTGGGTGTTTTAAGGCCCTTATCAACGCATTACCTCATTTCAAAGATTAGAGAGGGGCTTCTTGAACTAACTAAGAACAACATCTTGCTATCCATAAAGTGTCATAATGACTTTGGTTTGGCAACGGCTAACACGCTCGCTGCTATAGAAGAAGGAATCACTTATCCACAAGTATGTGTCGCCGGATACGGTGAAAGAACAGGTCTTGCGCCCATGGAAGAAGTTGTTGTAGCCCTTGAGTTGCTTTACGGAAAAAATACAGGTTTAGACGCACACAGGCTTTACCGTCTAAGCCAGTTTGTCGAGAAGAGTTTCACGTGGCCGTTGGCGTCTCAGAAACCTATTGTTGGTGAGGACGCTTTCTCACATGCATCTGACAAGCAGGTTCAGGGAATGCTAGAGCATCCTCTTTCCTATGAGCCGTTCCCCCCAAAAATGATCGATAGAGAGACAACACTATACATGGGCATACACCTCGGAGAAGCAGCCGTTCAGACTTACTTGGACCTGCAGGGAATAAAAGCAACACCTGAGCAGGTGGCTGAAATTGCCAAAAGAGTACGAAAAAGCCAAGAAAGATTAGACAAAGGAGAAATGATGATGACTTTCTACCAAATCAAAAAGTTGCTACGGCAACTACGAAGAGGATTGCCCGAAGCGGAGCTCAAGCGAATAATCAAGCAAGTCACAAAACAAAAACCAGTAAAAGGTTGAAGATACAGACTCTTCTAAAATTGTACTACTTACTCGACAAACACTTGGGACAACGACAGAGACGGCAACTACTGCAGTGACTACAATGGCACAGACACAAATGGTGACGGTATAGGCTTATCTCCTAGAGGGAGAAAGTATTCGTATGTTTCATGTGGAGAAAATGCAAGTTGACGATTTCCCTTTTGCGGTTCAGCTTGCTAACACGATGAATTGGAATATGGCAGTAGAGGATTTCGAGTTCATGATGAAGCTTGAGCCTCAGGGATGCTTTGTTCTGTCTTGCGGTTCAGAGCGTTCAGGCATATGCACGAGTGTCAGTTTTGGGAGAGTTGGATGGTTTGGCAACTTGGTAGTCAAAGGAGATTATAGAAGAGAGGGTGTTGGGAGCCTTTTAGTAAAGCATGCAATAGACTACCTGAAGAACAAGGGCGTAGAGACAATCGGGCTTTATGCATACCCGCACCTAATCAGGTTCTATGAGAGTTTTGGTTTTGAACCTGACATTGACTTTTTGGTTTTGCAAGGGAAAGCTGTTTTTCTCCCAACTGAAGGAATTGTACGGAAGGCAAAGAAGCAGGATGTTCCCGAAGTAATAGACTTTGACAGCCAACGCTTTGGAGTTAACAGAAAGAAGTTGTTAGAGCCTATCCTTCTTGGTACTGGCAATTTGTGTTACATCTCGACTGAGAACGATGGGATTGCAGGTTACGTTGCCGCGAAGGTTTATGATACAATGGCTGAAGTTGGACCGCTGATATGCCATGCGAACCGCGTTGAAGCAGCCGTAGTGCTCCTCAAAACTATCCTGCGCAGGTTAAACGGTCTCGCCGTTTCCATGTGCATACCAAAAAAGGAGACTGCTCTTCTCAACATGCTATCAAAAGCGGGGTTCAGAGAAGACTTTTGCGTAGCGAGAATGTTTTTAGGCCCCGCTGTCGCTAAAAACTGCATATACATAGCAGAATCTTTGGAAAGAGGATAATGCTAAATGCCTAATGATTTGTGCCGCATGCTCACGGAAGATTTCCTTAAAAGCTCATGGTCATGCGTGAAAGTCATCGTTGAAAAACTCGCCAGTTTCAAGGAGGAAAAATATGGGAAGCCTGTATCCTTGTTTCGATTCAAAAACGGTCAGAAAGTTAACTCATCTTTTGACGGTAGTCATTTCTTTTTGAGAGGTTCAGTTGAGTATTCAAACCCGCAGTTAACCTTGGAGGAGGTTCAAGGGATCATAGGCGCACGCATGCTCGAAACTTGCGGGAACTACTTTAACGATTACGGTTTGCATGAGCCAGATGCAGATGACATCGCTGAAATATGCGAAGCGCTGAAAAAGCCGTCTGAAGGGCCTATCGTCGCGTTCCTGCTTAACACTGACGAGATAGAGGCAGACCGTTACTCTATGAACCCTCTGAAAGAATCAATCGTAGCCAGTGGTCAAAGCGCGTTTCCTGTAGCCTACGTCAAAACAGAACGGCTTAGGGTAGGTCAACAGTTCGTAAGCAAGTATGAAGGAAGTTTAATCTCAAAAAGCGAAGCAGAACTCATTAACCGTCACCTTGAAAGCGTCAAAGGCTCTTACTTGGATTTTGTGGACTCGGTAAAATACGCGCAGATGGAAGAATTCTCAGAAACATTTGGAATCGATTTGTCGCTTTATGCGTTGCGCATGCCTTTGGCGACTCTGCAAGCCGAAGCGAAGGACAATTTGTTGCATCACATAGTCAGCGAGACCCATAGAGACTACGAGTCAGTTAGTCAAGCGTATAACTGTATGAGAAGAAGCATGACAAAACGAACAACGTTGTTGACTGTGCCGCACTCGAAGAAGGGCTATGGTTCCAAGCGTGCAGCCCGAGGCAAGATTCGTTTTGAAGGCGCAAAACTGGAAAGCGTTAGCGTCAAATACCGCACTACGCGGCTTTATCCGAACGAGATTGACCCGGAGGACGTTAGCATCGCAAAGGCTGAAGACAGCTTCAGCGTAACAGGAGAAAAACTTGCCGATTACAGTTTCTCAGAAACGCCTTCTTCGCCCCAGTTCTTTCTTTACTCTTTGGGGTCGCCTGAAAACGCGGTAGTGTGGCATGGTGTTGGTGCCTTTGCCGCGCCGAAACTTTTACGGAGCTGCGTGTCTGTCCGCCATGCTTGCAGAAAAGGGAAGTTGATTAACGATTTGCAAGAGAAATACGGGGTAAAGATGGAAGTTCCGTTGCAATTTAACCTTGTACCATCAAGCATGTGGGTTCACACGGTGCACCGCAACATCGACGCCAGTATAGGCTGCGTAGAAAACCCCGCAGACTTGGCTCGCAGAGGCATGAAACTTGAACACCTTTCAACCTTCAAATAGGAGTAGCTAGCTACCATGGACTGGCTAGAATACATCATGTTCAGAATACTGCGTTTGCTCAGAAGACTGCCTTTGAACAGGATACTGCGTTTGGGCGCTTCAACACGCGTATTTGCGGATTACTTCAAGGATTTCGATAAGGTGGAAGCGGTAAGGAGGATTTTTGGTGAAAGAACAGAAGAGGTTCTCCACAACCTCAAGGTTGACCTCACATGGTTCGGCGGCTACATGTATGTTGATAGCTCCAACGGGCACCTTGTGGTAAGCGCACCTTACTTGAACAGCGGTGATGAAGTCGACATCTACTTGGATGTGATTCATGAGCTATGTCATGTTAAGCAGTTTATGGAAGGAAAGGAACTCTTTGACAGCCGATACAGCTATGTTGAAAGGCCTACGGAAGTCGAAGCTTACCGTTACACGGTTCAAGAAGCGAAGCGAATTGGACTTAGCGACGAGAGAATCTGCGAGTACCTAAGAACCGAGTGGATGAGCGATAGTGACTTGAAACATCTGGCGAAAGCCGTAAACATCACATGCTAATAACACAAAATTTTATGCGACCGCTGATAGCGCTTCACGATAAACTTGAAGCATTCTTTGAGCACAAACATCCCAAGAAAAATTATTCGAAACAAACTCGCGCCCCTTCTTACCCATTTTCTCTCTCAAAGACCAATTTGACAGAAGCTTCAGAATGGCGTCAGCTAATTCACAGCTATCTGGTTTAATCAGCAACCCAGTCTCCTTATCCACCACGGCTTCACTGACTCCGCCCACATCGAAGGCAACAACCGGCTTAGCAGCTGCCTGCGCCTCTAACAACACTATGCCTAGACCTTCTTGGATTGACGGAAGAGCCAAAACATCAGCACAATTGTATACAGCTGGAAGCACGTTCTCGTTTACGTCGCCTAGGAAAACAAAGTTGCCTGAAAGGTTTATTTCTTTCAAATAAGCCATAAGATGATTCTTGAGAGGCCCATCCCCAACAATCACAAAAATAGTTTCCTTAAATTCTTTAACAATATGTTTAGCGGCTTCAATTAGGAAACGCAAGCCTTTTCGAGGTATTAATCTGCCAACAAAAAGCACGCAAAACTTGCTGTCTATTCCAATTTGGCGCTTAATTGACTCTAAGCCTTGGACTGGTTTAAACCTTTGAAGGTCAACACCGTTAGGCACTATTCTAATCTTTGTCTTATCAACATCATAAAACTGGATTATTTTATTACGAGAGTATTTGCTTACCGTTACTATTAACGTTGCTTTTTTCGCTGATTCCCCTTCTAGCCTTGAAAGCCGCCACATAATGAGGTTCGCAACTTTTGCCCGAAATGTTGGAGAACTACCTTGGAACGACTGCACGTACTCGTCTGCAAGAACACCATGAATCGTCTGTACAAATGGTTTCTTGATGTTTCGCTTTCTGAGAGCCTTCAAAAACCCGTAGCCACTAACTGTGTGCGCTTCATAAACATCAGCCTTAATCGCGTCCACCGCGTTGGATAGGGTCTTGTTGAAAAACCAGTTGTCTACCGGAAAAATCGCGTCCGTAGAAAAGCAGGGAACAAAACTTACGCCGTTAACTGAAACAGGTTTTCTGAAACCAGCCTTCGTGCCGCTGTATACTGTCGTGTTAACTTCACTAAGCAACCTCTTGGTCGTTTCGACTATGCGGCGTTCTACGCCTCCGAAATACAAATGCGGCGGTTGCGTGTTGAAAACCGCCAAGTTTGGCTTTTTCATTTGTGTATCCTCTGAACTGGCGGCGACGGTTTTTAATTATCTTTTAATTACGTTTAGATTATGTAAGCATATAAGCGACTATAACTTTTCTTATCCTTGACAAATCCAAACCCTTTTAGATGCATGTCCCTCAACTTAGAGTCATGAAATTTGCGTTGTTTGTCGCTTTCCTGATGACAGATTTCGTGCTACTCTTGGGGATAGCAATCAGTACATCATTTCAAAAAATTCGCGTTTGGCCGCCTCCAAAAAGGGATTCGTGGCAATTCTGGATCAGCTGGATTCTTGCAGCGATTGGCATGACCGGCCCACCTTTAATCGGCGTCCTTGATTTTGAAACGTTAGGTCACGGTCATTGGGTTCGCTTTTTTATCGGGGGTTTAGCGATTTTAATAGGTAACGGCATTGCTATATGGGGAACAAAAACGTTGAGTGCACACCAAAGTCTCGGCTTGAAAGGAAAGCTAGTAACAAAGGGTCCGTACCGGTATTCGCGGAATCCACAATACGTGGGTTTCATTCTTGTGTATGCTGGAATAATTCTTGCGGCATACTCATCCATGGCTTTGGTTACTGGAACATTTGTTATTCTTCTGTTTGTAATGCTTCCTTTTAGCGAAGAAACATGGCTAAGGCAACAATATGGAAAAGCATATGAAGAGTACTGCGAGAAAGTGCCCCGATTTATTGGACTACGTTCATTCAAACCAACAAAGCACACGTAACAAAGGAACACACCAGTTACTTGATTATAGACAGGTGTGGGCAGCAATTCCTCCAAGATGCAATATTGCCGTTTAGGTGTCGCGCTCGTCAATACGTAACCGCTTGTCGCCATTACATAATTCCACACGACAGCAATGCGCAAACTGGAAAGCTTAATACTTTTATATACTATCTCCGTGTATTTGCCGTGTACTGGGATGCACAGTGACTGCCAAACCCAAAGCGGACAATAGTCTCAGTCTTTCGACAGATTACCGCCCGCTTGAACTGGAAAAGGAAATCCGCGAATTCTGGGAAAAAAACCAGATACGCGACAAGCTGGAACTCCGAGAAAAAGACAGCAAAGGCTTTTTAGGCTACGTGGAAGGTCCTCCTACGCTGAACGGAATTCCACACGTTGGTCACTCCAGAGGTCGCGTAATGAAAGACATACGTTACCGCTGGAAAACCATGCAGGGATACTACGTACCTTTCTGGGCTGGATGGGACTGCCAAGGCTTGCCTGTAGAACTGGAGGTTGAGAAGCTTTTAGGCGTGAAGAACAAGCTGGAACTACTAGAGCGCGTGGGTGAAGAACGTTTCATAGAAGAGTGCAAGAAAGTCATCCTGAAGTATCACCGTGAATGGGCGGAAGCCGACAGACGCTTAGGGATCTTCATAAACCAGAAAAAAGCCTACTGGACCTACCTTGACGAATACATTGAGAGGGAATGGCAGTACCTCAAACGCGCTTGGGAACAAAACTTGCTCGAAGAGGGCTACTACGTTGTGGCGTACTGTCCAGGCTGCCAAACGTCGCTTAGCAGCGCTGAAGTGGGCTACGAAGGCTCCTACAAGGAAGTGGAAGATCCCTCATTATACTTTAAATTCAAAGTAGCCAACAGCCAGAACGAGTATTTCCTTATATGGACGACCATGCCCTTCACGATTATAACTGACACGATGCTGGCGGTTCATCCAGAAGCGAAATATGTCAAAGTGAAGGTTGGCGATGAACTGTGGATTATGGTGCAGCAGCGCGTTGAACCAGTCATGCAGGAACTCGACATCAAAAAATACGAGATCACAGAAACCGCCACGGGCAAAAGCCTTGAAGGAACAAAATACGATTATCCGCTTAAGGACATAATCCCAAAACAGGCGGAGCTTGAAACTACGCATGCGCTTGTGCACACGGTTATCTGCGAAGATTTTGTGGACGTTAACACTGCAACTGGCGTGGTCCACCTCTCACCTGGAAACGGTGAAGAAGACTTCTGGGCAGCGCAGAAACGCAAAGTTCCAGTGTTCGCGCCTTTCGACGATGAAGTCAAATTCACAAGGGACGCAGGCGTATTCAACGGCGTTTTTGCGAGGGACGCTGATTACTTAGTAGTTGAGGAGCTCCGCAACAGGAACGCGTTTGTAGCGGTTAAAAAGGTCAGGCACGAGTATCCAACGTGCTGGCGTTCGCATCATAAGCTGGTTTGGCTGGCGAGGAAAGAGTACTTTCTGAGAACTGACAAGATAAACAGCAAAGTCCTTGAAGCAGCTGAGAAAATCGAGTACTACTTTGAGGAGCCCAAAAACCGTTTCATCGCTTTCCTGAAAGAGGGCAAACCATGGTGCATCTCGCGTGAACGTGTTTGGGGCACGCCTTTGCCGATTTGGACCTGCGAAAACTGCGGTCATAAGCGGTTAGTAGCCAGCAAAGCGGAGCTGATAAAAAGCGCTTTGGAAAAAGTTCCTGAAAATTTCGAGTTGCATAAGCCGTGGGTTGACCGTGTCACGTTTAAATGCGAAAACTGCGGCGGCATCATGCGCAGAGAAGACTACGTTTTGGACACGTGGCACAACAGCGGTGCCTCACCGTACGCGAGGTTCACCGACGAAGAATTCGAAAAGTTTGTGCCCACAGATTTCCTTACAGAAGGCATAGACCAAACTCGCGGGTGGGCTAACTCGCTCCTCTTAGAATACATCATATTGACAGGAAAGCCCGAAGGTCCCTACCGCGCTTTCTTGTTCCAGGGCTTAACACAAGACGCAAAAGGCAGAAAGATGAGCAAAAGCCTCGGTAATGTGGTGGAAACTAACAAGCTTCTGGAAAAGTACTCAGCGGACTTGTGCAGGTTCTACATGATGCGCAAGTGCTCGCCCATTGACTTCATGAACTTCGACCTGCAAGAACTGAATCGCAGGTCTTATCAGGTTTTGTCCACGCTTTATCATTTAAGCAGGTTTTTCTTGCAGAACGCCAAGTTCGACGAGTTTAACCCTAAAAAGTTCACTTTGGAATGGGCAACCCCCGCAGGTCAACTTAAGAGCGCAGACAGGTGGCTGCTCTCGAAGTTGCAAGAGAAAATAGAGGAGTACACGCTTAGGCTGGAGCGATGCGAGTTTAACTCTGCCGTGGCGATTTTAGAGGATTTCGTCATCGAGACTTTGAGCAGGCTCTACGTGCCCATGATACGGAAAGAGCTCTGGACGGATGACCCTGAAACCTTTGAAAGGCGACAGACAATATACGCCGTATTGCATTACACGCTGAAGACGGTTACGCTGCTTTTCAACCCTGTCACGCCTCACATCAGCGAAGCGCTTTATCAGAAAGTCTACAAGAAACTCGACGCGAGACTGCCTGAATCAGTCAACTTCGAGTGCTGGCCCGTTCCAGACGAGAAAATGCGAAACAAAGCCCTAGAAGAAGAGTTTGAGGTCTTGTTCAAGTGTGTTTCTTTGGTTTACGCCGCAAGGCAACAAGCGAAGCTTAAGCGGAGATGGCCCCTCAGCAAGGTAATCGTGGTCGCGCCAGAAAAAACGGCTAATGCTCTGAGAAATCAAGAGCTACTGTTTTTGGAGTTGGTGAATGTTAAAGCGGTGGAATATGAAAAGCAGGTTCCAGACTACGTTGGAGGCGAGAACTGGGTTTCTGCTTCCGAAGGCGATATCTACATGTTTGTGAACGGGCAGCGTGACGAAAAGCTGTTGGGGGCAGGTCTTATGCGCGATCTAGCTCGTCGTGTTCAAGCCTTGAGGAAGGAACTTGGTTACGTGCCCACGGACGTTTTGGACGCAGTGCACATTGCCGAGCTTGAGGAAGAGAGCATAGGGCTTTTGGGTTCTTACTTGGAGGAGATGGCTGAGCTGGTGCGCGCTAAAAAAGTGTACCTGCATGGCAGCCGCGGCGAAGTCAAGGCGGAATGGCACGAGTCAGAACTGGACGGCAAAAAAATCTACATAAACATCCACTAGACTCCTCTTTAACCAAAATCCTTTATTTCCCCAGCTGCGGTTCTATTCCAGAAGCAACAGCGGAACGGGGCCGGTAGATCAGTCTGGTATGATCGCCGCCTTCGCAAGGCGGAAGCCGGGGGTTCAAATCCCCCCCGGTCCACTTAACTTTGAAAAAGAACCTATACTAACTAAATCGAGTTTTCAATTGGCTGGTAGTCAGTTATAATTGTTTTCACCGTTTTAACTTCGGTTTTTTTCATTTGTTTTTTTCTGCGTTGCGAAAGTTCTTCAAGATGCCAAGCTGGTATATTTGGTAAAGAGCACATGACCGTCCCCTTCGAAGTTTTATTCTATTAGATTTTATGAATTACTAGTCCACTTTAAAACTCTAAGTTTGCTTGCAAGCCACTCTGTTTTCTTTATTTAACTTGACTCTAAAATCTTAGAGTTCAGCTTGAGTTTCTTAGAGTTTTGCATCATCATCTATGAGGCTATTTGCAAGAAAATGATGATGAGATTAGCTCGTTATATTCTGTTGAAGTAGTTCAGTGGCGAATACCAATAAATTGTAATGGGTTTTTTGCATTTTGGATTTCGGCAAACAAATTTTTGCTCGATTACTTCACCGTAAAAACTGCTTTTCAAAGGTTTTCCGAAGGAATATGCGGAATGAACGTTATCTGGCGGGTTAGCTTCAAAAGTCCAATGGCAATAGGAACATTCGAGTATGAGCTTAGATAAAGCCACATTTCACCCTTCACTATTAATATGCTGATTCTAAGTTAAAAATTGATGTGACTCTGAATGTTCTCGTTTAACAGTTGCAGCAAAAATTAAATTGATTAAAGGACTACTCACATTACTTTAACAATTTTTATTGCTGTTTTTCACTGCATATATGGCGGGTTCAAATCCCCCCGGTCCACCAATACGGCGTCTTCTAACACCAGTACCGCGAGATTTGAACCATAGTACTCTTTTATGCAGAATTTGCCTTCTCTGCGAAGTTATATGCGCATGAAGTGCGTGTTTGGAACAGTTTTGTTAACCTTGCAAACGGCTCAAAGGATATTAACCGTTAAGTTTACTCTTTAGGAAAGGATGTTTAAAATGTCGCTAGCCGAAGAGTTGGATCAGTGCAATCGGATTTCAGGTAATCGTTGGGTTATGTTACTTGTGTCCCTTTTTGCTTTTATGGCATATGCTTTCGTTTTTAATTCTTTGCCGCCTCTCCTGAACGAGCTTCAGGGTGTTTTCGGCGTTGACGATGCGGTAGCTGGATTCTTGATGTCTTTCGTGGTGGTTCCTGGGATTTTTTTGGCTTTGCCAGCGGGAGTGCTGATTAACAAGTTTGGGTTTCGCAGGTTAAGTTTTGTTTCTATAATTTCGGTTGCGATTGGCAGTTTGGTTACAGCGTTTTCGACAACGTTTCTTATGGCGCTTGTTGGGAGGCTGATTTTGGGTGTGGGAGGTTGCTTCGTGACTGTGGGTATACCAACGTTTATTCCGCAGTGGTTTGAGCGTAGGGAGATGGGCAGGGCAATGGGAGTTTACTCGGTTGGGATGCCGATAGCAACGACCAGCGCGTTTTTTGCCGCGCCTGTCTTGGCTCAGAGCTTTGGCTGGCAATCTCCCTTTTACATCGGATTCATAGTTTCCATAGTCTCTGCGGTGCTCTTTTTGGCGATGGTGAAGGAAGGTCCGTTGAAAGGCAGCCTAGTCCCTGTTGAATATTCCGAGATTAAGCGTGCATTGATCAGTGGTGAAGTTTGGAGAATAAGCTTCGTGTGGATGTTTTTCAGCATGGCCTCAATTGGCTTTCTAACGTGGGCGCCCAAGCTGTTCGTCATGTTTAAGAACTTGACGCCAGTCTCTGCGAGCATTCTTTCGAGCGGGTTAATGATTGCAGCCTTTTTTGTCACACCTTTCTATGGCTTGGCTTCAGACAGGCTAGGCAGACGTAAACCTTTCATAATTGTGGGAGCGTTTGTTATGGCTCTCAGCTTGTTCGTCATTGGTTATGCTTATGATTTGTCTCTGACCGCTTCCATCATAATACTTGGGGTCTCTGCCTCAGCTGTGCCGCCTTTTGTAATGGCAATAATAGCTCAAAGCTTATCTCCGAAACTGGCGGGCACGGGCTTCGGCATAGCCACGTTATGGCAATACATAGGAATCACTGTGGCGGCACCTCTAATCGGGTATTTTTTTCAGACCACCCAGTCTTTACCCCTTACTTTTCTTGGCATGGCGTCTTTTGCGTTTGCAAGCGCTGTAACAGCCATTACACTCCGAACAAAATGAGCAAATCCTGTGATGCAAAGTCCAAAACTGTTCCATAAACTAAACTGCAACACTTCTGAAAATACTATTGCATTCGAACGCAACAAATCTGAGAAAAACCGAAGTTCGCGTGACTTATACATATAACATTTTCAACGAGCATTAATCTTTCCTTTTCGGTTATGCCCTTCATAGTTCCACGGCTATAGTTTAAAGTTTTAAGCGTAAACGTGTGGCGACATCTCCCGCACAACCTTCCCCCCTTTTTCTTTTTTGGAGCTGTAGTTATTATGCTTAGGAAAAGGCTTAAGAGCAAGAATTGTTTCTTTAGCTGGCTTGACAAAATCCGTGGAGGCGCCTAAAACAAGGGAGTCTTGAGCGATGCAGTTGTGCTGGAGAACCATGTATGCGCTTAAGAAGAGAGCTTGGACTTTTACATGCAACAATGTTGGGCTTGGGAAGCACTATTTGCGCAGGCATTTTTGTAATACTGAGCCCAGCCGTAGAAATAGCAGGACCTGCAGTGATTTTATCCTTCCTACTCTGCGGAATCATTAACATTGCCACGATGCTCTCGTATTGTGAACTTGGAGCCGCGATGCCCAGAGTCGGCGGCGAATACGTATACGTCAAAGAGGCATTCAAAGGTCTTCCAAGTTTTCTCACCGGCTGGTATGAATGGTCCAGTAACATTTTCTATGCTACACTGATGGTTTTAGGCTCGGCTTATATGCTCTCTTATATCATGCCAATCAACAAATTTCTGATAATTATAATATTGATCATTATTTTTACACTCATCAACATAAAAGGTATCAAGGAAGCTGGCATTACACAGACGCTTTTAACATTAACACTGCTGGCGATAATTTTATTATTTGTAGGAGCCGGATTGACCCATGGCTTTAGGTCTGATGCATTTGAGCCCTTTATGCCAAAAGGTCCGTTAAGCGTGATTCTAGCTGTTGCCTTCATTTTCGAAACCTATGTGGGAGTTGAAGCAATAGCCGCTGCTCAAGCAGAAATAAAGGAACCGGAGAAAACAATTCCGAGAGCTATGATTCTCTGCTCACTAATCTTGATGATCGTTTACTGCCTTGTTCTATACGTGACAATCGGCATAATTTCTCCTGACGTTTTAAGTAAGTCATTAACTCCATTGAATTTAGTAGCGGAAAAAACCATGGGTGGAGTCGGTGTGATATTACTTACCATTGCAGGTTTAGTTGCTGCCTTGACTTCTCTTAATTCGGCAATAATTGCCTCTTCGAGAGCTGCTTACGCCATGAGCAAAAATGGGCATTTCCCAAAGACTTTGAGAAAAATCCATCCTCACTGCAAAACCCCTTATGTGTCTATTGTCATCGGTTCAGCGCTGATCTTCTTTCTTTCCATAATAGGCAACATTGAATTCGTGGTTTATTCGATTAATTTCGGATTTCTGATAGGTTTTTCTTTAGTAAACTTGTCCCTGATCAAACTTAGACGAAGCAAACCTCACTTGAAGCGCGCATTCAAAACACCACTATATCCACTGATGCCCATCATCGGAATCATTAGCTCAATTGGGCTTCTGGCATTTTTTGATATAAAACCGCTGGTATTTGGGATCACATGGGGCCTGCTTGGTTCAATGATATACTTCTTCAAGCAAAAAACTGAACACCCTTCCACTTAACAAACAAATCTCCAAAATCGCGTCAGTCGCAATTTTGAGCTCCAGTGGTTCCCGCGCACCATTCCCCCTTTTTTATGTTTTAGAGATTGCAACACGCATGCTTTTAAGTTCACGTGCATGGAGATGTATTTCTTATGTGTTCTTTTCTTTCCATACCTTGTATACCGTAATCAACTCGTTGGTTGCCACGTTTGGTATTTCTCGAACTTTAAGCATTAAGTCCCTCATTTCGTCGAGACCACCTGCCTCGACCTTCACGATGAGATCGTTCGG
>Ga0209636_10000073_pt1 | contig 76534 bp, 75 predicted proteins | sample DeeMarSWOR152_54_FD_187464 | JGI IMG/M metagenome (GOLD analysis project Ga0209636, IMG submission 187464) | Marine sediment microbial communities from White Oak River estuary, North Carolina - WOR-1-52-54 (SPAdes) (version 2) | ecosystem: Environmental > Aquatic > Marine > Intertidal zone >...
GGATGGCAACACCTAGTAGCAATACAAGTCTAAACCTCGGTTTTATAAGCGTTAAGCTCTTAATAGTGAAGCTCTTGCTGCGCGACTTTTTCATTTCACACGCTCAAGCGTACCTTGCTGGGATATATGTGGGCTCGAGTAATCTTTGGTCATGGCCATTCTTTTGTCAATACCTTTTTGGGGTTTAGAGGATGATTGAGGAGATTTTTATTGGTGTTATCGGCAGTCATGAGAGGCAGTAATGAGAAAGGCCCCATCAATCACCCATAAGCTTGCGCAGGGAGATATGTTGGAACAAGAGGATTACTGAGCCCAAAACAACAGTAGGAATGAATCCCACAGCGTGAAGCACAATTGCCATGGAGAGAGCCATTTCCTTGCTGAAACCATAGAAGATTAGCCCATACTGACATGCCAGATGAAATGTTCCGATATAACCAGGGGCCGAGGGTATCGTGACACTGAAGCACAGTAGTATCAGGATAAAGAAGGGTGCCAAGAAGGGCAAGGACAGCCCCATAGAGAGACCAAGAACGTATATCTGAAAGACGGAAAGACACCAGAGGCAAAGGGAGTAAAATATTACCGCTAAAAGCCGCGCTGGGCCCTTAACAAGGACAAGCCCATTGGTGAAATCTTTGAGGATTTGGGCAATCCTTTGTCTTGTCTGCCGTGGCAGAAAGAAGACTATCTTCTCAACGATATTGAGAAAGGTTTTGGTCCTTTCCTTGAGGCCTACAAGAAGCAGCACTGATCCTATAAGAATAAGGAGAAAAAGGAGACCTCCTGTCTTGAGGGCCTTACCTGTTGATTCCCATTCCGAGGGAAAATCGGTAAGCAGGATGAAGAAGAGCAATATCAGGAGGATGGTAAAAATATCGAAGAGTCTTTCAATGACAATAGTAGCTAATGAAGAGCTCTTGCTTATCCTCTCTATCCGCCCAATGTAGTTTGCCCTTACGAATTCACCCAACCTGGCTGGAAGCACGCAGTTTGCAGCAAACCCTATAACCGTGGAGGAAAAGAGGTTAGATATGCCGATTCTTTTTATTGGCTCCAAAAGGTGAAACCATCGTAGGGCCCTGATCAGATAGAAAAGGACGGTTAACGTAACAAGGGGCATAATAAAAGGAAGACTGGTTGATCTGATGGACACAAAAAGGAGCCCTAAGTCCACGTCGTGGAATGCAATATGGAGAAATGCGATGCTGATTAGAAGGCCGAGCCAGAATTTCCAGTTCATGGTCTATTTTTTTCGCTTGAAAACAACTCCCTAGCCTCTTGAATGTCTCGGCTGATCTGTTCAGAAAGCTCTCGAGCACTGGCAAAGGGTATCTGATCCCGCAAGCGGGAAAGGAAGTTTATCTTGATCTTTTCCCCTACTATATCAGCGGATAGATCAAAAATATGGGTCTCCACTGATAAGGCCTTGTCCTTAAATGTTGGATTGTAGCCTATGTTCGTCAATCCTTGGTAAATCTTACCGTTTAGCTCCACCGTAACGACATATACGCCTTCTTTTGGGATAAGCTCATCGACCACCTTCAGATTAGCTGTGGGGTAGCCTAACAGAGGCCCACCCCTATTCCTCCCTCTAATCACCTTTCCCCTAATCTGGTAATTTCTTCCAAGCAATCCCCTTGCCTCGGATACGTTGCCCTCCATGATAAGGTTGCGAATTGATGTGCTGGAAACCAGGCTCTTCCCAACATAAACAGGCCCCACTTGGTGGACCTTGAATCCGAACTCCTGGCCCATTTCCGTTAACAGATCGATATTGCCCTCCCTGTTATGGCCAAATGCATAATCATGACCGACTACTATCTCCTTGATCCCTATCTTATCCACCAAGATATCCTTGACAAAATACCTGGCGGGAATAGCAGCAAATTCCAATGTAAACTGTATGAGGAGAAGGATATCGATCCCTTGCTTGCTTACCAGCTCTTTTTTTTGCTCCATAAGGGTTATAAGTGGTTTTGCCTTCTCGGGGGACATTACCTTTATGGGATGTGGCTCAAAGGTGATGACCATGGATGTTCCATCTATATCCCTGGCCCTCTCTATAACCCTTGTAAAAATAGCCTGATGCGCCCAGTGCACTCCATCGAAGTTCCCTATGGTGACTACAGGGTGCTTTATGTCCTTGGGCAAATTATCAAGGGTGCAGATAACGGTCATGCCACGGAGGCCCCCTCTATGCTCGTTTGATTTAGTTGAACTGTCCCAAGCCCTGGGTGCTGAAGGTTCTTTACCTCATTTTTCACGTTTTCACAACCCTATTGCAGGTCTTGGAAGGAAGTATGTTTTTTCGGGTGCGGAGGGAGTTTTTATTATGATTGATGGGGTGGGGAAAAACGCATACCTATCTGACCTTGTAAGTCGGCAGCTGGGGTTATCAGGAGGAGTTTAAGTGAAATATTATTTTCAATCCCTCCAAGGTCAAGAATTCCTCTATGTGGTCAATACTTCTGGCCTCCGACTTTATCAATGGGGCAAGGCCTCCGGTCGCGATAACAGTGAGATCAGCCCGTATCTCCTGTTTTATCCGATCTACTATTCCATCAACCATACCGGCATAGCCATAAATAAGGCCCGCATTCATACTACTTATGGTTTCCTTGGCTATCACGGTCTCTGGTTTAGCAAATATCTCAACTCGAGGCAACTTGGAGGCCTTCTGGAAAAGGGCCTCAGCAGAGATGATTATCCCGGGAGCTATCGCTCCCCCTTCATAGAAGCCTTCCGGCGATATGTAATCGAAGGTGGTAGCCGTACCGAAATCTACCACAATCAGCCCAGTCCTGTATTTCTGGTACGCAGCTACTGCATTGACTATCCTGTCAGCCCCGACCTCTCTTGGATTATCATAGTTAATACGCATCCCCGTCTCTATACCCGGACCCACGATCATTGGCTCATGGTTAAGATAGAGGAGGCAGAACTCCTTGAAGGCACTAAGCACTGGTGGCACCACGCAAGAGATAATTACATTCCTTAGGGAGTCCATCTCTAATTTGGTTGGTCTCAACAGATTGTTGACTAATACCGCTAACTCGTCACCTGTCATATCTCTTTCTGTCCTTACGCGCCAGTGACTGAGCATCTTATCACCCTGGAAGATACCAAGGACAGTGTTCGTATTGCCTATGTCTATACACAATAGCATCTCGAAACCCCTCATCCCAAAAGCAAGTGGTTCTTTCGAACCTTACCTCACAGTGTGATCAATTTAGATGACCACCTTAGATCGTAGCCGTTCCTACGCTGCCTGTGTCAGAGGAAAAGAGAAAGGGTCAATCAGGCCTTGCGCTTAGAACTGCCGGATTTGATGGCATCAATCATGGTTACCGTTTCCTTGGCAGCCCTCACGTTATGGGCCCTGATGATGTTGGCCCCATTCATTACAGAGGCAGCAATAGTGGCCAGGGTACCAGTTTCACGTGATTCCACCGGGAGATCTAATACGTGGCCTATGAAGGATTTATTGGAGGTACCCACCAGAATTGGCTGTCCGAGATGGGAAAATCTATGCAGCTCTTTTATTATTCTAAGATTATCGTCAAATGATTTGCCAAAACCAATGCCAGGGTCAATGATGATGAGGTCCCTTTTTATACCTATCTCAACAGCCTGTTCCACGGCCTGGCGTAAGAACCCCAATATCTCACCAAGGAGATCCTCATAGGCTGGGTTTGCCTGCATATTCTTGGGGGTGCCCTTCATATGCATCAAAACGACTGGTACACCCGCCTCTGAAACTAGTGAACCCATAGCAGGGTCGAATCTCAGTGCACTTATATCGTTGACCATTGTGGCCCCGGCCATTAAGGCCTGCCTGGCTACTCCGCTCTTGTAGGTGTCTATGCTTATTGGAATGGCTAGTTCCCGGGAGAGGGCCCTGATGACAGGTAGTACCCTCTTTAGTTCCTCCTCAAGGAGCATGGGATCTGAAAAAGGTCTTGTTGATTCGCCCCCGACGTCAATAATATCGGCACCCTCATTGGCCATCCTCAAACCGTGCCCCACAGCGTCATTTGTTCGGAAATGGAGACCTCCATCAGAAAACGAGTCAGGGGTGACATTCAAGATACCCATGATAAGGGTCTTAGAACTGAGATCGAGATTATGGCCTAGCCATTTCAAGGCGTTAGGCCTTTTTACGTGAGGAAGCAATTCTGGCTTTCCCTCTGGTTTTTCTTGGTTGCCTCTTCCTCCTCTTATTACCTAATATCTCATCTATCTCATGTCCATTTAAGGTCTCCCTTTCTAAGAGTGCCCTGGCTAACTTATTGAGGGTATCAAAGTTATCCTTTATAAGCCTATTGGTCTTCTGGTAGTTGTGGCTTATGAGATTATTGACCTCTTGATCAATTTTTTGGGCCGTCTCTTCACTATAATCCCGATGTTGGGCAATCTCACGACCTAAAAATATCTCCTCCTCTTTTTTCCCGAAGGTCAAAGGCCCGAGGTTTTCACTCATGCCATATTCACAAACCATCTTTCTCGCTATTTCGGTAGCCTTCTCTATATCATTGCTTGCACCGGTCGTCTGGGTATTTAGGGCGATTTCCTCTGCTATCCTTCCTCCCATCAGGATGCAAATATTATTCAAGAGGTATTCCTTTGTGTAGGTATGTTTATCATCCAGAGGGAGCTGTTGTGTCAGGCCCAGGGCCCTACCCCTGGGAATTATAGTCACTTTATGTATGGGGTCAGCATTGGGGAGGAGTCTTGCCACCAAGGTGTGCCCCGCCTCATGATAGGCAGTAGTCCTTTTCTCCTCCTCGCTTATAATCATGCTCTTCCTTTCCGTACCCATGAGCACTTTATCTTTTGCATCTTCCAGGTCTGACATATCGATTTTGTCTTTATTCCTCCTGGCTGCAAGCAAGGCTGCCTCATTGGTCATATTTTCAAGGTCTGCACCCGTAAACCCTGGCGTTCCTCTGGCAATTACGGATAGATCAATATCATCTGCCAACCTAGTTTTTCTGGTATGGACCCTGAGTATGTTCTCTCGACCCTTGACATCGGGGACCGGGACAACTACTTGCCTGTCAAATCTCCCTGGTCGCAATAATGCAGGATCAAGGACATCAGGCCTGTTGGTAGCTGAGATAAGGATCACACCTTCATTTGATTCGAATCCATCCATTTCCACTAAGAGCTGATTGAGCGTTTGTTCTCGTTCATCGTGACCGCCTCCTAATCCAGCTCCCCTGTGCCGGCCCACAGCATCGATCTCATCTAAGAAGATAATGCAGGGCGCATGCTTTTTCCCCTGGACAAAGAGATCCCTTACCCTTGAAGCACCGACACCTACGAACATTTCCACAAAGTCAGAGCCGCTAATGCTCAAGAACGGTACCCCTGCCTCTCCTGCTATAGCCCTAGCCAGCAGAGTTTTGCCCGTACCAGGAGCCCCGACGAGAAGCACACCCTTGGGGATTCTACCCCCCAGGCGAGTGAACTTCTTTGGATCTCTTAGAAACTCTATGATCTCCTGAAGCTCTTCCTTTGCCTCATCCACACCTGCCACATCGTCAAAGGTTACTTTGTTCCTTTCATCAGTTACAAGCCGTGCCCTGCTTTTCCCAAAGGAGAGCGCTTTGCCACCCCCAACCTGCATTTGGCGCATAAAGAAGATCCAAACGGCTATTAAGAGAAGCATGGGGAACCAGGATACAAGGATCGTCATATACCACGGAGACGATTCATCCGGCTTGGCAGTTATCTCTATCCCCTTATTGCGCAAGATCTTTATTAACTCAAGATCCTTGGGTGCAAACGTTCTAAAGGACTGGCCGTGATTGGTAACGCCGGAGATCTTATCCCCCTGAATGGTTACTTGGCTGACGTCTCCCCGTTCTACCATGTTCAGAAATTCGCTGTAGCTCAACTGTCCAGCCTGTCGGGTTTCTTTTTTGAAGATTTGAAATAGTAAGATCATCATGAGGCTGATAACCAGCCAGAGCGTCAGATTCTTGGAAAATGTGTTCAACTATCTTCTCCTTTGCATAGATTAGTCAAGGATACCTCCCTTGCTACAGCCCTCAAACAATAATCATAGCACATTCCCTTCGATTTTACACCTCAGAATTCTCTTGGTTTTCCCCGTAACCCTGCACCTGTCATCGATCCTTATCCCGCACACCCACACTATGCTCCGACCATCCTCAAGAATAGCGATCTTCCTTCTTCGTTCAGATGGAATCTTATTATCAATAAAGACATCCTTCACCTTCTTGAACCCGTTAAGACCAAGCGGTATGAACTTGTCTCCTGCCCGGAAATTTCTTACCCTCAGAGGCCATTGGAGCCTGTCAAGGTCAAGAAAGGCCTCATTAGGGGAAGCAGAGGACAGTGAAAAGTCCCCTCCAGAGATTTCCTCTATCGAGAGTGTTTGATTGGTTTCAGGGATCTGAAGCCTTCCCCTGTCGCTTATATCATAGGAAAACTCCTCGGTCCCGGTCTCCGGTCCTAATGAAAACCTGAGCCCTTCATATATCTTCTTTACTACGAGGTTTTCAGGGAGATTGATCTTGATCTGCGGCTTCGGATTATTGGCAAGGGCAACAACTGCCTTGATATGTCCGATATCTATCCTCCTGAGGTTTCCTTTTACCCGTTTTATTGCCTGCCTGACAACCCGATGCTGAAGAGGAGCTGAGAGATCCTTGAAGGCCGCAAGGGAGAGGTCTAGGGAATGGTCCGAGGAATCGAGAATCATCACTTGCAACCCCTTCTCTGCTTCCCCTTCTATGAACTGATTTTCCTCCCCACAGAGAGATGCCAGTTCGCTCAGATGTTGGATGAGCCGTGGTTGATAGTTGAGGAGAAGCGGTATCAATTCTAACCGTATCTTGTTTCTTAGATACCGTTTCTCAAGATTGGAGCTATCCGTCATAAAGGGCATATCTTTCTGCTTCAGATAGGCGTATATTTCTTCCCTCGTTATATTGAGGAGGGGCCTTATAAAGTGCCCCTGCCGAATGAGGGGTATTCCCGATAAGCCAGTTGGCCCAGTTCCTCTTAAAAGATGCATGAGAACCGTTTCGGCCTGGTCATTCATGTTGTGACCAAGAGCGACCTTTTGCGCATGGTACTCATCAGAGACCTTTTCCAGGAATTGATACCTGATCTCCCTGGCAGTTTCCTCGAGGGAGGTACGGTGCGCTTTAGTTACATTTGTGGCCTTATCATAGGCCACACTGAGATTTAGGCTTTTCGCTAAATCGCTGACAAATTCCGTTTCCCTTTCATCTTCTCCTGGCCTCAAACCATGATTAAGATGGGCAACGACCAGGCTGGTGTTTAACCACCTTTGAAGTTGGAAAAGGATTTTTAGAAGGCAGACAGAATCTGGTCCTCCTGATACAGCGACGACGATGGTGTCTCCGCTGTTAATCATTTGATGCTCGAGGACGGTGAGCAAGACCTTTCTTTCAGTAGGATGCAACGAAGGGTTACCCACTGGGCTGTCATTGTTAAATGGCTTATTCAACGACTCAAAGACCACCCTCGCAAAATATAGTAGATTTCTCTTCAGAAAAGCAACTCCATAGTGCTCCGGTTCAGGGCGGGGTTATTCAATCCATTGAATTATATTGACCCGTTGCATCAGTCTCTACTAGAATGATTTTGAGATCCAAACCATTATTTCACCACTGAATCCTTTTATTGATGAATAGGGGTAGGATTTTAAGAGACATTAAACAACACCTCCATCAATTGGAGATGGACAGGCTTTCGCCTTATGCCACCCCGAGTACGCAGGCCATTAGACGGAGAGAGGAGCCAGAGATCGTTGACGGTCACAGGGAGAATTTCTCTGTTGATGCCGATCGGATTCTCCATTCCTTAGCCTATTCTAGGTACATTGACAAGACACAGGTCTTCTACCTCATTAAAAATGATCACATTACCCATCGCGTCCTTCATGTACAATTAGTCTCCAAGATTGGTCGCACTATAGGCCGCCTGCTCGGGCTTAATGAAGATCTTATTGAGGCTATTGCACTTGGTCATGACATAGGCCACGCGCCTTTTGGGCATGATGGTGAGGGATTTTTGTCGGATTTGTCCAAGGAGTACGGACTGGGTAATTTTTTACACAATGTGCAAGGCGTGAGGTTCCTCGAGGTAATAGAGAAAAAGGGGGCTGGTTGGAACCTATCTCTTCAGGTCTTGGATGGTATCCTTTGCCATAATGGAGAGGTGCATACCCCTGCCCTATATCCTGATAAAAGTAAGGACTTTACTCGATTGGAAGAAGAAATGGACAAGGTGACAGAGGATCCGGCATTCCCTATCTGGCCCATGACCTTAGAGGGGTGTGTGGTGAGGATGGCGGATACCATCAGCTATGTAGGCAGAGATATAGAGGATGCAATAAGGCTCGGTTTGATAAAAAGGAATGGAATACCAGCAAAGTGCCGAACCAGATTGGGAGAGACAAATGGAACTATTGTATATACCTTGGTTGAGGACGTGATAGCCGAGAGTTTGAACAAACCTCATATCTCCTTTAGCCCTGAGGTAGCAGATGCCCTAAAAAGGCTCAAGGACTTCAACCAAGAGCACATATACACGAACCCACGGGCCAAAAACCAGACCAACAAGTTACGGCTGATGTTTGAGTTGCTCTTTGAAAGATACTATGAAGACCTAAAGACCGGTAATGATACCTCAGTTATCTTCAGGGAATTCCTAGACGGGATGTCCTCGCAATATCGGGGTAATAATGCTCCTGCCATGATTGTTCGGGATTTTATTGCAGGAATGACGGATGATTATTTCTTGCGCCAATGCCGAGAAAACCTTATCCCTAAGATCATTTCAGGCCGCTATTAGAGGTTGTTGCCTTTTGCTTCAAAGGGGAGGGTGGTGGGTTTATACGACATTATGTGGAATTCGTCAGGGATCTTCCCCTACGTGATGAGAATGGCTTACCAGAGAGGGGAAAGGCTAAGGATGTGTATGGGCAGAAACAGGGAAGCATTGAATTGAACACTATGGCTATTGTATCTACGCGTTTGTTTTTTAAAAGCTGAGCGCTTACAAGCAAGATTCATTGATGCCCTGCTTTAAAATAGCGGGGCCTTTTTGGTGGTAAGCTATAGAGGGAAATCGTGGAGCAGAGGAAGGCAGAGGCGATTATTCTAAGGACCAGGGACGTTGGTGAGTCCGACCTTCTGGTTAGCTTTTTTTCCTCTCCTTACGGTAACCTAAAGGGTGTGGCCAAAGGGGCCCGCAGGAGTTCCAGACGATTTGTTAACTCGCTCACCATTTTTTCCTTGGTAGAGCTTGAATTTAGAGAGAGAAGAAGCAGTGATCTCGTTTGGGTTGAGTCATGCGAATTAATTGACGGTTTTCCGGGAATACGATCGGATTACAGCCTATTATCCAGGGCTAGCTATATTGTCGAGATGACAGAGATCCTCTTTCCACCCAACGTGCCAAGTTCTGAGATGTTTCAATTGCTGAGATTTGCCTTGGGTTCTATTTCAAGGAAGGAAAATATCGAAGAGACGACGATCATTTTCCAGGCACGCGTAATGAAGATAGGAGGATTTGGCATTAACCTATCCAAATGCGGTCTTTGTGGCAGACCGTATAGGGGAAGGGGGAGGGCATTATTCTACACCCCAAGCGGTTCAATAGTGTGTTTGGCATGTAAGAGGGAATCGACTCTAACTCCCGGGATGTCGCCCAATACAGTCCATGTTCTTGGGCAGCTTCAGTCCCCTTGCCTCTCATTCTCGAAGACCTTGGGATTTAGTGAGGAGACACTAGGAGAGCTCAAAAGGGTCTTAACGGCCCATATTGAAAATTGTCTGGGAAAGAGGTTGAAGTCCGCTCGATATCTCCAGCCATTGCCTCTGTGAATCCTGACCTCCTGGGAATGCATGCTCCTTGACATCTTTGAGGGCAGATGGTATTTTTCGCAGGACTTTTCGGTATATTGTCAGCAACTTGATTGAGGCCCCCTATGACATTTCAGGAATTGATTATTGCCTTGGAACGGTTCTGGGCAGAGAGGGGATGTCTCCTCCAGCAGCCCTATGACCTGGAGGTAGGTGCTGGAACCTTTCACCCGGCTACCCTCCTCAGGGCCTTAGGTCCGGAACCCTGGTCTGTAGCCTATGTAGAGCCTTCTAGGCGCCCCACCGATGGCAGATACGGTGAGAACCCCAACCGTCTGGGGCACTATTATCAGTACCAGGTGGTCATGAAACCTTCTCCCATTGATATTCAGGAGATCTATTTGGAGAGTTTAAAGGCCCTGGGGGTCGACCCGCTGGATCATGATATCCGCTTTGTGGAGGATGACTGGGAATCGCCTACCCTCGGTGCATCAGGTCTTGGATGGGAGGTGTGGCTGGATGGCATGGAAATTACCCAGTTCACCTATTTCCAACAGGCAGGAAGCATCAGGCTGGACCCGATCTCCGTGGAGATAACCTACGGCCTGGAGAGAATAGCCATGTATTTGCAGGAGAAAGAGAGCGTTTATGATCTTTTATGGAACGAAACGGTTACCTACGGAGATGTCCACAGAAAAGGGGAATGGGAGAACTCCGTCTATTGCTTTGAAATTGCAGATGTGGAGATGCTTCTGAAGATGTTCGACATGTGTGAGCATGAATCCCTGAGAATAAGCGAAAAGGGCATTGTCCTGCCGGCATATGATTACTGCCTCAAATGTTCCCACATCTTTAATATCCTTGAGGCGAGAGGGGCCATTAGCGTCGCGGAAAGGGCGAAATACATTGATCGTATCAGAAATCTGGCCCGGCTCGTCGGCAAAAATTACCTCACGCAAAGGGAGGAAATGGGCTATCCCCTCATGGGCGACAAGAGACGGGGAAGCTGATCTTAGCTTTGCTATCGGCGAATAGTATCTACGTCTCTGCAGCCCTTGAATTCCGTGACCCGTTATGAGACACACAGCAAGAGAGGCTAAATGGCTGGTGAATTGCTTTTGGAGATAGGCACCGAAGAGATCCCGGCAAATTATCTCGGGAGCGGTTTAAGAGAGCTTGGGCGACTGGCAGAATCCTGCTTAAGGGATAGCCGAATCCGTGTTGGGGACGGGCTTCAGACCTACGGAACCCCGAGGCGGCTCGTTTTGGTCGGCAAGGGCATTGCCGATAAACAGGAGGATACGATCCGGGAGGTCACAGGGCCCCCGAAAACGGCGGGTCTCGATGAGGAAGGAAATCCCACAAAGGCGGCTTCTGGTTTCGCAAAAAAACAGGGAGTGTCTGTCCATGAGCTCCAAATATTAGAGACACCAAAAGGTGAATATCTCTATGTTAAGCGCAAAATGCCCGGAAGACCAACAGTAGAAATCCTATCGGAGGTTTTACCCGAGTTGATTGCGAATATTCCCTGGCCAAAGTCGATGAGGTGGGGAACTGAAAGGTTCTCCTTTGTCCGACCCATCCACTGGATACTGGCACTCTTTAATGGTGAGAATATCCCCTTTGAGGTAGCCGGTGTGAGGAGCGGAAATAAGACAAGAGGCCACCGGTTTATGTCGCCTCAGATTATGGAGGTACATGGTTTTCGAGATTATCTTCGAAAAACGCACGAATGTTGCGTGATCATTGATCAGAGAGAGAGGGAAAGGGAGGTGGAAAGCGCTGTGCTCAGGGCGGCTGAAACAGTGTCGGGTAGAGTAGTAAGGGACCCGGAACTGTTGTCCACAGTGGCAAATATGGTGGAGTTCCCATCTGCCATCTGTGGCTGCTTTGACGAGGCGTTTCTTGGTTTGCCTGATCCTGTGCTCATAACGGCCATGAAAGAGCATCAGAGATATTTCTCGATTCGTGATCAGGAGAGCCGGTTAATGCCGAATTTTGTCGCCGTTAACAATACGATTGCAAGGGATGAATCTGTTGTTCGGAGGGGCCACGAAAGAGTCCTACTGGGTAGATTGGCCGATGCTGATTTCTTTTTCAAAGAGGATAGAAAGAGGCCCCTTGGGGACAGACTGGAGGATTTAAAAACCGTTATCTATCAGGCTGGTCTAGGGACCTCCTTTGCCAAGGTGCAGCGTTTTACCAAACTGGCCGAATACCTAGCCAGACAAATAGCGCCAGAAGTAACAGGCCATGTCAGGCTTGCGGCGAGGCTGTGTAAATGTGATCTGGTTACTGAGATGGTCACGGAGTTCCCATCCCTCCAGGGGACAATGGGCGAGATATACGCGAGGCTTGATGGGCATCCGGAACAGGTCTGCCGTGCCATCTCAGATCACTACCTGCCCGTTCAGGCAGACAGTAAGCTCCCTGCATCTCTTATTGGCTCAATTGTGGGCTTGGCCGATAGGATGGACTCCATTGTAGGCTGTTTTGCGATGGGCCTCGAGCCTACCGGAACAGCAGATCCATACGCCATTAGACGGCAGGCTCTGGGTATTATCAGGCTTATTAGGGATAAGAGAATGGCTATTTGCCTACCTGATTTTGTCAGTAAGGCAGCGTCCATTCTGAAAGAGACCATACCATTTGATGTACCAGAGACTATAGGTAAAGTTATCAGTTTTATAAGGGATCGCTTCAAGAATATGTTGTTATCTGAAGGTCTTGCTCAGGATTTGATCGATTCAGTAATCACGGGTGATTTTCGTTTCTTACATCAGGTAGAGGAAAGAATTGCGGCACTCAGAAGGTTTCGGGACCGTTCTGAGGATTTTCAAGGCCTAGCCATAGCCTCAAAACGGATCATGAACATAGTAAGAGGTTTTGGAGGCACTGATAGGGTAAATCCCGATTACTTTGAGAATACGAGCGAAGAGAAGCTGTGGAAGATATTTCAGTCGGTAAAACGTGGGGTAGACAGGGAACTCGAGAAAGAGAACTATTTTGAGGCCTTGAATCTACTGACGAAATTGAGTGGACCTATTGCTGAGTTTTTTTCTCAAGTAATGGTCATGACGGAGGACAAGAGGTTGAGGGAAAACCGCCTTGGAATGTTAAAGGGGCTCAACCAGTTTTTCCTTCAGGTAGCTGATTTTTCTCGGCTCGCCGTCTAGTATTCTGCTTTGAGGAAAGCACACTTTAGATCAGGTCTGTGAGGGCTGGAGGGGAGTCGTGTTAGGAATCTGGTCTTCTCACCAGGAAATAGAGCTCTCCTTCATGCTTGAGGTGCCCTGCAGCTAACTCCGCATAGGGGTCATTGCCCCAAAAGATGTCTGCGCGCCCTGCACCTTTGATGACACCTCCGGTATCTTGATTCAAGAGAAACCGGCAAAAAGGGGTCCACCCAACTATATCCCCATCTTTTTCCACAGTGGGTTTCTGGCAACAGGCGTACACGAGGGCACCTTTCGGGAATAACCTATCGTCAAGTGCCAAAGACCGTCCAGGCGTTAATGGAACACCAATGTTGCCCAGTGGTCCCTCATCAAGCAATCGAAAGAAGACGTAAGATGGGTTATAGTTTAGTACCTCCTCCTTGAGGTCCGGGTGGTCCTCTAGATAAGCCCTGATGCCCTGAAGGGATACTTCATGGTCTTCAATATATCCCTTATCTATCATGTGCCTCCCAATGCTCTTATAAGGGTGTCCGTTTGAGGCGCTATAGCCAACCCTGATCGTATTTCCATCGGGTAATCTTATGATGCCTGAACCTTGAATCTGTAGTATGGCTATATCGAGAGGATCCTGTAGCCACGCGATTTCAAGCATTTTTCCTTCCAGGACCTTTCCCTCAACTATATCCTTCCTTGTATAATAGGGAACGGCCCTCTGACCGTCTATTCTGGCAATAATCCGCTCCCCAGAAAATTGAGGGCGGAAGAGCCCCAGATCAACCTTCAAAAGGTCATCAGGCATCCTGTAGAGTGGATATCTGTGGACAGAATCAGGCTCAAGAGCTCCGTCAAGGATTGGCTCAAAGTAACCAGTAAAGAGGACCTTTTTGTTTCCACGCCAGCCAGCTGCCTTGTACAACAGAAATTTCTCTCGTAACTCTCTATTAAGTTCGTTGACATCTGAGTTCTGCTTGATCATCAGCAAAAATGTCCTTAAAGAACTCCGCACATGTTCGACGGGGAATTTATCAGGCCCATAGGTAAGAACTGTACGGTCCTCCAGCCGGTTCAGGTATTGTAAGCTCCTTTCAACAGCCAGGGCAAGGGAATCCTTGTCCATATCGTCATGGAATCTTGGCCAGAAATAGGGAACCCTTTTAAGGGCCTTGGCTGGTTCCCTTACCTCTTTCTTGATTAATGGATAGCAACCACCAGTAATGAGGAGGATAAGTACTACTGAAAGATAGCGGTAAATCTGCAACATGACCTCAATATTAGATTTAAATCCCCTCCAAACACAAGCAAAAAACCCATATGAGATTGTATTACTCAGACACAAAAAATGTGTTAAATTCAACACATTAGTGAGATATGAAACTGATATTGGAGGTTGTCCTAATTTCGAAAATCATCTTCAATTACAACTAGTTAAGTATCCCAATCGGTCTTCGTGAGGTCTTTTTTGGCCGGTGGCATATTATTTGCGTATTTAAAATACGGTTTCTTGGGGATTCACTGGGCCTATCAGTTTGAGGGAGGTACTATGGATTTAAGACAGCGGACAGTGGCACATGAGATAAGTTGTACGGGCATCGGTCTACACTCTGGCAGAAAGGTCAAACTTACCATTAAACCCGCAGTACCAAACAGCGGCATAACCTTTGAGCGAGTTGATATATCACCTAACTGCAGTGTCAAGGCCTCCTTTGCCAATGTGGTTGCCACGAATATGGCTACCACTATCGGTTTAGATGGATATAGTATTTCCACAATAGAGCATCTCATGGCTGCCTTTTTCGGTACGGGTATAGATAATGCTTTAGTGCAGATCGACGGTGAAGAAGTTCCCATTATGGACGGGAGCGCTGCCCCTTTTGTCCTTCTCCTAAAAAATGCTGGAGTTGCCATACAAGATTGCAGCAAGAGATTTCTCCTCGTAAAAAGACCCATTAAGGTCGAGGATGGCAATCGATCTGTTCACCTCTATCCCTCAAATGAGTTGAAGATAACCTATAAAATCGACTTTGATCATCCCTTAATAAAAGATCAGGCCTATGAGATATCGTTTTCAGAATCTACCTTTGTCCAAGAGATTAGCAAGGCGCGGACATTTGGTTTCTTGAGGGACGTTGAGATACTAAAGAGCAATGGATTGGCAAAGGGCGGATCACTGGATAATGCTATTGTTGTGGACGAATTACGGGTCTTAAATGAGGATGGATTACGGTATAAGGACGAGTTTGTAAGACATAAGATACTTGACTTTGTAGGAGATTTAGCCATTCTCGGGCCTATGGTAATTGGACATTTTACGGTAGAAAGATCAGGGCATTCATTGAACCAAAAATTGCTCAAGGAATTCATGGCACAAGAGGACTACTGGGAGGCGATCCGGTTTAAGGGCAAGGAAGAGTGCGGAAAGATACAGGTCAAAATACCAGCCTTCGGTGGCCTCGAATCGGTCTCTGCACCAAAATAAGGTATCATTCTAGCATCTGTTAGACATCTGCCACCTCTATTAGGTCTTGCAATCAGCTTTCCTTTTTCCTATGATACTCCTACTACCCTTATAAGATAGCTTTTTAAAAACCTTTTTCAAATTACCCTTTTTGTTCTTATCCATGGTAGAGGGCAAGCGGAGCGTTTACCGAATGTGGTAACGAATAGCCCCGTTGTGCAGAAGGGGGTTTTGTCTCTATATAATGATGCTAAAAAAGGGTCTTCATTGTGCTCTAGTTATCCTTTTGCTGTTCTGTATCTCCCCTGCATCTTCTTCAGCGAAAACCGAGGCTCGCTTATCAGATATAATTGTCACTAACACCCAAGATGAGCTACTAGTTTACTTTACTGTGAAGGACTGTTTTACAGAAGAGATGAGTAGGGCCATCTTGAATGGGATCGCAACCAAGTTTACCTTTATCGTCAAGCTCTATGAGGTTAGGAACGTGTGGTTTGATCGCAAGATCGCGGATATCAGGTTAAGGCATACCATAGAGTATGATACCTTGAAGAACGAATTTAACCTTTCTTTGCCGGAACAGAATAATAAAGAGGTAAGAACTAAGGATTTTGATGAGGCTAAGAAATTGATGGCAGACGTAGTTGCCTTAAAGGTGACTAGGCTTGATAAGCTTAGAAGAGGGCTGCATTATAAGTTACGAATGAAGGCAGAGCTCGACAAGATTGAATTGCCGTTTTATCTAAACTATGTGCTCTTTTTCCTCTCTTTATGGGATTTTGAGACCGACTGGTATTCGGTGATTTTTAGGTACTAAGACCAATGAAAAGGCATCGAAGTGTTGAAAGTGAGGATCTCAAGAGGCGCCGACGAGAGAGATTGATTATATGCATTGTACTACCCACCATCGTCCTGCTTACCTATCTAGGGACCAAGGTCATTGGCCTTGGTCTTGAGTTACCGGTCGCCGACAGCATCCTCATCTTCTCGCTAATAAATATCAATGTAATTCTACTGCTTCTCCTCCTCTATTTGACCATGAGAAATCTGGTCAAGCTGTTCTTTGAGAGGAAGAGGAAAGTCATGGGCTCCGGTCTCAGAGCCAAACTCGTTTTTGCCTTTGTCATCCTTTCTCTCCTGCCAACTATAATCATCTTCTTTGTTTCAGTGCAATTTATCTCCCTCTCCATCGAACATTGGTTTAAGCTGCAGGTTGAACAGTCCCTTCAGAAGTCTTTAGAGGTAGGTCAGGACTACTATAAGGGGATTGCAGATGAGGCCCTTGCCTTTGGCAATACCTTGAGTTCTGTAATCACCCATGAGGGGTATATGCTGGTATCCAAGTCGGACGAACTGCAGGCGTTTATAGATGAGAAGAGGAAGGAATACAACGTCTCGGCCATACAGGTCTTTTCATCAAAGTTGCGCCCAAGGGCGGCCTCTTATGACACAAGGGTTGATCTAAAGCCGTTTAGGGATCTGGGCGTTGAGGTACTGCGCAAGAGCTTCAACGATTCTACTGATATGACGGATACTCAGACATCCTCCCACGGAGATCTGGTGAGGGGTATAGTGCCTATATTTTCACGTACGGAGACAAAGGCCCAGGTAGGAGCGATTGTTGTTGCCAGGTTTATCCCAGGAGTAGTCTTGAATAGGCTCGAAACTATTACCAAAGGCCTGGAAGGCTATAAACAATTAAAGATGCTCAGGAGACCGATAAAGTTAAGCCATTTGATCACCCTTTCCATTGTTACACTGTTAGTCATCTTTTCCGCCGTTTGGTTTGGCTTTTATCTGTCAAGGGGGATTACAGTCCCAATCGAGGAGCTGGCAAGAGCCACTAAGAGGATTGCATCCGGTGATTATAGCTTTCGGATTGATCTGGAGCCCAAGGATGAGATAGGTGTCCTCGTGAATTCATTCAACAGGATGACAAGGGATCTCAGAGAGGGAAAAAGGGAGCTTGATCTGGTTAACAGGGATTTGATCAGGAGTAATAAGGAATCGGAGCAGCGTAGGCTCTACATGGAGACTATCTTAGAAAATGTGGCTGGAGGCGTTATATCTGCAGATTCCCGAGGGGTGATTTCAACGATAAATAAGTCTGCGGAAAAGATGCTTAATATCTCCCCCAAGGAGATAATAGGGCGGAATTATAGGCATGTCTTAGGTCCTAAATATGGGTCAATCATCAATTCCTTTGTAGCAGACAGAGATCTCTTTAGTAAGGGATCCATCCAAAGGGAGATGACCGTCACAATTAAGGGGCGGTCCTTAAGGTTGCTAGTTTCGTTGAATGTCTTGAGGGATGATCAGGATAACTATCTTGGATTAGTTGCCGTATTCGAGGATCTGACTGAATTAGAAAAGGCACAGAGAGTGGCTGCATGGAGGGAGGTAGCCAGACGTATAGCTCATGAGGTCAAGAACCCATTGACCCCGATTCAGCTTTCAGCGCAGAGATTGAGAAGAAGGTATGGGAGACTGTTAGCAAGAGAAGATGGGGCTGTTTTCGACGAATGCACTAGGTTGATAGTGGACAACGTTGAGGAGCTGAAGGTATTGGTGGACGAATTTTCTAATTTCGCCCGCATGCCTGCTCCGAAGCCAGTGCCGGATAATATAAGACAGATAATTCAGGATGCAATATTATTGTATAAGGATATCCATAAGAACATAATATTCAAGTTTGTTGACAAGGATGATGTTCCTATATTCAAGCTCGATAGAGAACAGATAAAAAGAGTGATGATTAATCTCTTGGATAATGCCGTGGCAGCTATCCCTAGTAAAGGAAGGATTAGCATCAAGCTGTTCTATGACAAGGCATTGAGGATTGTCAGGATTGAGGTTGCCGATACGGGCACCGGCATATCTCATGAGGATAAGGAGCGTCTTTTCGAGCCGTATTTTTCCACCAAGAGGTCTGGCACGGGATTGGGCCTTGCCATTGTCAGCAGGATAATCAGCGACCATAATGGTTCAATAAGAGTTGAGGACAATAAGCCAAGGGGTACTAAGTTTATGATCGAGCTACCGGTGAGGGTTTGAGAATGATGCCAATCATTACTCGTTAATCGGAGGCCGTGGATCGGAAACGATTGACGGGGGAGGCAAACCGGCAACCTGCAAAATGTTTATCCTCTACCATGTGTTAGCCACCATTGTCCTTATCCTTTCCCTTCCTGTTTATCTTGTAAAAAAGAGGGTTCGCCTTAAGGAAGGACTGGGGCTGAACCTTCCAGATCTTGGAGACCCAAGTGTTGGGAGGTTATGGGTTCACGCCCTCTCAGTAGGTGAACTGCTATCTGCCATTCCCTTGCTTGAGGCCTTAAGAAATAGATATCCATCCAGGGAGATTTGCCTTTCTGTTAAGACAGCTTCGGGCTTAGAGGTAGCAAGAGAGAGGGTTAAAGATAAGGTTGACTACCTATTGCCAATGCCCCTTGACCTCTGGTGGTCAGTGAGGAGGCTGATAGGCAGTATCAAGCCAACCCTCTTTATCTTAGTGGAGACAGATATCTGGCCAGGCCTCATCTCATCCCTGAATCAAGGGGGGGTGAAGACGATTCTCGTGAACGGCAGGGTGTCTCCCCGCACTGGGAAGTCCTATATGAGGTGGCGATTTCTTATCAAGAGGGTACTCAGACTGATCGAGTTATTTCTCATGCAAACAGAACTTGACAAGGACCGCATTATGAGGGCAGGGATTCCCCCTTATAAGGTAAAGGTTACTGGAAACATCAAATTCGATAGAGGATGGAGGCCCCTTAAGGATCAAGAACGCGACAGATGGCTTCGGCTCTTAAATCGGAAAGATGGACGCATATGGGTAGCAGGAAGCACCCATCATCCTGAAGAGAAGATCATATTGAACGTATTTGGTCAACTCCTCAAATCGTTTCCTGATCTCTCGCTTATAATCTGCCCGAGAGAGGCCCATAGGTTTGATGAGGTGTACTCTCTTGCAAAAGACCTTGGATTCAGGGCCGTCAGGAAAAGTGAATTGCCAGCAGAAGACCACGAACACAATGTCTTCATTCTCAATACGCTCGGCGAGTTAGGCCAGGTTTACGGCCTAGCCGATGTTGCCTTTGTAGGGGGGAGCCTCGCTCCGATAGGAGGTCATAATCTCTTAGAGCCCTCATCTTTTGGCATACCTGTCCTCTTTGGCCCCCATACCCATAATTTCACTACTATGTCCCGATTATTGATCAGATGCGGCGGTGGAATAATGGTTTCTGATGAGTCCGAATTATTTCATGTCACGGCAGAGCTCTTAGGCCAAAAGGGGAGGAGAGAACAGATGGGGAAACGGGCTCGGCAATTCGTGAAACAAAATCAAGGCGCTCTGGATCGGGTAATGGACATCCTTAAACCATACATTGAAGGGAATTGAAGCTCGCGAATTTCAAATCTCGAGGTATGAAGGCGATTAACTGGCCAGCTATTCATGCAGTGAGGCAAGCGAATGTTATGACAATATCCCTCAAGATCATTTCCCTTCTCTATGGAACTGCTATCCAGCTTAGACTCATTGCCTATAAGATTGGTCTTCTACCTGTCAAATCCATTCCAGCGTATGTTGTGAGCGTAGGAAATCTAACCACAGGGGGCACGGGTAAAACGCCCCTTGTCGCCATGCTTGCAGAGTGGGCAGGTAAAAGTGGATACAGGGTAGGCATTCTCTCGAGGGGCTATAAGGGAAAGAGGAGCCATAATAGCCTTATTGTCTCTGATGGAAAAAGGACTTTGGCATCTGTGGATGAGGCAGGAGATGAGCCGTTTCTATTGGCAAAAAAATTACCATCTGTTCCTGTATTAATATCGAAGAAAAGATACAGAATCGGGCATCTGGCCTTAAAGCTCTTTGGTTCGCAGTTACTATTGCTGGATGACGGATATCAGCATTTATCCCTACACAGGGATTTGAACATTCTTCTTTTAGATGCTAAAAGGCAATTTGGGAACAAACGCTTATTGCCGCTCGGCCCCTTGAGGGAACCTATTGACCAGATAAAAAGAGCGGATCTCATTATTATCACCAGATGCACAACTGAGCATTGTGGAGATGACCTTATCGATTTCTTACAACGAAGTTTTCCCGGGCGGCCCATCCTTCGGTCTGGGCACTTTCCTGATCAGGTTATATTTCCCCTTGTTCGTAAAGCCCATCCACCATGCATTTTGTCAGGGAGAAGGGTAGTAGCCTTTGCAGGGCTGGCTAATCCAGATGAATTTCTTGAAATGGTAAAAGGCCTCGGGGCTCGTATCGTTCACTTTAAGGCATTTCCCGACCACCACCGCTTTACCGAAGATGAGATTGAAGAGCTTGCCTCTCGGAAGAGGCGATCAGATTCCGATCTTCTATTGACCACGGAGAAGGACTGGGTCAGGATTGATGGTAGAATCAGCGTTGAGTTGGATATTGGTATCTTAACCATAAAGGTGGGGATCCTTTCAGAAGCAGATACCCTCTTTGAGATGATCAGGCGGGGCATCCTCACATGTGGCGTGAACCTAAATGAAGGTCAGGTCCAGATATAGCATTCTACCTGAGGGGATTAGAAAGATACTGGTTAGGTCTGCTAACTGGGTAGGTGATACAGTGATGATGATGCCTTCCCTAGGGGCCCTCAAGAAGGCCTTCTCGCATGCTCAGACTACCGTCCTGGCAAATCCCATGGTAGTTGCACTTTTAGAGAATCACCCTGCAGTAGACAGAACAATGACAATTGACAAGGGCAAGGGCTTCCTTAGTTCCCTTAAGGAATTCATGAGGGTCATATCATGGCTCAGGGGTGAAAGGTTTGATCTGGCTGTTCTCTTTCAAAACGCGTTTGAGGCTGCTTTCCTGGCGTCTATGGGAGGGGTCAGATATATAGTCGGTTACGACACGGACGGCAGGGGATTGTTTCTGACCCATAAGGTCATAAGAGATCGTGATATTCTCTCAGTTCATCAAGTTGAATATTTCCTAGGGCTTGTGGAGGCGATGGGATGGCCTGCTGAAGAGAGGGAGCCGGTTCTATACATTGATGATGAGGATATGAACTCAACTTCTTTAATGCTATCCTCCCTCGGCATAGAGGATAATTGTCTTGTTGTGGGCCTTAATCCAGGTGCTGCCTATGGACCGGCCAAGAGATGGCCGGAGGATAGATTTGCCGTCATCGGTGATTGGGCTGTCGAGAGGTGGCGTGCCAAGGTATTGCTCCTTGGTTCTCTTTCCGAGAAAGAGATAGGTAGCAGGGTAGCTCATTATATGCAAACCAATCCAACCGATCTCTGTGGAAGAACTACCTTGGGCCAGGCCATGGCATTGATCAGGAGGTGTAACTTCTTCCTGACCAATGATAGTGGGCTCATGCATGTGGCTGCTGCCTTTGATATACCTATGGTAGCCATTTTCGGCCCCACCAATCCTGTTACAACCGGTCCGGTTAGCAGAAACGCCAGAATAGTCAGGGCCAGTGTAAATTGCAGCCCCTGCTTAAAAGAGGCGTGTCCATATGACCATACGTGCATGTTATCCATCGATCCAGAAGAGGTCTGGAAAGAGATGGAAGGCCTGAGGGGAGAGGTTATAGGGTGAGGCCAGCGGTATTCATAGATAGAGATGGGACTATCAATGAGGAACGCGGTCACATAAATCACATAAGCCGTTTTGTCCTTTTGCCGAATGCAGGGAAGGCCATATCCCTCCTAAACGAGAATAACTATATCGTAGTAGTGACTTCCAATCAGTCTGGTGTAGCGAGAGGCTACTTCCCCATAGAATTAGTGGAGGAGACAAACGACGTATTGAGGAGGGAGTTAGCCAAGGATGACGCACACGTGAATGGGATCTATTTCTGCCCACACCATCCAGATGGGGTCTTGCCTGAATATAGCAGGGGTTGCAGTTGCAGGAAACCGAACATAGGCCTTATACAGAAAGCGAGGTCCGAATTAGAGATAGACATGGAAAGATCATGCGTAATCGGGGACCGTTGGCTAGATATAGAATTTGCCCACAATGCAGACCTACCAGGTATCATGGTATTGACCGGTTACGGTAGGGGAGATTTTGAGTACATTGTGCCTCATAAACAGATAAAACCCACCTTCGTGGCAGAAGATTTGCTTAGGGCTGTGAAATGGATCTTAAAACAGGATAAGTAACGTGAAGAAGGGGAAACCGAATATTTTGATAATAAAACTGAGCGCGGTCGGTGATGTTGTTCACAGTCTGCCCTTTCTGGAGGTCTTAAGGGATAGATTCCCTTCTGCAATGATTGAATGGGTGGTTGAGGAGGACGCATCAGGCATCGTGGAGGGTCATCCTGCCATAGATCAACTGATAGTCTTCCCTCGAAAGAGTTGGCTCAACAGATTTATCAAGAAAGGCCAGTATATGGACGTTGGAAAAGAGGTAGCTGAATTCATAAAACAGCTTAAGGGAAGAAAATACGATATCGTAGTTGACCTCCAAGGGCTTTTCAAAAGTGGAATACTGGCCTTCTTTGCCAATGGGACAAGGAAGATTGCGCTCAATGGTGGAAGGGAGGGCAGTTTCATTTTTGCAAATGAGAAGGTTGCCGTTCCTGATCCAGATATGCATGCCCTTGAGAGATATCTGTGTATAGCTAGATACGTGGGAGCAACTAACCTTGTCTGGAGCGGTCAGATCCCCATGAATGATACTGATAAAGGACACGTGAACTCTCTCTTAGGGGAAATAGGCAGTGGCAGTACTATGGTAGCGATTACTCCCATGGCTAAATGGGAGAGTAAACTCTGGCAGTCACATCGTTTTTCCTCCCTTGCAGATACAATAAGAGAAGAATTGGGAGCAGAGGTTGTTTTCACTGGAAGTGAGGGTGACAAAGCAGCGATAGAGGATATCTTGTCAGGGATGAAAGCCAGGGCACTCAACTTGGCCGGAAAGACGACCCTCAAGCAACTGGCTTACCTTTATCAGAAGTGTGCCGTTGTTATCTCCACGGATACTGGCCCCATGCACGTGGCAGCAGCTATGGGTTCACCTGTGGTAGTAGCCCTTTTTGGCCCTACATCTCCGTCGAGAACTGGGCCTTATGGGATAAAGCACAGGGTAATTAGGGCTGGTGTTGAATGCGGCCCCTGCTTTAAGAAGAGGTGTGATCATATGTCATGTATGAACAAGATTACTGTGGATATGGTCTTTAGCACTGTCAAGGAGGTACTCAAGGATGAGGCTATCAAGAAAGAAACTGCACCAGTCTAATACAGCTTTAGGATGGCAAATGTCAAGATCCAAAGGGGGGAATGGTTTGATTTTATCTGGCATATGGATTTCGTAATTTCTCAAGAAGAGGGGGTAAGAACATGGCCATCAGCAAGGAACTGCTGGATATTTTGGTGTGTCCGAAGTGTAAGGGGGATATTTACCTGAACGCAGAGGGGGACGGGCTCATATGTGATAATTGTAAGCTCCTGTATGAGATCAGAGATGATATACCAATCATGCTTATAGATGAGGCAAAGAAAATAGAAGAGGATTAATTGGATATCTCCATCATTGTCGTGACCCATAACACAAAGGACCTCACCCTTGATTGTTTGGCCTCCATATTTCAGACGATCAAAGAGGTCCCCTTTGAGGTATGGGTGGTGGATAATAATTCCACCGATGGAACAGGGGATGCAATAAGGGAAGGATATCCAGCTATCAATTTAATTGAGAACAGTGAGAATGTAGGTTTTGCCGCTGCAAATAATCAGGCCTTCAGGCATATGAACGGACGGTATGCCCTCTTGCTCAATACCGATACTGTATTGAGGGATGGGGCTGTAAAAGAGCTTTACGATTTTATGGAGGCTAATCTTAATGCGGGTATGGCATGTGGGCAACTGTTGAATCAGGATGGATCAAAGCAGAACTCTGTTGCCAATTTTCCCACCTTACTTACCCTCCTTTGTAATGAGACCCTTCTGAGGATCCTGATGCCTGAGAGGTTTCCAAGCAAAAGGAGGGAATACGTAGTGCCCTTAGAAGTAGACTCGTGTATTGGCGCCTGTTTGATCGTTCGAAAAGAGGCTATGGACGACATAGGATTGCTCGATGAAAGGTATTTCTTTTTCATGGAAGAGACTGATTGGGCTTATAGGATGAAGCTTGGCGGCTGGGGTATATACTTTGTCCCAACGGCTAAGATATTGCATGCCCAGGGAAAGACAGCGGGAGGGAGTGCAAATTCAAGGATTATGTTCTATAGATCGAGGTATTGTTTTTTCAAGAAGTGGCATCCCCACTCCTATCAGTTATTCTATGTAGTTATCTTTCTGAGGTTAGTAGCCAACACACTTCTCTCTTTTACAGGCCTATTGGTTACCCTCGGTTTGAGAGAGTCGATAAGGAGGAAATGTATCATCCATGTCCAGTTACTTGTCTGGCATCTACTGGGATGTCGCGAAGGAGGCTGAAGTCAGTGCTGGTTAAGGGGAAAAAGCTCTCATTGGATGGAATTGAAAGGATACTATTGATACAGTTGGGGGATATAGGAGATGTAGTGCTTACAACCCCCACCATAAAGGCACTGAAAGAAAATCATCCCCATAGCAGGACCTTTGTCCTTGTAAGAAGGAACGCGAGGGAATTGATTGAGGGCCTTCCATGGGTGGATGGCGTGATTTCGGTGGACAAGGATAAGAGGAAATTTAGGGATGAGATAATTTACCAAAAGGATTTTCTCTTAAGGATGAGGGAGAGGAGATTTGAAGTAGCCATTGACCTAAGGACTGGAACGAGGGGTGCGATACTCTCGTTGTTGAGCGGGGCTCGATTGAGGATAGGAAGGCATGCCGATGATGGCAGGTTATGGAGGAATAGGCTCTTTACCCATCTAGTCAAGCCTCAGAACGAAATGGAGCAGTATTCTGCGTTACACAGCTTGAATATTCTAGCCCCCTTTAATGTAACCACAAAGGATACCTCTCCGGAGCTCATTGTCACAAAAGAAACGGAAAAACGTGCAGAGAATATCATAAAAGAAGAACAAGTGCCTCCTGACAAACCGTTAGTTGCCCTCCATCCATTTTCCCGGTGGGGCTACAAGGAATGGCCAGCCGAGAATTACGTCACCGTGATAAATCACTTACGCTCAAGGTATGTAGTCTCTATAGTAATAACAGGGTCGATCGATGAAAGGGAGAGGGTGGCTCATATAGTGAGGGAGAGCAAGACAGATGCGCATAACTTAGCAGGAAAGACATCTATTGGAGAATTGGCAGCTGTTCTCAAGAAATGTAGCTTATTGATTGGTATTGATAGTGCTCCCATGCATATAGCCGCTGCTGTCGGCACTTCTACAGTGACCATCTTTGGGCCTTCCTCTCCAACAAATTGGGCACCGAGGGGTGAACAGCATAACATTGTTTGCAAAGACCTCCCATGCGTACCATGCAGACAGAAGGGCTGTAATGGTAGTGAAGTGAGCCGCTGTCTTGATGGGTTGAGCGTTGAGGAGGTGATCCCGTTAGTGGACAGTAAAGTCATGGAGATAGAACCTAAGATTAAGTAGGGATGATTACAGATATACCCTATAATAAGTCCCATACTTAAAGGCCTTTTTCCAGATGCTAAATATCCTTCCTTCAGAATTGCGATTCTAATAATCCTCCATGGGTTTTCTCTCAAATTATCCGATACTTATTGTCCTTGCATATAAGATCTTTGGTGACTGAGTAGCCGCAGCAAAGTCAGTCTCTCTATTCTTTGGGACCATTACACTGGTCCCACTGTACTTTTTCCTAGGTAGATTTTTTAGAAGGGAAATAACCCTGGCAGTCACCCTGACACGGGCAGGTTGATTTTATTCAAGGTGATATAAGGGAAGATAATTTTTGGCCTGTTACCATGTGGAATGGAAACAGCCGTCCAATCTTAACCGGTTCCTCCCTTTTCCATTACCTGTCGTGGGTTGGGGGCAGGAAATAGCCATTGCCGCACCCGATATCCAAGAGTCTGCCCTTTCTCTTCTTATCCCTAGGAAACGAACCCTATTCTTTCCTATTCCAGTCCCAATTGTACAGAGCGCTAAGGGAGCCAATCAATTATAATGAAGCCCACATAAGGGGTCAATGGCATTGGAAGCTGATTGGATTAGCCCGAGTTGACATATACTCCCGCTTTCTCTATATTCCATACCCATAACCGCCTCACCTATGGGCGTTGGCTGTGAAAGAACTATGATGAAGATCTTGATCGGTATACCCGTATTAGACAATGTTGAGATGACCCGTGCATGTTTACAGAGCCTTTGCCGCTACACAGATTCCAATAGATTACACCTCGATATCTCCGTACTTATTATTGACAATGGTTCAAGCGATGACATTGCTGGGCTTATCAAAGGAGAGTTCAGGGGCGCCAGATTCCCAATCTATTATGTGAGAAACCCCCAGAATTTGGGAGTGGCCAGGGCATGGAATCAAATACTGCGATTCGCTCCGGGCACCATTCCCGGGTCGCCCTTCTACTACAACTATTATGTGATCTCAAATAATGATGTCTTGTTCGGACCAGACTGGCTGCAGCCATTGGTGGGGGTCATGGAAGGCGATGATCGCATTGGCTGGATATCTGCCTTGGAGAACGGCTCACCCGTCATGGAGGAACTACTTGAGGCGCATTCAAATACGAAGAGATACCGCATAAATCCCAATGAACAGTATTGCTCAGAAAACATTATTAATAGCTTGAAAAAGATATATCAAAAGTGGGGCGGACACGAGTTATTCTGTAGATTTGTAAAAAACAGTGATCTTCCCCTCTTTATTCAGGGAGGCCGATCTGCAGTGTGTTTCATAATAAGACCAGCTATGGTTGAACAAATTGGTTTTTTTGATGAGGACTTTTCCCCTGTGGGAGTTTCCGAAGACTTGGAGTATTTTTTGAGGATTGAGAGGGCTATTACACCCCCATGGGTCACAGAGGATATATATCCGGAGGAAGAGAGATGGAAATACGGTTTTTGTGGTAAAAGCGTCATACACCATAATTGGTGTATGACTAGGCAAGGCCCTCATTTTGATGGAAGAAGATGGGAGAAGGAAAAAGAAAAGAATTGGAGGGCCAAGTTTGGTAAATCTAGAAAATACTATACCAAGCGCTTCCTGAGTGTCTTTCATGCCAATACTGTCCCCCGCCTTGATTGACCTTGTACCCGTTGTCCCCCTATTTCATTGAAGATACTTATCATTTCCCGATGATTCCTCTCTAAAGAGTATCTCTTGCCTGTGAGGGAAGCCGTTCTGGACATCCTTTTAAGCCTCCCTTGTGAAAAAAAAGCCTTCATCGCTTCAGCGAGCTCGGTGGGTACTGGAGGGTAGGAAATGATATACCCGTCTTTCCCGTTTGTTATGATTCCTGCCGCCCCGTTGGAGACAGTGGTAATTGCGGGAAGACCGCATGCCATCCCTTCCATGACTACGAGCGAACATGCATCATAAAATGTAGGCATAACCAGCACATCGCAATTTGCGTAGTACTCCTCAGGTGTTCTTGTGGGGCCGGCGAATATCACTGTATCCTCCAAACCTAACCGGGCGATGCGTCTTAACAGGGAAGGGTAGGGGGGCTCTCCGACGGCCAGCAGTTTGAAGCTACAAACGTTTGATCTCCTCAAGTGTGCGGTGGCCTCGATTAAGGGCACGATGCCCTTTTTCTTCAGACCGTATGATATGAACAGAAAGGCTATATCATTATGCTCTATTCCTAATCGTTCCCTCAGTGGGCCCCTTAACCGCTCTCGTAAACCAATATTATACTTCCTGGTATCTATGCCGTTGTAGATAAGGTCTATTTTCTCTTGGTCTATCCGATAGAATGCGGCCATATCCTCTCTGACCATAGAGGAGATGGCAATAATTCTAGGCCTTGGTTCGGTCCTGAATGGTGCAGACTCTATCCAGTGTCTCACCTTATCTTTCACTGAAAGGGCAATGAGTGCCCGTTTTAGCAGGCGCAAGATGGGGTTACTTTCCGCATGAACCTTTCTGGCTGTGGAATACCTATGGACTCCGCCATGGCTTTGGTACACGTTCATATATGTAGTATTCCCGAAACCAAGGATTACATCGAAGTCCTGACCCTCTACCATCGCTCTATGCCTCAATGCAAACAAAATCATCTTAGCCCAAGACGGTAAGAGTCTTGGAACTTTTACCCTATGGAAGAGGGCGGTTGATGGTTCACCATCCCAGTTATAGCCGTATAGATGTATCTCCCATCCGTTCTCAACAAGGCTAGATGCGAGAGAGACAGCATATGATTCTGCTCCACCTTTGTGCCTGCTAAAGTCCTCAATTGCCAATGCGATTTTCTTCACTGCGGGGTAGTAGTTGACTTGTTATGAGGAGAGGGGCTGATTTCCTAGCCCTTTCTCCAACTCCCGAAGTTTCACGTACCGTACGAACAGGGCATAAGCAGATGTGAGCGCGATAACAAATCCGGCGAGCCCATCTAACAAACCGAGTCTAAGAAAATAGACCTCTATAAACTTCAAGGGAGGCCTCAAAAGTAAAAGTAAAGGATCATAACGCTTGCCCTCCTCAAATAGGTTTTGCGCCAAGAGTGTTGAGAACTTATCAACAGTCTGAAGCTGACCTGAGATGGTGCCCCCATATGGATAATGTAGAAGACTGCTCTTTAAGAAGCCTACCTCTCCGTTAACGTGGACCCTCTCATGCACACGCTTTCCAATCCAATATCCCCGGTTGCGCCTGAAAAGCCTGAGTTGTCTGTCTGGATAGAAACCGCTATGTTTAATCCATCTGCCTTGGTAGAACGAAAGCCGCGGTATTCTGTAGCCATCTTTAGCGTCTTGCTTTTCGATCTCCTTTCTAACTTCATATCGGAGGCTTTGACTTATCTCTTCGTCAGCGTCAATACTGAATATCCAGTCACCAGTAGCCTTGGAAGCGGCGAAATTTTTTTGGTCAGCGTACCCAGACCACGCCCTTTGATAGACTTTATCAGTGTACTCTTTGGCAATTTCGACTGTTCTGTCCCGGCTCATTGAGTCAACCACAATTATCTCATCAGCCCATTTAGAGCTCTCAAGGCACCTCTTAATGTTTGTTTCCTCGTTAAGACATATAATACAGCTGGAAATCGTCATGGTAAGTTCCAGGTATTGGCAGTATCTTGGGTCCCCGAATTTTCAGTGAGTATATGAGAGAGCTATTGGTCAGTCAATTAAAATTGGGACTTATCCGCTAGCACGAGCTGGGGGGTATTTTCACTCCCTTTTCACTTTATCCAAAAATCACTATATGGTATATAATGCCCTAAAAGACAGCTACAAGCGGGACGCTAATGTGGCGGCCACGTATAAGAGGCTGGGAATATTGAGTCAAGGGCCAACGTTTGCCTATGGCCAAACAGCAGCGGAAATGGATATGAAAGCCACTGATCTTAGATCCTTGATGAAGGCTATTGAGGGTTTTGAAAAGACAGAGGTACTTGTTGTCGGCGATATCATGTTGGATCAATTCATATGGGGGAGGGTATCGAGGATTTCACCTGAAGCACCTGTACCTGTGGTTGAGGTTGACCATGAGACCACGATGCTGGGCGGTGCAACAAATGTGGTCAATAATATAGTCTCCCTAGGGGGCAAGGTGCGGTTATGTGGAGTCGTTGGAGATGATTATATAGGAAAGCGGATTTTTTCGCTGTTAAATAGGCTAGGGGTTAATATCAATGGCATCGTTGTCGAAGATAACAGGCCCACAACCCTCAAGACGAGGATTATAGCCCATGCACAGCAGATAGTCAGGTACGATAGAGAGACCAGGGACTCCTTAAAACCGGAGACGACCAACACCATCCTAGATTTTATTCATAATCGGGGGGAAACCCTTGCTGCCATAATCGTCTCTGATTATGGAAAGGGCGTAGTGACTAGAGAACTTATGGGGGGCCTGAAGGATTTGATGTCAACCAGGGGTCTCCCGCTGGCTGTTGATCCCAATGTTAGGAACTTCCCGCTTTATGAAGGTGTAACCATCATCACTCCTAACAACGAGGAGGCTCAAGAGGCTGCTGGCATGGATATATCGGATGAGGAAAGCCTCAGGAGAGTTGGTGAGGGGTTGTTGCAATCTTGCAGATGCCGTGCCCTGTTGATTACTAGGGGAGAGGAAGGTATGACTCTGTTTGAGGGCGATGGCGGGGCAACCCACATAAAGGTAATAGCCAGAAAGGTATACGATGTTACCGGTGCGGGAGATACTGTTATCGCTACCCTGACGCTCGGTATAGCCACCGGGCTCGATGTGAAATCAGCCGCCTATTTGTCTAATCTGGCGGCAGGGATAGTGGTCGGGGAGGTGGGAACATCAACTGTAAAGAAAGATGATCTCAAAGCATTACTTGCCTCTCATATCCAGCAGTAAGCAGAGGGGAGCAACAAGTAAATTAACTGGTATCGAACAGTGAGTATCCCCAAGGAAGTAAAGAAGGTAAAACTCATAAGTAGCCTCTTTTCCCCAGAAGAAGACCTAATAGAGAAGGTTATTGGACAGATGGAGGGATGTTTTGGTCCTGTTGACTGGGTGAGCGAGAAGCTCTTCTTTAATAGGACAAGGTACTATTCGAGGGAAATGGGATGGCCTCTATATAGGCGTTTCGTCTCCTTTTCGAAGCTTGTTCCCCCCGATTCTATCGTGGACATAAAGTTGACGACAAACGAGATTGAGAATGAACATCTTGCTGACAAGCGGAGGAGGATTAACATTGACCCAGGCTACATTGCTTTAGAGAGGTTGGTCCTGGCTACGGGTAAGAACTATATCCATAGGATTTATCTAAGAAAGGGACTATATGCAGACCTAACCCTCATCTTTCATGCCGGGACCTTTCGGCCTCTGGCATGGACTTATCCTGATTATGCCGATGAGACACTCATTGGTTATTTTAATATGTTAAGGAATCGTTATTTGCAGCTGTTAAGGGGAGGGGAAGGATGAAGCTTGTTTCAGATGCGATAGAGAGACAATTATGCTCAAAAGCATGACCGCATATGGCAGGGCCGAGTCCTTAAAGGGGACCATGGAATTCATTGCCGAAATACGCTCGGGGAATAATCGGTACCGAGAGATTATCTTGAGGCTTCCTCAGAGCCTTCAACTGTTCGAGGACAGGATTAGGTCTTTACTTTCTTCCAGATTAAAGAGGGGGAGGATTGAGATATCCATCCAGGTAAAAGACAACGGTGATAAGGGCTTGAACCTAGAACTAAACAGGCCCTTAGTAAGGGCTTATGGTAATATTTTCGATGAGCTCAATAAGGAGCTGGGTTGTCAGCAGCCCATAGATCTATCCTTTTTCTCTCAGCTAAAAGATATCATCATTGTCAAGCAAGATGCTGTTGATGCTGAAAAAATATGGCCTGAATTGAAGGATGTTATAGGTAAGGCCATGGCCTCATTGGACGCGATGAGGATAAATGAAGGTAAGACCTTGGAGAAGGATTTTATGGAGCGATTAAACAGGATTGGGAGACACACCGATGAGATAAGAGATAAGGCTAAAGTAGCAATTGAAACTTATAGAAATAAATTAATACAGAGGATTCATAAGTTGACCGAAGATATTGAGATTAATGAGGACCGTTTGATGCTAGAAGTGGCCTTTATGGCAGAGAGGTCTGATATTACCGAGGAACTGATTCGAATCGAGAGTCACATAGAGCAGTTTAGGAACTACATGGATCAGGATGATGTGGTTGGAAGGAGGCTGGATTTCTTATTGCAGGAGATAAACAGGGAGGTTAATACAATTGGATCTAAGGCTGCAGATTCGTCGATTTCGCAACTTGCAGTGGAGATTAAGGGTGAATTGGAAAAGCTGAGGGAGCAGATTCAAAATGTAGAATAAATTTGGTTGTTTATTATACAGAGGAGAGAAGCGTGATGGATCCAAGTCTACTTAATATTGGCTTTGGGAATTTCCTCGTATCCAACCGTGTAATAGCTATTATCTCGCCCTCTTCGGCACCAGCCAGGAGACTTCGGGAAGAGGCAAGGGAGGATAAGAGGCTCATCGATGCAACGCAGGGTAGAAGGACAAGATCAGTGATTATCACTGATAGCAACCATGTGATCCTGTCAGCTATCCAATCTGAGACCATAGCCCAAAGATTTTCTCCAAATGGCTCAATAAGGGCGGAGGATCTGATATAGAATACGACCCGCTTTGAGGATGCACCAACAGGATAATGGATAGCGTGCCGGAAAAAGGACAGATTTTTGTGGTAACCGCGCCCTCGGGCAGTGGAAAAACGACATTAATAGATACTGCAAGAAAAAATATAGGGGGGGTCGGTTATTCCATTTCTCATACCACGAGAAAACCGAGGGAAGGGGAGGTGAACGGATTACATTATTACTTCATTGATCGAGTTGAGTTTGAAAACATGATTGAGGCTCATGAATTCGTTGAATGGGCCGTTGTCTATGGTCAGCTATATGGCACTTCCATTTCAACTTTGAACAGGGAACTATGCTCAGGGAAGGACCTCTTGATGGATGTTGATGTACAAGGGGCCAAGGAGATAAAGAGACGGTTTCCCGAGTCTCTATCAATATTTATCCTTCCCCCATCAATAGAGATTCTCAGGGAGAGGCTGAAGAGGAGATCAACAGATGAAGGGATAAATATAGACCTGCGGATGAAAAAGGCAGTAGAGGAGATCCAAAGATGTCGAGATTACGATTTCATTGTTGTAAATGATGATCTAAACCAGGCCGCAAGAGAAATAGAGGCGATTATTACGGCACAAAGGGCATGTAGAAACAGACGCCTTCCCTTAGTGCAAAAGATATTTCATATATAGAAGCATCTGTAATTGTCGAGGTAGGAGATTTGGCCCAGGTCATATTCGGCATAAACGCAGTCAAGGAAACCCTTAGGGAAGGTAAAGAAATAGCTGAAGTCTTAGTTTCCAAGCGAAGGGGGGTTGGCCGACTCACGGAAATTTTGGATATGGCCAGGGAGAAGAGAATACCGATCAGATTCAAGGATAGGCTCTATTTGGATAAGCTATCCCCCGCGTCCTCTCACCAGGGTGTAATAGCCATCGTATGTAATTACAGCTACTTCCGTTTAGATGAGCTGATAAAAGGCGCACGTGCAAACAGAGGGAAAGGGCTTCTCCTTATTGCGGATCACATTACTGACGCCGGGAATCTGGGGTCTCTGATCAGGACTGCTGAGTTTTTTGGGGTTCATGGACTTATTTTGCCAAGGGATAGGTCAGCATCCATAACGGATACCGTCCACAAAAGGTCAGCGGGTGGATCAGCCTTTCTCCGCGTGGCCAGAGTGACTAATTTAGCAAGAAGTCTCAGACAGTTAGATGATGAAGGTCTTTGGATAGTAGGGGCTGCAGGGGAAGGGAAGACAAACATCTATGAGTTTGACTGGAATAGGGATCTGGCTCTGGTGATGGGCAGTGAGGGCAAAGGATTAAGCAATGTTGTGAGGGATCGATGTCATCATTTGGTTAGTATACCAAGATTGGGCCGCCTCAATTCCCTCAATGTATCTGTCGCTGCGGGGATTATCCTGTCTGAAATAGTGAGGCAGAGGGGCGACTTGGAGTAGGGGGTAAAGAGTACCCATACGGGAAATCAACAGAGGGCGTTACCTGCTTACTTCTCAATCAGGGGGAAACCTTTAAGACCGCCGCATGCAAGGAGGGCACTCACAACCTCGCACACAGGCAATCCAACCACATTGGTGTAGGAACCGGTTATGTGCTCAATCATAAAAGAGCCAATCCCTTGGATGGCATAACCCCCCGCCTTTCCAAAGGGCTCACGGGTCTTAATATAGGCCTCGATTTCGGTTTCGCTTATCCACTTTATTTTTACCTTTGTCATGACTGCCTGGACATGAACTGTCTCGCCTCCTGGGTCAACAATACAGAATCCGGTAATTACCTTATGATTTCTTCCACTCAGATGGAGGAGCATGTCATGGCACTCCCGGCTATCTCCTGGCTTGCCGAATATCCTCCTGTTCATTACAACTATGGTATCCGCACCTAGGATCCAGCGACTCTTATGGTTATGTTGTACCGACTGAGCCTTACGGAGTGCTGTCCGGCATGCAATTTCTGCCGGTTGCATGGCTTCGAGAAGGGTTTCCTCCACCATACTTCCGACTGCCTCAAATGGAATACTAATCTGTGCAAGAATAGCCTTTCGTCTCGGTGAGATAGAGGCAAGCACAAGAGGGTTGTCTTTGCTAATAGGATGATGGGGCATCGTTATTTGGCCTGATTTTTGAATGCTGTAAACCCTGTGAGCAACCTTTTCTTGGGAAAGGCCATATTATTCTTATGGAATCAAGCCCATTTTTCAAACGAAAAATGGAGTTGAATATTGTGGAAAAAATCCGGAATATATGTTAATATTCTAAGCGAATCGAGAAGGGGAGCACAATGGCAGTCCTCGAAACAGACACTGAGAAAGAAGAAGCCCGTGATATAGAGGCCCTGCAGAAAGAGCTTCAATTCAGCAAGACGCTTAATTTTATTACGAATAAGATAAATTCCTCCAAGGAGATTGACGACATATTGCTCATTTTGAGTGAAAGTATCCTTGGTCTATTCGATGCAGACCGCTTAACCATTTATGTAGTTGATGGGGCTAACAAGGAGATCTTTTCGCGCTTTAAGACAGGTGAAGAGATAAGCGAAATAAGGGTCCCCCTCAACACTAAGAGTATTGCAGGTTATTGTGCTTCCTCTGGAAAAATGGCAAACATCGTGAATGCCTACGATAGGTATGAATTGGAAGGGATAAGCCCTGAATTGACATTTGACAGGAGCTGGGATGAGAAGACTGGTTATAAGACAAGGCAAGTTCTAGTTACTCCCATTAGGTTCAGTAAATACCTATTGGGCGTGATTCAGCTTATCAACAAGGGCAATGGCAAGCGCTTCACATTGCAAGACGAGCAAAACCTTGTGGAAATAGCAAAGGTCCTTGGCATTGCCTTTTACAATCAAAGGAAGCTAAAACAAAGCAAAAGACAGACAAAATTCGATTATCTCATCAGCAACAACATGATTAGCCAGAAGGATCTCGGAGAGGCTATGGCCCGTGCACGGAAGACAAAGAGCAGTGTGGAAACTGTCCTTATGGATAACTATCACGTATCCAAAGAGGACATAGGGAAGTCTCTGAGCGCATTCTATGATACGCGATTCGTCCCCTATGATGAAAGGATGGTCATTCCGGGGCAGTTGCTGAAAGGCCTGAAGCCAACATACCTGAAGAATAACCTCTTCGTGCCGGTGGCAAAATCGGACTCAAAGATAGTAATCGCAATGGAAAACCCGAATAACTTGCCCGGGCAAGACGCGATAAAAGGGCTCATTCCCGGCGATGAATTCGAGTTCTGTGTTTCCTTGAGGGAAGATATTATCAAGATGATAGACCATTTCTTTGATGTCCAGAGATCAAGTCTTGGGGTCGAGTCAGGGAGCATCGAAGATATCCTGGGTCAGTTAGAGCGCGGAGAGCAAGAAGTAGATGATGAACTCGAAGGGATTAGTGAGGAAGATGGGGCTATAGTGCAGTTAGTAAATAAGATGGTCATTGATGCCTATAATATGGGGGCCTCTGATATCCATATAGAGCCCATGATGGGTAGGGAAGATGCCATTGTCAGGCTCAGGGTTGATGGAATTTGCCATGTATACCAGACGATACCTTTCACGTACAAGAATGCCATCTGTTCCCGGGTAAAGATCATGAGCGATCTCGACATAGCGGAGCGGCGTCTCCCCCAAGATGGTAAGATAAAATTCAAGAAATATGCCCCATTGGACCTCGAATTGAGGGTGGCTACAGTCCCGACCGCAGCCCGAAATGAGGATGTCGTCATGAGGCTGCTGCCGACCGGTGACCCGATACCCCTGGAGAAGATGGGTATGAACGAGAGGAATTATGAGGCACTTATCGAGATAGTAAAGAAGCCCTATGGCCTTCTCCTTTGCGTCGGTCCCACTGGTAGCGGTAAGACCACTACACTCCATTCAGCCTTGCGCTATATAAACAATCCGGAGATAAAGATATGGACTGCAGAAGACCCAGTGGAGATCACACAGAAAGGTCTTCGCCAGGTGCAGGTGCATCCAAAGATCGGGTTCAATTTTGCAGCTGCCATGAGGTCATTCCTCAGGGCGGACCCAGATGTAATCATGGTTGGAGAGATGAGGGATCACGAGACAGCGGCAACGGGAATTGAGGCATCCCTTACTGGTCATCTGGTTCTTTCAACGCTTCACACCAATAGCGCGTCTGAGACAATTACAAGATTGCTGGATATGGGAATGGATCCCTTTAATTTTGCCGATGCCCTTCTGGGTATCCTTGCCCAGAGACTGGTAAGGATCTTATGTAAGGGTTGCAAGGAGGCTTACCATCCGTCAAGGGAGGAATTTGACGCACTGGCCAGGGCATACGGTGATAAGTTTGATGCCCTCAATATCTCCTACAACGACGATCTAATCCTCTACAGGGCCAAGGGTTGCCCGAAATGTCAGAAGACCGGATACAAGGGAAGATCTGGGCTGTTTGAATTACTGGTTGTTACCCGTGAGATGAAGCTCTTGATCCAAAATAAGGCTAGGAACGAGGAGATCAGGGATCAGGCCATAGCCGATGGAATGGCAACCTTAATGCAAGACGGGATACGAAAGATATTTCTTGGCGAAACCGATCTTATGCAAGTAAGGAAGGTCTGCATGTAAGATCATCCCTTAAGGAAAGCTCCCAGGATACATCAAGCCGGTGGTTTCCTCGATCCCCATCATGATATTCATATTCTGCAACGCATTACCCGCCTGACCTTTCACCAAATTATCAATCACGCTAATGACAATCAGTTTCACCGTTCTTTGGTCAATACAAAGGGAGATATTACAGAAGTTGCTGCCCCTAACATCAGTTGTACTTACAATCTCCCCGTGACTGAATACCCTGATGAATGGCTCTTTCGTATACATACTCTGGTAGGCATCCCTAAGGCTCTCCATATTTGCCCTATCGAGAAGATTTGCATAGATAGTTGTGATAATCCCCCTGCTCAGGGGAACCACGTGAGGCGTGAATGTGATCTTGATTTCCTCACCACCTAGGAGGGATAGTTCCCTCTCGATTTCGCAGACATGTTGATGGCCAGTTACCTTATAGGCATTCATGGCCTCATATCTGGCTGGGAAGTGGAACGTCGGCGATGGCGTCTTCCCGGCCCCGGACGCACCAGTTTTCGCATCAACTACGATATCGTGAGTATCTATCAGGCCTGATTTGAGAGCAGGTGCAAGCCCAAGGATGCAGCTTACCGCAAAACATCCCGGGTTTCCAACCAGATCTGATTCAGCTATCTCGGCCCTATGCAGCTCTGGCAGGCCATAGGTAGAGGAGGGGAGAATATCCGGATCAGCATGTTCCTCTGTCCTCCCTATTCTAAGGGCGTAAGAGGCATAGCTATCCTTATCATTAAATCGGAAATCCCCACTATAATCGATTACCTTAACGCCCTTACGCAACCATGTCCTCGCCCCCTTCTGACCCACACCATCGGGGGTAGCGTAGAAGACAATATCGAAATCATCAGGACAATTAGGGTCTCCTGGATCAAGGACGGGCAGGTCGCAGAACCCCTTCAAGTGGGGATAAATTACACTAATAGGCTTATTAATATCGCGCTTTTCTATAAGGGCACCCATGGTAACACAGGGATGATTTATGAGGTGTTCAATCAGGCCAACCCCGCCATAACCTGCCGCCCCTATGATCCCGACTTTTATCTTTTTCTTTACCATCTTACTAAACGCTAAATCTAAACCTGATTACGTCCCCGTCCTGAACTATGTAATTTTTGCCCTCAAGGTGGAGATGGCCATCCTTCTTCGCCTCCGAAAAACTTCCATATCTTACCAATTGATCGTAAGGGAGGACCTCAGCCTTGATGAATCCCTTTTTCATATCTGAATGGATGAGGTCTGCGGCCTCTATCGCTGAGGTGCCCTTAGTAACTGTCCATGATCTTACCTCATTTTCCACGACCGTGAAAAAGGAGATAAGGTTACAGAGGGCAAAGGACCGCTTGATAACCCTATCGATGAGAGATCTCTCAATATGAAAGGCAGATAGGAACTCCTTTGCCTCCTCTGGCCCCATCTCTGCTATCTCCATCTCTAGTTTACCTCGAACGACCATAACCTCAACATTCTTGGGGATACGGGGCATTCTTGGAGGATCCTCATCCTCATCTGAATTGTTAGAGATCAAAAGTAACGGCTTAGCGCACAGAAAGGTAAAGCCCTTAAGGAGGGGAGAAGTGGCTATTTCGGCGTTATCCCGCAAGGGTCTTTCTTCAGATAGAATGTCCCTGCATCTTTCTAAAAGAGAGAGTTCCTCGATAGTTACCCCTTTTCCCTTCCGCTCATCTGATTTTATCCTCTCGATCCTCTTTTCAGCCACCATAAGATCATTCAATATCATCTCTGATTCCAGCTTGAGGAAATCCTCTTCAGGGGTGGGAGAAGGGCCCCCAAAGAGCTGGAAATTTCTCACTACATGTATCAATCCCTCACAAGTTCTCACCGCATTAAAGATCATATTTTCCTCTCCCCTCTTGGCATGGTCAGAATCCATCAGTCTTGGCGGCAGCAGATATTCCACCTGAGAATAGGTGGTCTTTTTTGGCTGGTATAACTCGGTTAGATAATCTACCCTCTCATCAGGCACGTTGATGGTTGCGAGCAGCTGATCTCCCGACTTGCCCCCTTCTCCGCCTTCTACGCCACGTTCACCAGTCAGGGCCCTAAAAATGGTAAACCTCCCTGATTGAGGCAATCCAATGATACCTATTTTCATCTCCTTAGCTCCGGCTATTCAGCCCGCCTATCCCCTGCAATGCGCTAAATATATTTCCCCTTATCTTCCTATTTGTCTGATAGAGGTTTGAAAGCAGGGACCTGATCTGTGCCCTCTTTGTTGATCCCGCCGTAGGACAGCCACTATCTGTCTCTGGGAATCCCATCTCATCAGCATATCTCTTGATAGTGCTCTCATTTAGCAGAAAAAGAGGTCGTATGATGGAAAGTTTTCCATTAAATAACTCTTGTACGGGCTGAATTGTACCGATTGATCCCGCGAAAAAGAGGTTCAAGAAGAACGTCTCTATAAGATCATCTTTCTGATGTCCAAATGCTATCTTGTTGCATTCGAGTGCTGCCGCGGTTTCGAATATGGCCTTTCTCTTGAGGCGTGAGCACAAAAAGCAGGGATTTTCCCTGTTTTCTATTCCATGTGCCCATGGACCAAATCTGCTTTTGATAATACGGTAATCAAAACCGTTTGCCTTGAAAAATGCCTCCATGCTTTTCCCTGTATCCTGTCCGAAGCCTATGTCTACATGCACTGCCATAAGCGTATACGTAATGGGTATCCTTTTCAGGCGGTCTCTGAGCAACCACAACAGGGATAAGCTATCCCGACCACCTGAGGCGGCTACCAACACTCTATCTCCATCCTCTATCATCTGAAAACTGGAGATGGCCTTACCCATAAGCCTTCTCATTTGTTGACTAGCATAGCTCAATTATAGCCTTCTTCCCTCTCTCCAAATATCTTGGTTCCTATCCTTACCAAATTTGCGCCCTCCTCGATGGCCACCTTATAGGAATTCGTCATGCCCATAGAGAGATATCTCATCTCCACAGTTGGTAAGCCAAGATCCTTGAAGTGTTCAAATAGCTCTCTTGTTTTTGCAAAGTAGGGACGTGATCCCTCCGGGTCTCCGAATCTGGGTCCCATGGTCATAAGGCCCATGATCTTTAAATGACTAAGAGAGGAGATCTCCCTTATGAGTTGCCCTACATCCTTAGGCGCTACTCCAGTTTTCTGGTCCTCCTCGCCGCTGTTGACTTCAATCAAAACGGGCATGATCTTGTTTTGTCTCTCACAGCACTTTTCTATCTCTTTGGCTAATCTTACGGAGTCGACGGATTCGATCATGTCAAAGATACCAACCGCCTTTTTTACCTTATTCATCTGCAGATGTCCAATGAAGTGCCACTGGGCTTTTTCCTCAACTTCTTTGTATACCCCTAGGGCCTCCTGCACATAGTTTTCCCCTATGACTGTGATCCCCGCCCTTATTGCCTCAGATATCTCTTCGGCGCTTCTTTCCTTGGCAGCTGCAAGCAGCGTGATACCCTCTGGTAGTTCACGTAAGAGGCGCTTAACATTTTCCGTTATCATCGTAAGGACCCCTGAATGGTTATGTTATTGCGAATGGGCGTTTTTTATTAGCAGGGCGGCAACAGGGCAGGCTTCTACACAAGCATAACATTGCCCGCAGGTAGCCCTGGCCTTATCCCCCTCGCCAAAGAAACTTATCACGGTATCTAACCCCCTTCTTGCAAAGCTTAACATAGCCTGACCGTTTTCCCTCTGGCACATAAAGATACACCGGCCACACAAGACGCACCTACTGGGAACATATTCGAGGCAGGGGTGGTCTTGTACTATCTTTACCCTCCGCTCAAGTTGTTCAAACCTCTTGAGCTTTACGCCGAGATGCAGGTACTTGGCAATCCGTTGTAGCTCACAGCTCCTATTAGCAGGGCACCTCCGGCAATCTACATGATGGACGGAGAGGAGTAGTTCAAAGGCAGTTCTCTGTAGTCTTCTCACATGTTCCGTATCGGTCTTGACGATCATCCCTTCTTTGACCTTTATAGTACATGAGGTTATGGGTTGATTGTATCCATCAACCTCAACAAGGCACAGCCTACATGAACCTGGGGGACTATCCATCTCCTTTAGGTAGCAGAGATTGGGGATATAGATTCCATTGTCAAGGCAGGCCTGAAGAACAGTCGCTCCCTCTTCGGTCTCGATTTGCTTGTTATCCACTACCAATCTGACCATGGATTACCCTTCCCTAGGACGTTCGATTTTGGGTGCCAGCGCTGGAGGAGAGACCTTTCGTACCGCATTATACTCCGGTGGACAGGAAGTCATACATTCCCCGCATCTCACGCATGATGTTTGGTCAATGGCCTTCTTTCTGTCTTCAGTGGTAAAGATCGATTCCGTAGGGCAGCTGCCAACACACGCGTCGCAGCCCCTGGCGCAAGCCTCTAAATCTATATAATACGCTATTAATGCCCTACACATCATAGAAGGGCACCGTTTTTCCCTGACATGTGCCTCATATTCATCTCTGAAATACTTAACGGTTGTTAAGACCGGGTTAGGGGCTGTCTTTCCCAACCCGCACAGGGAGCCTTCCTTTATGTCTAAACTCAGATCCTCCAATAATGCTATGTCGCCCTCACGGCCTTCCCCTCTTGTTATCCTCTCCAAGATATCGAGGAGATGTTTGGTTCCTACTCTACAGAACGTGCATTTCCCGCATGATTCTTTTTGGGTGAAGTCAAGGAAATATCTGGCTACATCCACCATGCAAGCATCCTCATCCATGACCACCATACCGCCGGATCCCATCATTGCCCCGGCCTCCGTTAAAGAATCAAAATCAATCTGCGTATCTAAAAAGGTCTCTGGCAAGCATCCTCCAGAAGGGCCTCCGATCTGAACTGCCTTAAATTTCTTTTGATTTGGGATACCACCACAGATGTCGAAGATAAGGGCCCTGAGGGTAACTCCCATGGGTATTTCCACTAGGCCGGCATGGAGTATGTTTCCCACCACGGAGAATATTGCCGTCCCAGGAGTTTTGGCAGTACCTATCCCCCTAAACCACCGAGCCCCATTCTCTATTATGGGTGGTATGGATGCCATTGATTTGACGTTATTTACGACCGTGGGTTTTCCCCAGAGGCCCCTTTGGGAGGGATAGGGTGGTCTCGGTTGAGGCATTCCTCGCTTACCTTGAATTGACTGGATGAGGGCCGTCTCCTCACCACAAACAAAGGCTCCTGAGCCCTGAAATACCGATATGTCCAAATCAAAGTTTGTGCCCAGTATCCCTTTTCCTAGGAGCCCTATCTCTTTCGACTGATCAATGGCATTTTTAATCATCTTCACTGCGAGGGGATATTCTGCCCTGACATAGATGATTGCTCTCCGGGCTCCTGCAGCATAGGCAGCGATAGCTATACCCTCAATAACCTGATGGGGATTACTCTCAAGTAAAGCCCTATCCATATAAGCGCCGGGATCTCCTTCATCTGCGTTGCATATTATAATCTTATCCTCTTCCCTGGCATCCCTCACCAATCGCCACTTTAGGCCAGTTAGAAAACCTGCACCCCCTCTTCCTCTCAGACCTGATTCTATGATCTCCTCTATGATCTCCTCTGGCGCTAAGGTGAGTGCCTTGACGAGCGCCCAATATCCTCCCTTTTCAATATACTGATAGACGTCCTCTGGATCAATCACACCACTGTTGGCCATAACTATCTTCTTTTCCCGGCTAAACCGCGGGAACTCTAAGACTGAAGGTATCATGTCGTTTTCCTCCATGGCCCCTAATACATGCTCAAAAACCGGGTCACCCTCTTCTAAAAAGGCCTTTACCAGCAACCGTGCCTTACCAGGTGTCATATCGTAGTAAAGAATGGGCGGGGATCCGGGCTTATCAATTATAACTAGTGGCTCCGCGTAGCAATGACCAAGGCAACCCACAGGAATAATGTGGGCATTGACTTTTGCTTCTGAAAGCGCCTCCTCAAAGGCGGCCTTTACCTCCATTGCCCCCGATGCGAGGCCACATGTAGCCATGCCAATGAAGATATTGTGTCGATCGTCTCCCTTCATCTGCTTAAAGCGTCTGTGTGCCTCCGCCTTTATGGATGCAAATACCCCATTCAGTTTTTCTTTACTGTTTTGATTCACCGTGCTGCTTTCCCCTTTCTTCTCGTTGCTTCTCTATCTCGAAACCCAAGATAAGTCCCTCTACCTTGCTTGGGGCCATGTGGCCATGAACAGTATCGTCGATTATGGCCACTGGGGCCAGGGCACAGCATCCCACGCAGGCTACCCTATCAATACTAAATTCCCTGTCCGCTGTTGTTTCAGCCTCCTTGATCCCGAGCTTCCGTTCAAAGTTCTCCAGGATTATATCACCTCCCCTCAGATGGCAGGCTGTTCCAAGGCAGACCCTTATCCGGTGTTTACCCGGGGGATAAAACCTGAACTGATTGTAGAATGTAGCCACCCCATAAACCTCGCAACCAGAGACTCCGAGATATTTGGCGACCATTTGTAGGGCGCTTGCAGACAGGTAGTGGTGTCTTTCCTGAATCATCTGCACAATAGGTATAAGGTTAGCCCTTTCCTTCTCAAAGACCGCGAGCATCGAGGCTATATCATTTAACAGGGCCTCTTCTTCAGTCTCACGTGTGTGATCCATGGATATCTGCTTTCCGGATAAGTATTTAATTCTACTTTGAACTTCCCTATGGGTCGAGTACACATTTATCTGTCCCCCAACCAAGTCAAAATCCGCTCAAGATCATTCAAGAATTTCCTCATGGCCTGCCCCCTGTGACTTACCCTGCTTTTTTCTTCAGGTGAAAGCTGCGCAAATGTCTTACGAAGGGGAGGATAGTAAAAAATGGGATCATATCCAAAGCCGTGTGCCCCAGCGGGCTCATCGAGGATTATCCCGGAGCACCTCCCAGCATAATTCAAAACCAGCCCCCCTGGTTTTGCTAGGGCAATAGCGCAGTAAAAGGTAGCCTTTCTGTTCTCTCTCCCTCTCATTTCCTCAAGCAGTTTGTGGTTGTTTTGATAGTCGTCGGCCGATTCTCCGGCATAGCGCGCTGAAAGTACACCTGGTGCCCCATTTAAGGCCTCCACTTCAAGGCCCGAGTCATCAGCCAAGGCAGGAACTCCAAGCATCATTGATACGGCTCGGGCCTTCTTTGTGGCAATTTCTTCAAACGTCGTCCCCTCTTCGTCAGGGGGAGGGATCTCTTCGAACTCAGAAAGCCCCCTAAGAGCTATAGGAGAATTCCCAGAAAGCAGCTCATATTCTCTCTGCTTTCCTTTATTATGGGTTGCCAGAACCATGACTATCCTTGACATAGGCCTCAAATAGCATTACAGGGTCAGGTTTAGGTCCGCTAAAAAATAACGTACTTGAATATTTATTAAAAGCATTTATTATAATCGCTGAAATTTTGGCACTATTGCTTTGCATCTTTGAGGGCCATTTTATGGGTGCAGGAAAGACATTTGTCGTTGGGGATGTTCATGGTTGCCTAGATATGCTAAAGGGCCTCATTGAAAAAATAGAATGGAACCCATCCAAGGATCGGCTCATCTTTATTGGAGACTATATTGATAGGGGAAGGGATTCTAGAGGTGTTGTCGACTTTGTCTTGGAGCTAAAAGCCAATTCCCCCCATGTTCAATGCCTTATCGGAAACCATGAACAGATGTTTCTTGACTATCTATCGGATATTGATCCGCAGACCTTCATACTAAACGGAGGTCTCTCTACCCTTAGAAGCTATAAGGAAGTGAGGCGAAGCAGGAAGGATCCGCTGATTCCATCCTCTCATCTCGACTTCTTTTCTTCACTTTTACCTATGATAGAGCTTGAGCAGTACTACATCGTCCATGCTGGTTTTCGCCCTCACATTACGATAGAGGATCAGAATCTTATTGATATGATCTGGATTAGAGACGGATTTATCTATTCTGATTATGACTTTGGCAGGGTGGTTATCTTTGGGCATACCCCATTTAGTAACCCTATGATCATGAAAAATAAGATCGGCATAGATACTGGGGCCGTTTATGGAAATTGTCTAACCTGTTTGGAGCTCCCAGAGAAAAGGTTTCATTCAGTTAGAGCTCCGTAACTAACGTGCTCGACGTAAGCCAAGAGGTGATGATGCTTCTACCAGTTCTGGGCTCCTTGCCACGTCGAGGCCGCCCTCATCTTACTATGACCCTCCCTAATACAGCATGGTGGCCTATATTCTAAACCCTGATACACAGGCCAGGGAAGGGTGTTCTTGACTTTGATCTGTTTAAGGGGTATTTTTATAGCTAATGCCTCCCTGAGGAACCTCTCAATAGCTGAGGTGCATACTAACTTGGAGAAAGGAATTGATTGAGCTTGTCATTAAAGGCGGACCTTTTATGTACCCTATCCTATTTTGCTCTGTTATTTCCCTGGCTATATTTATGGAACGCGTATGGGTATTGAGGCGAAAATCGATCATACCAAAGGACTTTATTCTTAAGGTGGAAGAGCTTGTGGAGAGGAATAAGATAGCAGAGGCAATCTTCCTTTGCCAGGGAGATAGCTCTTCAATTGCGAGGATCTTTTTGGCGGGCCTTAGAGATGCTGGAAGAGGGATGTGGCTGGTCAAAGAGGCCATAGAAGAAAAGGGAAGGAGGGAGGGCGTTATACTGGAGAGAAATATAGGAGTCTTGTTGACTATTGCTCACCTCTCCCCACTGCTTGGCTTACTTGGTACAGTTTCAGGTATGATAAAGACCTTTAATGCGATTTCCGTTTACGGTGGTGGGAGTCCTGCACCTCTTGCAGGAGGTATTGCCGAGGCCCTCATTACAACTGCCACAGGTCTATTGGTAGCCATACCTACACTGGTCGCCTATCGGTTTCTTATAGATAAGGCCCAAATTCTCATCTTTGAAATAGAGGAAAGCTCTATCAGGCTTGTTGACACTATGGAGGGCAGAAAAGGGTAATGCGCTTTACTCAGCCAAAGAGGGAGGAAATCAGTCTTGGTGTGAGCATCGCCCCCTTAATCGATATAGTGTTTCTGCTCCTTATATTTTTTATGCTCACCTCGCATTTTGAGATAATGTCAGGTATTGATATCAAATTGCCTGCTGTTACTGAGAGAGGATCAGAGCAGTCAGCGGATAACTTGGTTGTGGCGATAGATAAAGCTGGAAACTGTTACCTCGAAAAGGAAAAAGTGACTTTCAGGGATCTTTATCTTAGGCTTAAAGGGAGCACTGGACAAAAAAGGATAAACCTGATCTTGCAGGCCGATAGAGATGTCAAACATGGCCACGTTGTGAGGGTAATGGATTTAGCTAAAAGAGCCGGTGTTACTTCCATTATCATATCTGCCCAGTGGGAACCTGAAAAGGTGTTTTGAATTTGGCGCATTTTAAGAAAAGTCATTACCTTAGCTACATTTCCATTCTTTCCTTTGTGGCCTTGCTTTTGTTAGCCTGGGTAAGCTTCGGGAAACATGGGTTACTAGACCTATATAAAATGCGAAAGGAACAGGAGAGATGTCTAACTATCCTAGATGATCTCAAGGAAAAGAACAGGCTACTCACTGCCGAGATCAGACGACTTAGAGAGGACCCAAGGTACTTCGAGTCGGTTGCTCGCAAGGAATTGGGTCTGGTAAGGGAAAATGAGATTATCTACCGCTTTAGGCAGGGCAATCATTCCGATAATCTGAATAGATAGTAAGTAGGGGTAGGATATGAGACCACTAGACGAGATCTACGATGAAATCTTAAATAAGCCAGTGACACCCCGGTCAAGCCTTTTGCTTATTAAAGGCTTAAAGGAAGAGGGGAAGCAAGAGATGGTGGTAAAGGCGTGTCAAAAGGCACTAGAATTCTTCCCGGATGACATTAGCATAAGGAGGGTTTTGGCGGAAACATATGTTGAGCAGGGATCTATTGAGCTAGCACAGAACGAGCTAACAAAATTATGTGAGCAGATTGATGAGCTATCTTCTCTTCTTAAACTTCAGGCTGAGGTCTATATCAAGGAGGACAAGACCAAAGAGGCGATAGATTGCTTAGAGCTATATCTCGCCCACCATAGATCGGATAAGGAGGCAGCTCAGGTTCTCTCTCAATTGAGCTCTCCCCCTAAGAAAGAGCCATCAATCCTTCCAACCTCTACCTTAGCGGAAATTTACTATAAGCAGGGAGAATTAGAAGCGGCCATAAGGACATACGAACAGACAGTCAAGGCATTTCCAGATGATGAAAAAGCCAAAGGGAGGCTCGATGAATTGAAGAAGATAAGAGAAGCTGAAGGGCGTGCAAAAGCCAAAGAGGACCGATTTCGAGAAAGAAAATTAAATCTGATTAAGGTCTTGGAAAGGTGGCTTACGAATATAGGGCAAAGAACGGCCATGAACGTTTCACATCAGCCTTGAGGCTGTTGTTGTCATCATAGTGGAATTCTACTGCAAAGACATTTGCAGAAGGAGAAGGGCAATTTATGTATTCAACAGCAGATTTCAGAACGGGACTAAAGATCGAAGTGGACGGAAAGCCGTTTACAATCATAGAATTCCTCCATGTGAAACCCGGCAAAGGTGGGGCATTTGTAAGGACAAAACTGAAGAACACGATTACCGGTCAGGTATTAGAGAAGACATTTCGGGCTGGTGAAAAGGTTGCCCCACCCAACATACAGGAGAAGGAGATGCAATATCTTTACCAGGATAAAGGTGAATTTTGTTTTATGGATACTGAAACGTTTGATCAAGTTTTTCTCACTGGTGAACAGCTCAGGGAGAATAGGCTATTTTTGAAGGAAAACACGAATGTCAAGGCACTCATATACAACGACAGAGTAGTGGATATTGAACTGCCACAGTTCGTTGATTTAAAGATCGTCAAAACAGAGCCGGGGATTAAGGGAGATACAGTAACTGGAGGTAGCAAGCCAGCCAGGCTTGAGGCAGGAGCGGTCATTCAGGTTCCACTCTTTGCAAATGTCGGGGACGTAGTCAGGGTAGACACACGCTCAAGACAATATATTGAGAGGGTAGAGCAGGGAATCAATTGAAAAGGGGTCTCGCCTTCAATTTCATGGCTACAGGTATCGCTAGCGTACCGTTCTTAGATGTTATGATGCCTGCCACCGCATCCTTAAGATCTTTCCGGATATTCCCTTTTTGCCTCAGCTTGTGCGACGGAACCATTACCCCCAACGTTATGGACCTTCTATGAAGGGGCAGATCGTAGGTCCCGTCACTCCTGCGGGAAGCGTAAAGGAACCTACAGGCAAATCCGCCCTTTACAATAGCGGGATCATGGACACCGTAGTCAAAGGCCCAGCCATTAAGGCCCTGACATAAGCCTCTGGAGTGAGGATTGCTGCATAATGAAATACCTGATCTATCTCCTCCTCATAGTTTATGCCTTGAGCCCCTTTGATCTCTTACCTGAGTTCTTTATAGGGCCCATCGGACTGATTGAGGATGTAGTGACATTGGGTGTTCTGTATTGGTATTTTATCTACCGACCAGCCAAGATGAGGGCACAATCCGAAGGGGCCTATTATCAAGAAGGGGGGAAGAGGAGAAGTGAAAGCTACCACGAGGATCAAAAAGGGGCTCAAAGGGATAAGGGATTTTCAAGACCTGATCCACATGAAGTCCTAGGTGTACCTCGGGGGGCTTCAGTAGATGAAATTAAACGAGCCTACAGAAAACTGGCCGCAAAGTATCATCCGGACAAGGTCGATCATTTGGGGGATGAATTCAAGGTCTTAGCGGAGGAGAGATTTAAGGAAATTCAGGATGCCTATCAGGAGCTGATGGCTAGATAGTACGAAAAGCAAGGGATAATAGCCAAAGCTATACCCCTAAGTAAGCCTTTTTCACGTGATCGTTGCCCACGAGCTCCTGTCCTTTACCCTGAAGGACGATCCTTCCATTTTCTAAAACACAGGCCCGGTTGCACAGAGCTAAGGTCTGCACCACGTTCTGCTCAACGAGAAGAACCGTGACACCTTCTTCATTGATTCGCTTCACCAAATTCAAGATCAGCTGCACAAGTATCGGGGCAAGGCCCAAGGACGGTTCATCAAACATCATGAGCTTGGGCCTTGACATCAATCCCCTCCCTATCGCCAGCATCTGCTGTTCACCCCCTGAAAGGCTTCCGGCGGTCTGCCCCCTTCTCTCCTTTAGTATAGAAAAGATCCTGTAAACATATTCCAAAGTCTCAGGCCGTCTGACCTTGGCCTCACCGTGGAGGGCACCCATGAGCAGGTTTTCCTCCACAGTCATCTCGGCGAACAGATGCCTCCCCTCGGGGACGTGGACGATACCGTGCTCAATAATCTTATGGGGAGGCAAATGATCCAGACGGATGTCGTTGAACTCGATGGTTCCCTCCCTTGGGGTAAGCAGAGAAGATATGGTCTTAATCGTGGTGGATTTTCCCGCTCCGTTGGCCCCCACCAAAACCAGGATCTCCTTTTCCTTAACGTCAAAGGAGACATCCCAGAGGACCTGCAGATCTCCATAAAATACATCTATCCCACTAACCTTGAGCATATCCCTCTCCCAAATAGGCCTTAATCACCGCCGGATTGTTGGCAACCTCATGGGCTGTGCCTTCGGCAATGGTCTGACCGAAATTGATAGCATGGATACGATCCGATATGGTCATAATGACCTTCATGATATGCTCTACGATTAGGATAGTAATGCCCCTATCCCCGATCTTCGTAATGAGTTCAATCGCATCATCCAGTTCTGTAGGATTTAAACCGGCTGCAGTCTCGTCAAGAAGTAAGAGTTCTGGTCTTGTAGCAAGAGCGCGAGCGATCTCAAGCCTTTTTCTTCCACCTATAGGGAGACTTTTCGCCGGTTTATCCTGCTGTTCTAAGAGGCCACAGAATTCTAAGACCTGGTATGCCTCATCCTGGGCCTCTTTTATGGTATTAACGCGGCAGAAGGCAGAGGCTATTACATTGCCCAGAACTGTCATGCGGGAAAGGGGCTTTACGACTTGGAAGGTACGGCCAATACCGAGATGGCAGATCTTATATGTCTTGAACCCCTTTATAGTTTTTCCTTTGAAAAGGATGTCCCCGGCAGTCATAGGCACATAGTTATTGATACAGTTGAAAATAGTAGTCTTGCCTGAGCCGTTTGGCCCAATGAGGCCAAAAACCTCACCTTCTTCTACATGGAAGCTCACATTGTTTACTGCCTTGAGCCCTCCAAAGGATTTGGTAAGATTCTTTACTTCAAGGAGCGCCATTCATTTTCTGCCTTTCGTGCCGATCAGGTCGATTCCCTGATTCTAAAAACACTTCGTTTGATCTTCGACCAATCTCCCACAATGCCCCTTGCGAGGAACATGATTACAAATATAACCAACAGGCCGAACACCAACACATGGGCCTGACTGATCCATTTTGGCCCTGCACCAAAAAGGGCGCTTCTAAATACTTCCTGAACCCCCACCATAGCAAAGGCCCCGAAAGCAGGACCCAGGATGGTGGCAACTCCTCCGACAATAGCGACCAGGATGGCCATAATGGAGATATAGTGTAGGGAAAATACGACCTCCGGATCGATAAATGCCATATAGTTCATATAAAAGGCCCCGGCCGTCCCTGTAAAGAAGGCACTAATTAACAGGGACACATTTTTGTACAGAGTTGTATTTATCCCCAGGGATTCCGCGGCGTCCTGATCCTCCCGTATGGACACAAGATAGTATCCCCACTTAGTTTTCATAAGGAGATGGCTGACATAGACACAAAGGATTGCCAAAATCAAGGCAATGTAATAGTAAGGTGCCTTGCTCTTAAATGTCTGCATGATCAGAATCCCGACCATCCCCTCGGTCAGGCCCTCCCAATTAATGGCAAGGAGTCTAAAAATTTCACCTCCTGCGAGTGTAGCTAAGGCAAAATAGGGGCCCCTCAATCTGAGACAGATCGAGCCAACAATGACCCCAATCGCCATAGAGACAATACCTCCACACATCATACCCCACCAGGCAGAAATCCCCAGTTTGGTGACAAATAGTCCGGCGGTATACGCACCGGTGCCGAAAAAGATGGCATGCCCAAAGGATACCAGGCCAGTATACCCTGCCAGGAGATTCCACGAAGATCCGATTACAACCCACATAAGTGCGATAATGAGCAGGTGCAGGTAGTAATCCGAACGGATAACAAGAGGAAAAAGGAAAAAAATGAATCCCACGACAACCAATGCCAGGTTCTTTCTCATAATCCCCTTTATACTTTGGTCAAGCGTTTCAAACCACCAGGCAAGAACAACAGGACAAGCAGGAATATTACAAAACCTATCATCTCTCTATAGCCCATGCCGATATAGGTGGCACCGAGAGACTCCGCAATGCCCAAGACGAGTCCACCGAATATGGCCCCTACCGTACTTCCTAGGCCTCCCAGGACGGTAATAACAAACGCCTTCAGGGTAAAGGGTCCACCGATATCAGGAAAAAGATAAAAGATCGGTATTAATAAACTTCCAGCCGCCCCCGCCAATGAAGAACCCAGCCCAAAGGTTATGATTGTAATCCGACTAGTGTTTATACCCATCAAGGCCGCAGCATCTTTATCCTGGGCTGTGGCCCGGATCGATCGTCCAGTATCCGTCTTGAGCAAGAACCAGAAAAGCGTCGCAGTAAAGGCAATTGCAAAGATGAAGGCGATACACATAGGCACGTTAAAGCAGATATCACCTAGAAGGAAGACCGAGGTGCTATATGCCGTCTTAACTGTCTTATAATCCGAGGAAAACATAAACCGGGCTGTTTCAGCCAGCACCATGCCTATTCCAACCGTCATCAAGACCTGGTTTTCAGGTAGAATGGATTCCTTTTTCATCAGTGGATTTAAGAGAAACCTCTGCACAAAACAACCCAAGAGAAACAAAGACGGCATGGTAGCGAGGAGGGAAACATAGGGATCAATATGCATATAATGGGATAAGACAAAGGTAATGTACATGGCCACCATCATCAACTGGCCATGAGCCAGGTTTATAATTCCCATCACACCCATAATCAGGGTCATGCCTATGCCGATCAGGCTATAGATACCGCCTATGAGAAGTCCAGATAGAATCGTTTGGAGGAACACGAGCATTTGATGCCCCTATGGTTTGTATCCCCAGGTCCTAAGCCAGTCTACAGGATATATAAGCTTTTTCGTACCAAGCTCGGCAGGCCAAACCAGCTCTAGTTTACCATTGATCCACTGGACTACATAGGTTGGCAGTCTATTTTGGTTTTTCATCTCACCGTAAGAAATAAATCTAACCGGCCCGAAAACTGTCATCATATCTGTCTCGGAAAGCGCCTTTTTGATCTTGATGTTCGTGAATGACGTGGTCCTCTTTAAGACATCCGCTATCACGTAACAAGCAGCATATGCCTCTGCCCCATGATACTCGGTCGGCTTCCCAAATCTGGCTACGAACTTCTTGTAGTAGTCCATGGCCCCAGGGTAGGGAAGGACCTGATGCCAGAGGGTCGCTGAGATGACTTTTTCACAGGCCGCTCCTGTATTTTGGGCGAATTCTGGCAGGGTAAAACCGGCCGCGCCTCCAATGAACATCTTGGGCGTTAATCGTAGCTCTTTTGATTGCCTCATTAGCAACGAGGCATCCATAATATACGATACCATATAAACGATGTCAGGATTGAGTTGTTTTACTCTGATCAAGAGGGGCCTGAAGTCAATTCCGCCGTGCTCATACCCTTCTTTAAGGACTACCTTATAGCCTAATCTCTTGCAGGTCTTTGCAAAGGAGTTGGCGCCCTTTGTCCCAAACAGGGAGTTCTCGTGAATAATGGCAACGGTTTTCGGTTTAATCACTTGCGGAAGCAGGGTTTCGATTGCGCTCGCATATTCGCTTACCGGTGGATTCAATCGGAAGACATAGTCCCATCCTACTGCGGTGATTTTATCCGCAGAACCGGTATTGACCAGAAAGGGCATTTGTTTTTGCTGACAGGCACCAGCCACTGCATAGGTTACTGAACTGCTGTATCCGCCGCCAACCATGAGAACCCTATCCTTGGTGATGAGCTTTTCCACGACAGAACGACCCACCTCCGGTCTGCCCGTGTCATCTTCTATAATCAACTCCAGTGGGTTTCCCCTGATGCCACCTGCTGCATTGATCTCTTCCCGGGCCATTTCAAAAGACATTCGCTCAATTTCCCCAAACTTGGCCTGAGGACCGGTAAGGGGAAGGACAATACCGACCTTTACCGTCTCAGAGGCCACGGAAAGAGGTAACCCGAGAGTCACATACGTAAACGCGATTAACACAAGCCCTGTCAATATCCTTCCCTTTTTCATGGCATCACCCCCCTGTAAACCCTATGCCCTTTCGAGTCTTGTTGGAAGAGTATAGCGATAGATTTGGCCTTGGCAAGTCAAAAGGCCTCTTTTAAATAACTTGCTATGAAGATCTGATAGAAAAGGGAAAAAACGCATTGTCTCATTCGGGAAAATTGTGCTTAAATCTAGCCTGGTGATTGAGTCAGGGATAAATCCGATTTAAGGTGATTGTCATGGGGAAAAGACCGTTAAAAACTACTTCCTCAAAGGTAGCCATACCGGATATTGATTTGAAACCGGGACCATTTACTATGAGCTTTGATTTTGACCTAGAACCACTAAAGGCCTCAATTGCTGAATTTGGTGTTCTCAATCCCCCATACCTGCTTGAGAATTCAGGTAGCAAGCTCATAGTGGTTGCCGGATATCGAAGGTTGTTGGCCGTAAGGGAATTGGGCTGGCCAGGTATAGTGTGCGAGGTAGTACCGCATGATTTTCCTCCCTTTGAGGCACTGTTGCTTAACCTATATGATAACCTTGTTCACCGGCACCTGAATGACATTGAAAAAGGGATGATTTTGAAGAGGCTCACACGCTTTCTTAGAACAGAACAAGTAGTGACCGACTTTATGCCGGTGCTTGATCTTCCTCCAAACAAACAGACGCTAGAGCTATTCCTAGGCCTGATGGATTTGGAGGAGACAATAAAGATCTCTGTCGCTCGGGAGAGGCTATCGCTCAGGGTAGCTGGTTTAATGAGCAGCATTGGCAAAGATGATCGGCTAAGGATTAATGATCTGTTTACATCCCTAAAGTGGGGCTTCAATCAACAATGGGAAGCGACGCAGTGGGTTCTGGAAATTGCGAGCAGGGAAGGGCGATCAATAAAGGGGGTTCTAGATGAAGGAGAGCTTACGGGCGTGTTACATAATGATAGGATGAATAATCCCCAAAAGGTAAAGGCCATAGTTAAGCTCCTGAGAGTCAGACGATTTCCATCCCTCTTGAATGCCGAAACCCTCTTTAGAAAAGGCCTTTCCCATCTTTCCCTTCCCTCAGGGGTCAGGATAACGCCCCCAGCTTCCTTTGAGGGCCTCGACTATAAGCTTGAGATAATCTTCACAAAAGGGGAGGAGCTTAAAGAGAGGTTAGCGGAGTTATCTCGTGTGCCCGGTCTGGAGAAGGTCACCGACTTCTGGAGAGGTGGAGAGCACGCATGAAGCAATTCAAAATTGGGCGCATCTTGGTTGAAAAGGGGGCTGAAAAGGATTCCCTTGCCAAAGAGATAATTGGGAGATTGCCCAATATCCCAATAGAGAACGTGCAACCAGATGAACCGGCCCATGGGGAACGCATTGAAGGGATGGACAAGGAATCGCTCAGGATTATCCACTTTAATGGCGAATTTCTTAAGGCATGCCCGGGTACAAGGGAATATATCTGCTGCGGCTACCGGATCTTACATGTGGGTACGAATTGTCCAATGGAGTGCAGTTACTGCTTTCTTCAGTCATATATCAATCAACCATCGCTACGAATCTTCAGCAACCTAAACGATAACCTTGATGCCATCGCTGACATTATTGATAGCTCCCCTGATAGCATATTCAGGATTGGGACTGGAGAGTTTACAGACAGCCTCTCCCTCGATTATCTTACAGGGTGGACTGATTTCTTGCTCCCTTTCTTTTCCCAGAGGACCAACTGTGTACTGGAGCTAAAGACAAAGACGACCTTTATCAACGGTCTCCTTGCTAGTAGCCACAGGAAAGGGATAGTTATTGCATGGTCTTTAAATACCCCACGTATGATTGCCAATGAAGAGCACAAGACAGCCACGCTAAAGGCCCGGGTCCTTGCCGCACGGGAGTGCCAAAAAGCAGGGTTTGTGCTGGCCTTTCATCTTGATCCCCTCATTCATTATGCAGGTTGGGAAGAGGAATATGAAGTGGCCGTCAGGCTCTTAGAGAGGTACATCGACCCACAGTCTATTATTTGGATAAGCTTGGGTTCATTCAGATATATGCCAGCCCTTAAGTGGGCAATCAGGAGACGATTCCCGGGGACACATATCTTTGACGGTGAATTCGTCATGGGTTTAGATGGAAAATATCGATATTTTAAACCTATAAGAGTAGAGATGTACGCTAACCTATCGGCAAAATTACGAAATTGGTATAACGATCTGGGAATCTACCTGTGTATGGAAGGAGACGATGTGTGGAGACAATCTGTGGGATGGTCTCCAGGGGACTCCGCTACCCTGTCTAAGTACCTCGATAACAGAGTGAGGAAGATCATGGCCAATTGAATTGACTCAAACATCTTGTTATCTACCTTTAAATATGCTAGAGACAGATCTGCTTTTTGAATGGGTTATGCTACAAGGGCGTTCTTGGTTGGCCTAGGTTGCCAGGGGTAGCTTTTTGCTTATAAGCGCTCAGGGGAGCAGAATGATAATTTAGTTGGTTAGCTAGTATACTTAAAGTAGAATGTTAACTTATATTCGTATCAAAATATGAGGGAAGGAGGCACTATGGAGATCGAAAAAATAGGTGTTGTCGGGGCTGGAATCATGGGCAGTGGTATTGCTCAGCTAGCAGCACAGATCGGCTGTCATGTTGTGATGAGTGACATTGAGACGAGATTTGTAGACGGAGGCATGAAAAAGATAGGCGCATTCCTTGCCAAGAGTGTTGAAAAGGGGAAGATGGATACCAAGGAGAAGGATGCCATCATAGGCCGCATTAGAGGCACAATAAATATGGGTGACCTCAGGGATGTAGACTTCGTCGTAGAGGCTGTTAGTGAGGATTTAGGTCTCAAGAAGAGGGTCTTTAAGGAATTGGATGAGCTGTGCAGGCCTGAGGTTGTGCTGACTACGAACACGTCGTCGATGTCTATTACGGAGATAGGAGTGAGTACCAAGCGACCTGATAAGGTATGTGGGATGCATTTTTTCAATCCTGCTCCTCTGATGAGGCTGGTAGAGGTTATCAGGGGATATTCCACGAGCGACGAAACGATAAACACTGCTAGCGAATTGGCTCAGAAAATGGGTAAGGTAACCGTAGAGGTAAAAAAGGATTCACCTGGTTTTATAGTCAACAGGATAATGATTCCCCATTTTCTTGAGGCTATCAAGATCGTTGAGCAGGGCATTGCCTCTATTGAGGATGTGGACAAGGCGGTAAAAAATGGCCTTAATTACCCCATGGGCCCCTTTGAACTGATGGATCTAACGGGTATTGATATAGCATACCTCGTGAGTGAATACCTTTATAACGAACTGAACAAGGAGAATAAATGGGTGGCGCCAAACCTGTTGAAGACAATGGTGAGGGCAGGTAAACTCGGTAAGAAGACCGGTGAGGGATGGTATAAGTAGAGGAGGTAATCGTTATCTCTTCCTTTTGTGCCGCATAGATTTGAGGAGCTTGCGATATTTGTGTTTCCTTATCTTCTTCTTTCTTTTTTTTACAACGCTGCTCATGAGACTGAAAGACCCCGAGACTTCAATAAGGTTGGGGGATGATAATGTCCGGAATCGAGGACTTGTTTACATAATATATCTTATCAGACACAACGCTCCCAAATTCTCACCGGATCCCCTTGTTTTTCTTTATAGAGAAAAGGTTTCTATCAGCCAATTCAACGAAGTCCTTTTCGCTCATTTCCCTTGAATAGGTTGCAAGGCCCATACTTGCTGTCACGCCACGCCCGTGTTCCTCAAATCCTCGTTTCAGCCGTGCGCCTATGTTTTGAGCAATTTTGTGGCCCGCCTCAATGAGAATAATGGCGAATTCGTCACCTCCGTATCTGAAGGCTATATCCACATTCGCCCTGACGTGCGAACGAATGATCTTTCCACACCTCTCGAGCATCCTATCACCAGCAAGATGACCATATCGATCATTGAACTCCTTAAAATTATCCAGGTCTAAGAGGATTAACGATAATGGATGCTTCAGCCGCTTTGTCCTGCCAATCTCTTCCTTCAGTCTGTTGTAGAAATGCCGTTGATTAAAGAGACCAGTGAGATTATCCGTTATTGATAACCTGGCCAGTTCATCTCTCGTCTTTCTTTCTATCAAGATCCTCTTGATCTTGGCCTCCATTTCATCAATCTCAAAGGGCTTGCTGATAAAATCATCTGCCCCCGCATCAATGACATCCATGAAGGGACAGTCTTTATCATCAGTCATGGCGATTATATTTATGTGAGGGGCTTGTCTACTCACCTTCTTTATAAGTTCAATGCCATCAAGTTCCGGCATACCTATATCGGTGATCAGGAAGGTATATTTTTCATCTCTCAGTTGCTCTAATGCATGTTTTCCATTGCTGATGAAGTCAGCCTTAAACCCTAAATTCAGCAGTAGATCCCTTAGGCCTCTGCCTACCACCATCTCATCGTCAACGATCAGGAGATTTTCCTTCTTGTAATCGTATTCTTGTCCCATCTTAGGGTAACTTAGCAGATGTCCTAATCTTACCTCTCAAGTAACTCACCACGTAATGAGTTCTGAAGACCCTGAACAATCTTTACCCTCACCAGCCTCCCTTTGAGATCAGTCCTCGAGGGGAAATTGACCACCTTATTGCCTAAGGTCCTTCCGGTTAGCTGACTATCCCCTCTTCTAGCAGGGCCTTCAACCAGGACTTCTTGGAGTGTCCCTTCAAGTGACCTATTTTTCAATAGGGTTATCCCCCTTTGCCGGTCTTGCAAGATAGAGAGGCGTGTCTGTTTCTCTTTCTCCTTGATCTTCCCCGGCAGCTGTAGGGCCATAATTCCCGGTCTTTCAGAATATTTGAACGAGAAGAGACTATCAAATTCTATCGCCTCTATCAACCCTAAACTATCCTCAAAATCCCTTTCCGTTTCACCTGGAAAACCAACCATCATATCACTCGTGATTGCTATATCAGGCCTTGTTTTCCTGAGACGTCTTATCAAATCAGTATAGTCATCCCTTGCGTATCTCCTGTTCATAAGCCTCAGTACCTTATTCGAGCCTGACTGCACCGGCAAGTGAATGTGTGGACAAAGGCTTTTTAGTTCGGCAAAAAGATCTATGAGCTCATCGGATAAATCCTTGGGGTGGGAAGTTGTAAAGCGGAGCCTCTCAAGGCCTGCTATACTATCCAAGCTTCTGAGCAGGTCAGGAAACGTGGGTAGCGCCTTGTTTTTTGTGTTATAGGAGTTTACATTCTGTCCTACAAGGGTAATCTCCTTTACACCTTGGCTCACTAAGTATTTGGCTTCATCGATAATCCTCTCCGCAGGCAGGCTTGCCTCCCTCCCTCGAACAAAGGGAACGATGCAATAGGTACAAAAATTATCACAGCCCTCCATAATCTTTAAGAAACTCTTAACCCTGTCCTTCAAATAGCCATTGCACTTGGGGACAGAGGTAGGGTCACCAGCCAGATCGAGAGAGGAAATCCTCCGCCTTCCTTCCTCGATTTGAGAGAGGAACTTACCTAGGTGATGGATATTCCGTGGGCCCAAGACTAAATCAAGATAGGGGAAGCGCTCGAAGAGGTCTATGCCTCTTTCTTGGGCTACACATCCAATCACGCCGGCAATCAAATCCGGCCTCTTCCTCTTTACACGAGACAATTGACCAATATGGGTCAATGCCTTCTCTTCGGCCTTCTGTCTGACTGCGCAGGTATTGATCAAGATGATGTCAACATCGTCAATGCTCTCCGTCTGCCTATAGCCTTTATCGACAAGGATCTGGCTGATTGAGTCGGAATCACGCTCATTCATCTGACAGCCGAAGGTTGTAATGTGAAATGACCGGGCCAACTTATCTACCCTGCTCTGTCAAGTCCTTTATGATGATCTTCTTAAGGTCTCCTGTCTTCATAGAAAAGGTACCATAGGGGTGCTCACCATGAAAGAGGTGATCTCTGTGCATCTTCACTTCAACTTGGGGCTCCTATCGATAAGGCCCCTCTGCCTTGACATGAATACTCCCCTCTTCTTTGAGGTAGTTGAGAAGTGGGAAGATTTCCTCATCGCACCCTGGAGCTACAGAGATCTCAATCTCGCCATTTGCCGGATCGATTGTTCTCACAGAGGCCATCCCGTCATAGGACTCTATGACCCATTGTAACCAACATATCTCCTTCGTATCTACAGACAAGGTGTACTTACTGGTCTGCCTTGTTGAAAGAGGATTCACCCCATTTCAGTTTTGTCCTTAAGATATCAAAATAGTCCTGATCGGGGGATTTAATCAGTCTCAGGTTTTTCTCTGACTTGGAGACAATAACCCTGTCATTATCCATAAGATCGAAGCCAACCTGGCCATCAAAGGTAAGGGTTACCTCCTCGCTGTCTTCTCCCATCGTAATCTCTATGACTGAGGTGTCCGGCAAGATAATAGGCCTCTGCGTCAAAGTAAATGGGCATATTGGCGTCAATATCAATGCCTCTAGATTTGGATAGAGTATGGGGCCTCCAGCAGAAAGGTTATAGCCTGTTGAGCCTGTGGGAGAGGATACTATGAGCCCATCTGCCCCAAAAGTGGTCAGAAAACGACCATCGATGGACACCCTCAGGTCAATAATCCTGGCCAACGCGCCTTTGTTAATAACCGCATCATTCAAGACTGCAAGGCGGCATTTCTCCTCATCATCTCTCAAGACGCTGGCCTCCAACATGAGCCTGGTTTCAACCTCTATCTCCCCGGCGATAAGCCTCTCCATGTGCTTATAGAGCCTCTTTAACGGGGTCTCCGTCAAAAAACCAAGGCCTCCAATATTAACACCCAAGATAGGGAGGCCATATCGACCAACCTTCCGCGCTGCCCCCAGCAATGTTCCATCCCCACCCAACACCACAACCAAGTCGACCGTACCGGGTATACGCGTTTCCTCCTCAAGGCATTGACTTAAGTAGGACCTGGATACCATCTCTTCCGTATATGCAGTTATTCCTCTTTCCCTGAACCAATCACTTAGGCGCTGACACTCCCTCTTTGCAGGCTCGAAATTGGGCTTGAAGATTATCCCCACTGATTTTGGTGTCTTTCCTAACTTCATCCCGTTATTATTTCCCCTTTCTCAGGAAACCCGTCATGATTGATCAGGGCAATAGTTACCCTGTTACCTCGCCGATTACAAACCATTCATCAACCAAATCGGAGGTCGTATCAACCAGGAGGTGCACGATGTTTAGAGAGGGATATAGGTCTTTTAGGTCCTCTAGGTCAACTGGCTCGAATCTCTCCTTGTTATTTAGATAGGCCTGCTCGGTCAGGGCATTTGATTCATAGTTCTCTCTGGTTCTCTCGGATATCCTTCTGAGAGAAACCGCCTGGGGGCACTGTGTTTGTTCGATAACAAAGACCTTGTCATGTCTTGCAGCTATCTCGGCGGCCCTCCTCCTGAGGGCCTGGGTGATAAAGGTGGCATCCAGAATGATCCCCTGGCCTTTGCCTGCGAGCTCATCCGCACGGGAGAACATCTTATCATAAACAAGCTGCCTCTTTTTCATATCGGATGCAACCTTCTCGTCAAAGATATCCTCGCCTTTTAGCGCTTCAAGCCTGATGAGGTCCGTTCTCAATATCGTATAACCTTTCAGCTCAGCTATAACCTCTGTGGTTTCGGTTTTGTACGAAGCTGGGAGCCCGCACGCGATCAGTACCGTCTCAGGCACCATTTCCCTTTTGATGAAATCTACAAATGGTGCTCTCATAATTAACTCACCCTATATAAGACCTAGCGAGGCTGAAGTACCTCTGTGCCGTCCCTATAGCTTCCTCCTTTTTTTCCGCTTCTATATTTTCATCATCCAGCTGGAAACTGCTCACCTTTCCCCTCACAAAGGCTCGATAAACCTTGTAAAAGGTAAGCAGGGAATCTACGTCGACCTCTTCCCCTGCCATTTCCTTGTAGAGATCCCAGAGTATCTTAGAATGGGCATTTCCTCCGTGGTATTCCAGATCCATCACCAGAAAGGCGATATCACACACACTGTCAGTATATCTGAATCTCTTGTTGAATTCAATACAATCGAATATCGGGAGAGCTTCCGTGAGGCAGATATGTTCCATGTGGAGGTCACCGTGGCAGTCCCTGATCTTCTTGGTCTTTATCCTCCTGAGGAAAGCCTCCCTGCCTGAGCGGTAAAAATTTGCTGTCCATCTCTTGAGGGCGTCGAAGTCCTTTCGTTGAATTGTGGTTCCAATATATCGCTTGGTCTGGGCAAAATTCTCATCTGTATTTACCCTGAACATGTGTGGGTCACCGAACTTATCAATATCTGAGGAATTTCGGGCGCTTAGATGAAATCTCGCAAGCACCCTCACAATCCTCTTGAGGTGCTCACCTTTCAGTTCTCCTCGGAGAAATACCGATTTCATGAGCATTTCATCGGGGAGCCTTTTCATCTTGACTGCGTATTCAGCAACCCTCCCCTCCCCTATTCCCATCCTGTACAATCTGCCGTCGTAGAGTATTGGCAGCACGCCCATATAGGTATCCCTTGATAGTCGCCTGTTCAATATGACCTCTTGATGACAGTAATAGAGTCTCTTTTTCAAGGTTGAGAAGTCTAGGAATCCAAGATTGACCGGTTTTTTTATCTTGTAGACGAATTCATCTGCAAGAAAAACGAGAGAGATATGGGTCTGAATAAGGGATACCCGTTCTGTTTTATCTGGAAGGGAGGAGGGAACCAGAAGGTCATCGATCATAGAACGCATTTTTATTGCCACAATATGAACCTGCCTTGGAAAAACCTATCTCCTCGCTGTGAGCATCCTAGAGAGCTATTGCGGGTGGGTCAAGGGTAAAATTGGCAAACTGTATTGACTTTAGTATGTATCTCATCTAATTACTTTACCGACTTGCTGGAAGAGGCAGGATGTATCAGGACATAACCGAGGCGGCCGCTTTTATCAGGCAGAGAATAACAAGGGAACCCCTCATAGGGATGATTACGGGTACAGGGCTTGCAGACGTGACCAATGCGATGGAGGTCGATGGAAGTATTCCATATGAGCAGATACCTCACTTTCCGGAATCGACTGTTGCCGGCCATGCTGGTATTCTTGTCTCTGGCACTATAGCAGGAAAACCAATCCTTGCCATGCAGGGAAGATTGCATATGTACGAGGGATATACCGCTACTGAGATTACCTTTCCAGTGAGGGTTATGGCGGCCCTAGGAGTGAAGTACCTTTTTGTCTGCAGTGCTGCAGGTGGGTTAAATCCTGAATTTGCACAAGGAGAATTGATGCTCCTCACAGATCACATAAATCTGACCGGTGGCAACCCCCTTATTGGGAGGAATCTGGAGGAATTTGGACCGAGGTTTCCCGATATGACATCTGCCTATGATAAGGATCTTATAGCCTTTGCCAAGCAGAAGGCAATAGAAGAGGGGATTAATCTGAATCAGGGCGTGTATGTGGGAATAACCGGACCAAGCCTTGAAACACCTGCTGAGACGAGATTCTTAAGAGCCATAGGTGCTGATGCAGTGGGGATGTCAACTGTTAACGAGGTTATTGTAGCTGTTCACTCAGGATTAAAGGTATTGGCAATCGTGGCTATCACGAATATCAATATCCCCGATCGTATGGCAGGGACCTCAATTGAACAGGTGATTGCCACTGCTAGAAACGCATCCCCGTCCCTGGCCAGATTACTCACGAGAATCATCGAGGATTTGGAAAGATGACCAGGGCAGATATTTTGGTTTACAACGGGACTATTCTCACCATTGATGACCAGGATACGATTATACAAGACGGCCTCGTAGCCATATCAGGGAATACGATACAGTGTGTGGGGAACGATGAAAAGGGGTCTATAAGTGCAGAAAGGGAGCTTGATGCCGAAGGTGGCCTCATACTTCCCGGTCTCATAAATGGCCACACCCATGCAGCTATGACCCTCTTTAGGGGCCTAGCAGATGATCTACCCCTTATGGATTGGTTGAATAACTACATCTTTCCCGCAGAGGGCAAGATGGATGCCGATTTTGTGAGGACTGGAACCCTTCTGGCCTGTGCGGAGATGATAATGTCCGGGACAACAACATTCTGCGACATGTACCTCTTTGAGGAGGAGGTAGCTAAGGCCGCGAAGGAGGCCGGTATGAGGTGCCTGGTTGGAGAGGTCCTCTACGATTTTCCTTCTCCAAACTATGGAGCAGTGGAGGAAGGATTCATCTATACAGAGGAATTGATTGAAAGATGGAAAAAGGATCCCCTTATAAATGTAGCAGTAGAACCACATTCTTTGTTCACCTGCGGGGTGGAACTCTTAGTCAAGGCGAATGATTTGGCCCTTAGAAAAGGCGTCCCTCTTATCCTCCATATGGCTGAGACAAGGGAAGAATTGGAGGAGATAGAAAAGAGATATGGAAAAGGACCCGCTGTGCACCTGAAGGATCTTGGTCTGTTGGGGCCTCATCTCATCCTCGATCACTGCGTCCATGTCAGTGAATCAGACATAGAGCTCCTCGCAGAGCATAAGGTAAGCGTCATCCATAACCCGGAGAGCAATATGAAGCTCGCCTCTGGCATAGCCCCTGTTCCTGAGATGATGGGAAGGGGCATAACGGTGGGTCTGGGCACTGATGGATGTGCCTCCAACAACAACCTTGATCTCTTTGGTGAGATGGACATGGCGGCAAAACTGCATAAGGCAAATAAGCTCGACCCTGCCGTAATGGATGCCCGAACCCTCGTAAGGATGGCAACTATAAACGGTGCCAGGGCCCTTGGGCTTGAGAAGGTAACTGGATCATTAGAGTCAGGGAAGAGGGCCGATCTGATAGTGATTGACCTTCATAAGCCTCATCTTGTTCCCATGTATAATCCCTTTTCCCACCTCGTCTATTCTGCTAGAGGCCATGATGTGAAGCATTCGATTATTGATGGGCAGGTTGTTATGGAAGATAGAAAGCTTTATACGTTGGATGTTGAAGCTATTATAGAGCGATCAAAGGAGAAATCCAGGAAGGTAAGGGAATGGGTGAGATAAAGCCAGGGCTTCGCCCCAATTACTATCTCAGGCTACGAAATGACGGTATTCCCCTTACTTCTTGTGCCTCCGTAACTCCCCTGATTATCGCCTCTACGAGGATCTCCCCAGCCATCAGGCCTACCGTATGGTAATCGACCTCAATCTCACCAGACGCCAACACAAAGACAATATCACCATCATAGAGCGTGTGTCCCGGGCTAAGGGCTTTTGCCGTAGCAAGACCGGCCATCTTTGCCACAGTCGAGGCATCTTGTTTACCCAGTTTTGCATTGGTAACAATTACACCAATTGTCGTGCTCTGGAAGGCCGATACAGGCCGTTGACCACCTCTTCTCATCTGTTCCGCTGTATCTACGAATTCCCGACTCCCTTTATCCTTCCTGGCGCCAGCCAAGATCCTTCCGGTGACGGGGTCTCGTACGTCACCAAAGGCATTTACCACTGCTAGTGCCGCTACTATGAAGCCCCCATCCTGTGCATGCGCTGCTAAACCTACCCCGCCCTTCATTGCCCGATCGATACCATAAAACTTGCCTACTGTTGCCCCAGTTCCTGCCCCGATAGAGCCTTCAGCAGCCTCGCCATCGGATGCCTGCTGACATGCCAGATAGCCCATAGCCTTGTCAGGCCTTCTCTTTGCAGAACCCACCCTGAGGTCAAAGAGCGCGGCAGTTGGTACAATGGGAATCCGGGCGACCCCGACATCAAATCCATAGCCCCTCTCTTCAAGGTAACTCATTACGCCTGAGGTGGCATCGAGCCCGTAGGCGCTCCCACCTGCAATGCAGATCGCATGCACCTTTGGCACAATATGAGAGGGGCTCAGTGCATCGATCTGTCTTGTGCTGGTGGCAAATCCGCCAACATCAACTCCACCTGTCATACCAGGTGGAGCGAGTACAACTGTCACTCCCGTGAGCGCCTCAAAATCAGATGCATGACCCACGGAGACTCCATTAATATCGGTAATACTAACAGGCACTGTTATAAACCCCCATCTTTAATCCCATCTCATCTTAGCTATAATTCGCATTTTAATCAATATGGGGCACCTCAGTTGGACGCTGTTGTTACAAGATCTCGCGGCCGCTAAGGATACTCAATCTGCACGCCTTTTTGTTGACAATTCGGAAACAGGGGCAGTATCCCTTTTATTTTTTCCCTTTGTGTTATAATTTCAAACTTACCGTTGGCTCCTCACTATCAAATAGGGGGTGCAACCTCCATGATTATACTAATAATCCTCGGACTGCTTCTCGCATTGGTTGGCCTCGCCGGTTGCATTTTACCCCTTATCCCCGGTCCTCTCCTCAGTTTCTTGGCCTTAATCATTCTCTCCTATGCCAAGGATTGGCAACCATTCAGTTTGACATTTTTGATTATTGTGGCAGGGTTGCTGATAGTAGTGACGATTTTAGACTACGTGGTTCCTGCCGCAGGCGCAAAGAGATATGGGGCATCAAAGTTAGGTGTGGGGGGCTCAATTATTGGGATGCTTGGAGGGCTTTTCTTGTTCCCTCCCTGGGGAATGGTCGGGGGTGCAATTGCAGGGGCACTGGTTGGGGAACTGGCAGCTGGGAGGCAGGGGAAACAGGCACTCCGTGCCGGCTGGGGTGTCCTCGTCGGGAACATGGTAGTCACCGGATTAAAACTGGCCTTTTCCGGATCCATGCTCTTCTTATACCTCAGAGCGGTCTTCTAACAATTCCCGGTACCAGTTGCTGCAACAGTCACGCGTACATCTTACAGGAGATTCACCGATCTTCAGGGGGATAGAATGGGATTAGAGAAAAATGATCTTATTAAAAGGGCAGCTGAGGATCTGAACAAGGCGAAACATGCTATAGCCTTAACTGGCGCTGGTATTTCAACTGAATCCGGTATCCCGGATTTCAGAGGTCCGTTTGGAATCTGGACAACGGACCATGGGGCGGAAAGGAGAGCCTATCAGACCTATGAGAAATTCTTAGAAGACCCAAGGAGGTACTGGGAAGAGAGGCTAAATGCCCCTTCTCTGTTGGGGGATTTAGAGAGGGCAGAACCTAACCCCGGTCATACTGCGTTAGTTGAGCTTGAAAAAATGGGAATCCTCAAATACCTCATAACACAAAATATCGACGGCTTGCATGAGAATGCTGGATCTAGAAATCTTATAGAATACCACGGGAGCTATTTCAAACTAAGGTGTGTGAAATGTGGCTCGAGGTCCGGTATTAAGGAAATTGATTTGGAAAAGCTAAGGATAGAAGAAAAACTCCCTCCTGTCTGTAGGTGCGGGGGGGTGATAAAATCAGATGTGGTCCATTTTGGAGAACCAATCCCCATAGATGCGGCCAGGAGGAGTCAGGAAGAAGCCTGGCGGTGTGATCTAATGCTCATTTGTGGCACGTCGGCGGTAGTTTACCCCTTTGCTCAACTTCCACGCTTGGCCAAGAAGCACCTGGTGGAAAAGGAAACTAAAACAGAATCCGGCCTATACTTGGTCAAGCAAGTGCCTGCTGCCACCATTATCGAGGTCAATGCTGAACCCACCCCTTTGACTGAGGCAGGAATTTCAGACTACTTGATTCGAGGAAAAACTGGTGAGGTTTTGCCCGGGATAGTTCAAGAGATTAAAGGGATCCAGAGGTGACACAGGGGGCTTACCTAATGGGGTTAAAAACAGCAACCAAGAAAAGGACAGCGATGGCAATAGCTATTCTTTATAGAGATGAGCTCAAGGAGTATGACTTTGGGCCAGGTCACTCATTCAGGGGAGATCGGTACGAGATATTTGCCCGATTTTTAAGGGAAAAACTAAGTGATGTCTCTTACCGGATGATTGAGGCGGAGTGGGCACGTGATGAAGACTTGTTGAGAATATGCACGGCAGATTACGTTGAGTTTACCAAGGCCTATTTCAAGGCTGCCAGTTCTGGCTTGTACTATGACGGAGATTTCTATCGGTTTCACAGTTCAGATAATAGGCCGATTGGAACACCGGGGAATGTGGAAGAGGCGGCAAGGCTGATAGTCGGGCAGGCAAAGCTGGCTGCTCATCTTATTGAAGGGGGAAAATTTAAAAAGGTAGTCTCTATCGGGGGAGGAATGCATCATGCCCAGGAGAGCTATGGGGAAGGGTTTTGTATCTATAATGATGTGGCCTTCACAGCCAGATATCTAATGGATGAATACAAGTTAGAGCGGATATTGATTTTGGACACCGACGCCCATGCTGGTAACGGGACCTGTCGATACTTCTATGCTGACCCCAGGGTCTTGTTCATCGATCTTCATCAGGACCCCACGAGCCTCTATCCTGGAACTGGATTCATACACGACATTGGCTCAGATAATGGAAGGGGCTTCACCCTCAATGTCCCGCTTCCTATCTATGCAGGCTATGACTCATATCAACTTGTCTTTGATGAGATAATTCAGCCAGTAGCCGAAGAGTTCATGCCCCAGATAGTTATTAGAAATGGAGGATCAGATCCACATTTTGATGACAGTCTCACTCAATTAGGCTTACCAGTAAAGGGTTTCAGAATGATTGGAAATAGAGTGAGGGAAATAGGTAAGATCTGTGGTGGAAGAGCCATTGATCTAATTGCTTCTGGGTATAACAGAGAGGTGTTACCCTATGCCTGGTTGGCGCTTATTTGTGGCCATGCAGATATCAACATTAGTATAGAGGAAAAAGGCTCAATCCCCGCAGGATTCAAAGAAGATGCATCCTTTGATGCCACGAAGTCAACAGTAAGGCAGATTCAGAGAAATCTCAGACACTACTGGAAATGCCTCTCCTGAGCCTTTAGAGAGGGGACACAGTTACGATTGGCTTCATACTAATGCTGAAGTGAATTATTAACTATAGAGGTAGAATATTTAGAACCGTATGTCTTTGTGCGTGAGAATCTAAAAAAGCGGTCAATTTCATTGCATCCATGATGCCGAAGCACCTTCACAGGTGAGGCTAACAGGTATTCATTTTACCACCGGTGACGCGCTCTGATCAAAGGGATTGATCCTCATAGCAAGGGAAAAGAGGTAAGGGTAATTTTCCTTCAAGTGCTTCATATAATCAACCCATTGATGCACTAATAGGACATACGCTCTTTTTATATCACCGGACAGGTGGTCATAGTCGGTATCCGGCAACTGGCTTATATCTTCCCTGCTTTGTAATTCCTCGGTCAGATGAAAGACCGCCCGAAGGAGCTCTGTAAAGGACTCGTGTTCCAGCAGATTTGGATTTTCCAACAGTCGGAGTAGAAAGTCCCTTTTTTCCATGAGGAAGCCGCCGAGATACTCCAGTTCGACCTTTTGAATCTCAACTTCGTAGTCGTAATTCTTGAGGCGTTTGCTAACACTGGAGAAATCTTGTTCAGACCAACCAGTAGTCACAATAAGTTCCTCTCTAATTTTATCCAATTTCGGGTCAAAGTCGGAGAAATATGTTATCAGTCTTGTTCCTACCTCGCTAAAGAAGGCTCCTATGACCATATTCAATTTCTCAAGCCGGGCTCGCTTCTCCCTCACATTCAATAGCTGGTGTATTATGAGGGTGACCAGCAAGACCTCAGTAAACACAAAGGCAACATCACCTATCAGATAGATGAAGATATGATGAGGATCCCTGAAAATTGCATAGTGAATCAGGTAAAAGAATATCGACAATAGGATTAAGGATAAACCTAAGATAACCTGCCAACTGATACGTTTCATAAGTCCTCACTCCTTGAGGTGTTCGTCCATCTCTTCCCTTGGACTGAAAGCGTCCTGAGGCGGTTTATTGCAGCGGCAAACTCCAGTCCCCTGAATTCGGCATAATCTCCTGCTGGCCTATGACTGAGCACATCCAGGCCTTTCTCCGCCATGCCCTTCAGCACCGCATTCACTGTCTCCCCCAGTGTCCTTTTCCCGTCCATATATTTCGTGGCATAATATATGGCATCACCTATGGCCCTCGTCTGGCTTATATCAACGAGTTGATCCACAGCCCCAAGATCTATTGCGTGAGTCCCGAATAGTATGGACTGTAGACCTTTGGATGAGATCTTGACTTCTCTCCTGCCCTTACTGGGGTCAAAACTCCGTGCCAAGGGGATCCGCTCACTAATTGTCCCGAAGGATTCTCCACCTTCAGGCATGCGCCCAGCTATGTGCTTCTCAGCAATACTCCGGGCCTTTACTGTCACGTCGTAGGGTTTATACTCCACCATACAGATGACAAGATCGGCAACGTCGAAGTAATCTCCTGAACCCCCTATCGCCAAAATGCTCGAAACGCCAAGGTCCCGGTGGAGCTGACGGATTTTATCTATGAAAGGGGTTATGGGTTCCTTATCCTTGGACACCAACTCCTGCATCCTTTGATCCCTTATCATGAAGTTCGTGGCTGAAGTGTCCTCATCTATGACCAGGACCTCTGCGCCCACCTCCAAGGCCTCTATGATATTAGCTGCCTGGGAGGTACTTCCGCTGGCATCCTCTGTGGAGAACGCCTGAGTGTCGCGACCAAAGGGAAGATTGGTTATAAAAGGAGAGATGTCCACCTTCTCGATGTATCGACCATCCTCAGCCCTGATCTTCACGGTATATGGATTGGTCACAACAAACTCCCTTCCATCCCCCGGTATATGGTTATATATGCCCAGTTCCAGGGCCCTGAGCAGTGTGGACTTGCCGTGGTATCCGCCACCAACAATGAGAGTAACACCCTTGGGTATTCCCATCCCGGTAATAGCCCGTCGGTTCGGCAACGTTATCTCCACCCGAAGGGATTCCGGGGGCTCAAACGGCACAACCCGACCCTCGGTAAGGGGACGTGCATCTACCCCGCTAGCTCGGGGCAGGATTGCCCCATCGGCCACAAAAGCCACCAAGCCTAAGTGATTCAGTTGATCCCTCAAGGAATCAGCGTCCTCACATGTCTCAATATGTTCATGGAGCAACCTCCCACATAGGTTCTCGTGGAAGAGTGAAGCCCGCACGATGTGGGGAAGTTCCTCGAAGAACATAGCCTCAGCATCCCTTCCCGCAATCCTCCTCCCGAATGCGGGAAGGCCCATCACGAACCTGGCCTCCACGTATTCCCCTGTGACAAACGCCGAGGTGCGCTCCAAGATCTCCTGCCCCGGTCGATCTATCGATATTATGCCGCTTTTCCCGGTTCCCCGGTTGCCCTTACAAAACCTTTTAGAAGCCTCCACGAATCTCCGAGTGAGGAAGTCCCGGAGGGCCACCTGGCGGCTCTTGGTGCGATAGACATCCCTCGGGAATTTGGCCATCTTTTGGGGTACCTGTACCCGCAGCTTGCTGGGGGACGCAAAGGGATCGCCTTGGGCATGGTCCACGAAGACGATATACTCCCCATAGTCATATGCGCCCTCTGTATCCTTGTACGCCTTGTATCCGCGGCCGTCTATCCTGCTCAATATCCTCTTCAGGTCGGCCGCAACCCGCATACTTTACCTCTTCCTTGCGATCCCGCTTTTCTCTGGGAGATATTTTGACAGTTCATCTACTTTTCTCTCTTAAAATCAGTACCTATAGATATGAAGTAATCTCCGGATCGACTATATTATCCGGGGTTACGCCGGGTTGCAGAAATAGCTATCTTGAGATGTACCTGGGCTTTTCTTTATGTTCTATTCAAAACTATGAGCATGTATTTCCAGGGATTCCCTCATCTCCGACATTGAATATCCCTTCAATGTGGTCGTAGTGAAATACCCGCTTTTTCCAAGTGCCATTACGAAGGCCAACGCCACTCTGTCATTCTGGGCATCAAAGATGGCCACATAGTCGGTCTGTCCCATAACTTTGTAGAATCCTTTGAGTTCACCCTTAAGCTTACTGAGTTTGTTCTTCAGTGACTCGACAAAATCAGGTATCTTACCGATTTCATCCAGCCCCTTTCCGGTCATCTCCATCAAAACTATATACGTCTCCATTGACATTCTCCTTTCTCACAGGGGGGAGACCTTCCATCCATCCCCCCATGGTCACTGCTCTTAATTTGCTGTTGACTCCCATATTTTAATTGAACCCATCTTGCCTGACAGCTCACAATTTTAACGATAAATATCTTCTCGGGCGGTTTTCTCAACACTCCTAACATGTCAAAGGCAGATTTTCAAACCCTTAAACTTTACTCTGTCAGAATGCCCTGTGCACAGCCCGTTGTTGGTATCCACCATGATATCCGGCTCTTTCACAGGTATGATGGCGGTCCTAGCGGGGTTTACTCTTTTATTGCTTGTTGACGGAGAGTGGTATATTTTCAACCCTAGAAATTAACTCAATAGGAAAAAATGGATACCCTCGCTGATCAGATAATACAGGAACATATTATTGAAGGTCGGCCTGTAACGGGCGAAGATATCGCCCTAAAGATAGATCAAACCCTTACCCAGGATGCCACAGGGACCCTGACCTACCTGGAGCTGGCAGCTCTGGGGATTGATCGAGTGAGGACGGAGTTATCTGTAAGCTATGTTGATCACAACCTGATTCAAGCGGATAATAGAAATGCAGATGATCACCTCTTCCTGCACTCTGTTGCGGCCAGATACGGCCTCTATTACTCTAAACCTGGAAATGGCATCTCTCATGTTATACATCTCGAACGATTTAGCATTCCGGGTAAGACCCTCTTAGGGGCTGATAGCCATACCCCTACTGGGGGCGCGTGTGCTATGCTGGCGGTGGGTGCTGGAGGCCTCGATGTTGCCGCCGCAATGGCGGGGAATCCCTTCTATTTACGCTATCCAAAAATCATGGGGGTAAGGTTGACAGGGAGACTCCCTGCCTGGGTCTCCGCCAAAGATATTGCCCTGGAACTGTTGAGGAGGCTTACAGTAAAAGGGGCTACAGGGTGTATCATAGAGTACTTTGGTACTGGATTAGAGACATTAACCATCTCTCAAAGGGCTGTGGTGGCAAACATGGGCACGGAGTTGGGTGCAACCAGCTCCCTGTTTCCATCCGACACTCATACCAGGGCATTCCTTGAATCCCAAGGAAGGGGGGAAACCTGGAGGGAGATTTCGGCCAAAGAAGGGGCCACGTATGATCACATAGAGGAGATTAATCTCACCACATTAGAGCCACTAGCCGCTGTCCCACCTTCACCGGATAATGTATATCCGGTGAGAGAGCTTGCTGGTAAACCAGTATCGCAGGTCTTGATCGGTTCATGCGCTAATGCATATTTCAGGGATCTCATGATGATTGCAGGTGTGCTGAAAAACAATAGGGTTCATGAGGATGTTAGTTTGGAGATCAGCCCCGGAAGTAACCAGATATTCGAGAATCTGGCTTTGAGTGGGAGCCTCATTGATTTGATAAGGGGGGGTGTGAGGATGCACCAATCTGGCTGTCTAGGTTGTATCGGCATGGGGCAGGCGCCAGCTACGAGCACCGCTTCTCTTAGGACATTTCCCCGAAACTTCCCCGGACGAAGTGGCACAAAGGATGACCAGGTCTTTCTGGTGAGCCCGGAGACGGCTGTTGCCTCGGCTATAAAGGGGTGCATAGCAGACCCGAGGGATTTGGGTGAGTATCCGGCGCTACCAAGTGAATACGACATCGTTACAACTGATAGGCTCATCATCCCACCAAGGGCTCACAGGCATGATCATCAAATCATCATGGGGCCAAATATAAAGCCCCTTCCCCTCCTCCCACCTCTTCCTGCAGATATCAACCTGCGGATTATGCTCAAGTTAGGTGATAATATCACAACAGATGATATCATGCCTGCAGGTAACCATATACTGCCTTTGAGGAGTAATATCCAGGCAATCAGCAAGCATGTCTTTGAAGAGGTAGATCCTCAATTTGTGGCAAAAGCTTCCAGGGAAAAGGAGGTAGCTGTGGTTGCTGGCATCAATTATGGACAGGGCTCTTCAAGGGAACACGCCGCCCTTGCACCTCGGTACCTGGGTGTGAGGCTGAAGCTCACAAAAGGCTTTGCCAGGATACATAAGGCCAACCTGATCAATTTTGGGATCATCCCCCTTACCTTTGAGAGTGCGGAGGATTACGGACTTATCAAGGTTGGTGACTGGCTCAAGATCAAGGGCGTAAGGGACTTGATCCTCTCAGGCAGCGACAGGATCGGGATTTTGGTCGGAAGAAGGGCAATTACTGCCAGGCTTGAGGTCTCACGCAGGGAACGTGCGATCTTAGCCTCAGGAGGGCTTATCAACTACTTAAGGGGCTAAGCCTTCCATATTTTCGCAGACCAATTCACCAAAAAGGGAGCAGGAGACTTCAGGTGCCCCCTTCATTAACCTGGCCAGGTCGTAGGTGACAGTCTTATTACTGAAGGTCGCCCTTAAGGCATCCTCGATAACCTGGGCTACGAGGTGCCAGCCTATGTAGTCAAACAGAAGGGCACCGCTTAACAACAGGGAGGTAGGATTTGCCTTATCGAGGCCAGCATACAGGGGGGCAGTGCCATGGGTGGCCTCGAAAATGGCGTGGCCGGTCTCAAAATTGATGTTTGCCCCTGGTGCCAATCCTATTCCTCCTACCTGGGCTGCTAGTGCATCAGAGATATAATCACCATTAAGATTCATAGTAGCTATTACGTCAAACTCATCGGGCCTCGTAAGGGCTCGTTGAAAGAATATGTCGGCCATACACTCCTTTAGAACCACTTTTCCATGCGGGGGATCACCTCCACATTCCTCATACGGGATTAGCTTGTGGGCATATTGCTCTTTTGCCAACTCAAAGCCCCAGTTTCTGAAGGCCCCTTCTGTAGATTTCTGAATATTTCCCTTATGGACAATTGTAACGCTCCTTCGACCATGATCAATGGCATAACTGAAGGCAGCCCTAAAAAAGCGGCGGCTATTTGACCGACTTACTGGTTTAAGCCCTATGCCCGAATCGATCTTTATGTCCCATCCATATTTCTCCTGTACGCCGCTGATAAAATCGAGGGCCTCAGGACTTTCAGGACTGAACTCGAATCCTGCATAAACATCCTCTGTATTCTCCCTGAAGACAACCATATCCACGAGATCGGGCCTCTTAACCGGAGAGGGCACACCTTTAAAGTAACGGATAGGCCTCAGGCAGACGTACAGATCCAAACTCCGGCGAAGAAAGACATTGAGGCTTCTCATTCCCTCACCCACTGGTGTGGTAAGGGGGCCCTTTATTCCTACAAGATACCCCCTGAAGGCCTCCAGGGTATCCTCAGGGAGCCATTCCCCCCTTTCCCTGAATGCCTTCTCCCCAGCCAGTACCTCCTGCCATTGGACCTTTCTCTTTCCCCCAAATACCTTTTCTACGGCCTTCTGAAAAACAGGAAAAGCAGCCCTCCAAATATCAGGACCAATCCCATCTCCCTCGATAAATGGTATTAGCGGCTCCTCCGGTACCCTGAGGCCTTCACCTGTCATCTGTATTCTATGCATCCCATTCATGTTCGAAGCTACAGCGCCTACCCTTCTTAAATAAGCCTTCGATAGAGGCATGCAACTATTGTTTGGCCTCGGTCGCTACAGCCTCTGCAGCTCTTTTTGCGACCTCAGGGTCTCCTAAATAATAGTGATTAGTGGCTTCCAGATTCTCATCGAGTTCGTATATCAGGGGAATCCCTGTTGGAATGTTAAGGCTGGCGATCTCTTTCTCGGAAATATTGTCCAGGTACATGACCAGTGCCCTCAAGCTGTTTCCATGCGCTGAAATCAAGACTTTTTTCCCCTGTTTGAGGGTCGGGACAATAGTATTATGCCAGTAGGGCAGGAAACGTTCAACCGTGTCCTTCAGGCATTCGGCTAAGGGAATATCCCTTTGTTCAAGACCTGCATATCTTGGGTCTTTTCCAGGATACATATCGTCCTCTCTATCCAGTTCAGGCGGCCGAATGTCGTAGCTTCTTCGCCACAGAAGAACCTGATCTGCACCGTGTTTGGCAGCTGTTTCGGACTTATTCAACCCCTGCAAGGCACCATAGTGCCTTTCGTTAAGCCTCCAGCTCCTGTATACCGGGATCCACATCAAATCCATCTCCTCCAAGATAATCCACAGCGTCTGGATGGCCCGTTTAAGCACAGAGGTAAAGGCGACATCAAAGGTATACCTCTCCTCCAACAGCAGCCGGGCAGCGGACTTGGCCTCTTCTATACCTAACTCGGAAAGGCCTACGTCTATCCAGCCGGTAAACCTGTTTTCGAGGTTCCAGGTGCTCTGTCCATGTCTGACAAGGACCAATTTGATCATAGACAGGTGCTCCTTACTATACCGTAAGGGCCGTATCGCAGGAAATGAAAGGCCCCCTCAGTTAACTATATACCAGTCAGCACCCCATTTCAAACTGATTGAAAATCAAGAAACTGATAGCTATCGCTCGTGTTGTTCCGGCCACTGTGGAGCAACTAGATGACCCAGTTTGCGTGTGTTGACATCGCACTGAGTAGGCAATATAATCGCAATTTGGAAGTGGAAAGCTCACTGGTGGGGCTCCCGGACTTCAAATCCGGTGTGCCGGGCTAGAACCTCGGCAGGTGGGTTCGATTCCCATGCACTTCCGCCAGGGCCAAGCTGATTCGGCCTTTTTAATGTAAGATACCCTTTTAGATACTCTGGCAAGGCATCTCTCACAGCCACGAATTCCCAGCACTCAAAGAATCCGGAGTCTCCGGACTTTTATAGGCTGTATTTCCATAACCTGTTCATTATATGTCAAATTCTATTTTTGATTAGCGAAAACCCTTGTCCTTTCACTTCCCCTGCTTTCGAGGTGACCCTTTCGGGGCTCGCAGGCGGGGAATACCTACCCCTTCCAGCCTCTAAAGGGCTGGCTTTCCCCTTCCTGCTCACCCTCGATGGGTACCCCCCACCTCTCCAGCAATTTACGCTCAAGGACAACGGTTTTCTCCAAAGA
>Ga0209636_10000076_pt1 | contig 74620 bp, 74 predicted proteins | sample DeeMarSWOR152_54_FD_187464 | JGI IMG/M metagenome (GOLD analysis project Ga0209636, IMG submission 187464) | Marine sediment microbial communities from White Oak River estuary, North Carolina - WOR-1-52-54 (SPAdes) (version 2) | ecosystem: Environmental > Aquatic > Marine > Intertidal zone >...
AGAGCCAGAACTCCCCAAATCGATCTACGAAACCTCCGAAACTCTCCACTATACTTTACCATACTTTTCTTTTCCTCTCTAGGGAATTCCCAAAAAAAGGGGAGGGGTTATGCAGCACTCTCGTACACCAATTCAACTTCAAAGTCTACTGTGGCACCATCAGTCGGAGTAGATATTGGTACAAGTTCGAAGAGAACACGCCAGGTTACACTTGCTGGAATAGTCAACCCAGTTGCAATTGACCCTTCCGTTTTCAAATCTAGCACTGCTTGTGTTGCATTAGACACATCAAACAAAACTAGATTGAATTCAGTAAAGTTGGCTTTATTGGCTGCAGTCGAAGGGCTTTGAGTTACTTCAAGTGTAAAATTATGAGCAACTCCGTCTTGGTTTACGATATGCAAGCAGTCGGTGTAATTCTTTGAGTTTCCTTCGTTCACAGTCATATTCACGTCGCTTACCGTGCCGCCGTCAATAGTACTCCCAGCGGGCGCGTCATCACCGAGTTCCCACTTTAGTCCAGTTCCCGTGGATACTCCACCCTTTCCAGTTATGTACATGTAGCTGTACACCTGAGCACTTACTGTGGCTATGAGCATCGATGTCAAGAGTAGAATCAAGAATTTCGCTGATTTCTTAAACGGCATTTTTCTCAAGTTCACGTTCTCACCTCCTTTTCCCTCTTCAAAATATTCCTCAAAGCCTCAGGGCTGAGGAACACGGCAACACTTGTGCCCATGATGATCGCCGAAACAACCAAGGCGATTTGCAGAAACAGGAAGGAAGGAACTCCATGCAAATAGCCGTAGTTGGCTAGGAAGAAGATGGAAATGAACACGGTTGGGAAGCTAACTGCACCCGACCAAACCTTGGCCAATGTCCACTGATTCTTAACAGCAGCAAAATAGATGTTGACCGCGACTATGTTGGCTAGGCATGCTAGCAAGTAGATGAAGCAATACCAAAAACGCATGTAGTCTCCAAAGACAATCATGAAATTCTTGCTGATCAAGAGGTGTCCATACCCCGCGAGGGCAGCTAGCTGATAAATATATGGAAGGGCCTTCGGCATTCGGTCGTCCAAGAGGCACGTGAGGAGGCTCAGCATCAGGAATAGGTCGATGCCCAAAAGCGCAAAGAACTCCGGAAGTAGCGCAGATGCCAACTTTTGTTCAGTCCTTACGTAGTTGTGTTGATGCACGTGCGTTCAAGCGCAAACATGAACTTCCTTCCAGTGGAATTTTCACTTGATACGTTCTCGATCTGGAACAGAATTTCTAGGTAATCGTATTTAGGTTGTATGAATCTAAAATCTGAATCTGCACTTAATTCAAGCGGCGAACAAAAAATCTAGCCGAAAATAAGGTTAATTTGCCCTACGCAACAATCTCAAAGACAAGCGGAGGAGTTAAAGTCTTAGCCTTCAATTGAACAGCAAGCAAGCCCTCTAAGAAACCACATAACACCTCAGGATTAGCGACGAATGGAGTCCTGATTATGAAGTATTTGTCCCGCAGGTAAAAATCGCCATAGCCTTGAACACGGAGTCGCTTGAACACGTCAGGCCACCTCTCACGGTCCGTGGTTTGTAGGTTCAACGTTGCTTCCATGGAGACTCTAGCGGCTTCCCCAGCCTTGTAGCCGACCTCTCTCCATTTTTCTGTGGCAATAGATTGAAGCAAAATGTTAATGAACTCGACGTTGATGAAGGCGACACGGCTGATGCCGCAGTAGTATTCTCCTGGGTATTTCCAATCATAAATCATCATGCTGCGGTAGATGTCAAGCATTTTAGATATTAACGGTTTGATTCCAGGTTCCCTTCCCTCTCGAATAAGTGAATCAATGTAGTTGCGTTCTTCATTCTCCAAAATGACCGTTGTTCTTTTGACGGGTTCTTTAGACATGTACCGGTCTCCTTACATACTACGTATATTTTCCAGCATACGTTATATGTTTTCCTCATTTCCAATAACGAGCCAGCACATCTCCATTATTTAGCCTGGAATAAATTGGAAGGACTCAAGAATTAGCAACATCACACTGAGCTATAGCCGCGCGCTATTTGTTTTTCGTAAAGCCTTTCACAGCCATCATGGTCAATGTTGATCGTACACCTTGTACCCGTCGAATCTTGTCGAACACTAGACCTCTTAAGTCCTTTGCGTTTTCGACTTCGGTCACAACTACGGCATCATAGACGCCATAAACTCTGTAGACTTCCTTTACAAACTTCAACGTCTTCAGTTTCTCCGGAACCTCTTCTCCTGAACCTGGCTCAGTGCTTATCAATACGAAAGCCCTTGCCAACAAAGATCCCCACTCGGCTTTTCACAACTGGCTCTAAAAATATCCGCGCACTTTATTACGTTTATGGTGTGAGCGAAAACTTCTGGAACCATACTGTGAAAGCTCAGGCCCTGATAGGCGAAATACCCATGTGCCCCGAAAGAAATAGGAGGGCTAGGGAAAAGAGGATAACACAACTACTCTTTTTCTTCCATCAAACGCGTAAAAAGAAATAACCCCACCACAAAGGAAACTAGGCCGAGAAGAGCGACGAAAGGATAGGGAAGAGGCACTTCTCGAAGAACGTAAAGCAAGTAAGTGGGACCTCCAAACACAAGAAGAGCTGCAAGAACCGTCAACCCCGCTTTAACACTCTTCTTTCGCGTCTCCTTTGAAAATCTAGATTTTCCGGGAGTGCCCGTTTCTTTGCGTTTCGTCATTGGACAACCACTGTTAGCGAGTGAGTAGGTTACTGGTTGTTCTTAAGCTTTCCCTTGCGACCCTTTTCCACGTCTGTTCCCAGCATCTTCGTTAGGAATTTGAATACTGAAAACGCGGCTTCTCGGTCGGCTTTCAGGCCTGTTGTAGCACCTAGCAGACACGCGCCCTGCCAACCTCGGCTTTTTGCAAGTCCAAGCAATAGGCCAGTAGCACCCATTATCTTTCCTCCTCCATAAATTGCGGCGCCTTTCTCCATGATTTCTACCGCGAGTTTTGAAGAGGTAGCGGCCACGTAAACTTTCCCTTCTGGACGCGGCATGGGAACTCCACCCATTGTTACAAGGAACTTGCATCCGTGGTTTTGTGCAAAATCTAAGATTCTGCCACACAAGCCGTAATGTGCCACGATATCATCGAGGGAAGGCTGTGCGTCTCCGGTTAAAATGATGAAGTGGGTTTTGCTTGTAGAGGAAGCGTAAAACTCGTAGCGGGGTGCCCGACATATCCCATTTTTGTCTACTAAGACATAGTCTGGAAGCGATGGAGAATAGAGTTCGGCGAAGAGTTTTGCCTGAACAAAATCGAGAAGCAGCCTCGCTGCTATCTTTCCAACGTTTCCAAAGCCAGGAAGCCCCTCCACAAACACGGGCTCTCTTAGCTTTGGACTAAAGAGGTGACGGAAATGCGGTTTATCCATTTTGTCTCAGCAACCCTAGCGAATTCATCTGGCTCTAGACTTTGTGCATGACTCTACCTGTTCTGTTGGGGCTACTATTACAAAAAACTTATGAAAGTGTTAGTCTAGAATTGGATGTAGCGGGGTGGGGTAGCCAGGAAAACCCGCTGGGCTCATAAGCTTAGAGCTGAGAGACCCAGAGATAGCAGCTTGCGCGAGGCTGCCTCTAACGGTTGTTCAAAAGGAGGCGTGGAACCTCCTGAAAATCAACTCCCCGCTACCAATTGTTTGCCGAAATAATCTTAAGCTCGATTGCAGATTCTACAAGAGATAAAAAGAGAATGAGCCAGTATCGAATTTCAGAGGATGCTGTGCTACAATGGATAAAGAAACCATAATGCAGAAGGTGAAAAGCGAAAAGATTGAGTTTATTGACCTAATGTTCTCTGACTTGTTTGGCCATCTAAAAAATGTCACAATCTCACCTAGAGAACTACAGGATTGCTTGGATAGCGGAAAATGGTTCGACGGCTCCTCAATCGAGGGGTTCAGGAGGATACATGAGAGCGACATGCTGTTGATTCCCGACCTATCAACCTACATTCTTCTTCCTTGGTTGCGCAATGGGAAGAATGTTGCAAGGTTGATGTGTGACGTTTATGATCCAGACAAAACTCCTTTTGCCGGCGATCCTCGACATATCCTCAGACAGGTCGAGGAGAAAGCAAAGGAGAACGGATATTCTTACCAGATTGGACCGGAGATAGAGTTCTTTTTGTTCAGATCGAAGGAGAATAGAACTTATCATGACACAGCGGGATACTTTGATTTCTCTCCCCGAGACTTTGCAACTGACATTCGAGCAGTGATGGCGTCCACTCTTGAGAAGTTGGGGATAAACGTTGAGATGACCCACCACGAAGTCGCACCGAGCCAACATGAAATAGACATAGAATACTCCGAAGCTTTGAAAAAGGCAGACGAAGTTATGGCTCTCAAGCAAACCATCAAGACTGTAGCTAATGATAATGGTCTAAATGCGACGTTCATGCCAAAACCAATCTTCGGCATAAATGGAAGCGGAATGCACATTCACCAGTCGATTTTCGACAAGAAAGGTGAGAACCTCTTTTATGACAAAAAAGACAAGTACAGATTGTCTTCTCTTGCCTACCACTTCATGGGAGGCCAACTGAAACACATCAGTGAACTCGCAGCGGTGCTTTGTCCCACAGTGAACAGTTACAAACGTCTCGTGCGTGGGTATGAAGCACCAGTGTACATCTGTTGGGGTCAGAGAAACAGGTCGGCGTTGATTAGAGTTCCGAAATACAGTGAGGGTAGAGAGAGGTCAACTCGACTTGAGTTGAGGTGCCCAGATCCAAGTTGTAATCCTTACCTAGCCTTTGCCGTCATGCTGGCTGCGGGCCTCAAAGGAATTGAAGAAGAAATTGAGCCACCCGACGCCGTTGAGGAGGACGTGTACGGATTTAATGACAGCAAACTCGAGAAGTTTTACATCAAAACTTTGCCAGCGGATCTTGGAGAAGCAATACAACACTTCAAGAGGAGTAAGTTGATGAGGGACACGTTGGGGGAACACATGTTCAACAAATATCTGGAAATCAAAGAGACGGAATGGAAAGAATTTCAAAGAAGCGTCACAGACTGGGAGCTTGATAGATACAAGAACCTATAGACTGGAATATTTACAAGACATTTATCTAGGTCACACACTGGACCTCAGCATATACAGATGTCTTGACGAGTCTAACCACATCTCCGAGTATAGTTTCAGATATCTCCGGCATCCATCATTTCAGCCTGCGCCTTGTTTTCTTTGGCCACAAAAAAGGGTAGGGGGGAGGGGGTAGGTGAAATTCAAGCGTGCAAAAATTTCAGCAATGGCTCACAGGACCGCTGATATGAAGCGAGCTTCAAAGTTGACACACGTAGAATCCTACGAGGCCCAGAAGAAGGCTACAGGGTTTTGCCGCTGCAGCCAAAAGGTTGTAGGTATGTAGAAAAATTGTGTTTGGAAGTGGAAAGGGTTGGTGTACTGTACAATAATTTATACTTCTCCAAGTGTAAGTGCTTTACGTGGAAGCTCCAGTTTCCAATCTTAGAAGCATAGATTTGGAGGGAATGCGAACTTATGCAGACAAAGGTATCACCGCCGCAGAAGGTCAGGACTTTTCAGTCGTGGTTCGAAGTCTACAAAGTCTCGGAGGAAACCTTTGCTATCTGTGAGCCGGGACATGGGGAAGGGGTCATATCCTATTTGATTGAAGGTCAAAGCAAAGCGGTTCTATTTGATACTGGGATGGGCATTGGAGACATCAAAAAGGTCGTTGAACATATAACTCACCGAGAAGTTTTAGTAGTGAATTCTCATACCCATTTCGATCACGTAGGAGACAATCATCAATTCAACAAGATTGCTGTTTTCAACGACAAGATCGAAATTGAACGACTTGAGAATGGAACATCCATTGAAGAGTTGAAGGGCGAGATGAGGCAAGAGCTTCTTCTTAGACCTCTGCCAAAAGGGTTCGACCCGAAAATCTACAAGATTCTTCCAAGCAAGCCAACCCACTTGCTTAGACACGAAGAAACAATCGATTTGGGAGAAAGAGAGCTCAAGGTGCTTCACACTCCAGGTCACTCTCCCGGCTGCATTTGCCTACTAGACACAAGGAGTAGAGAGTTATTCACCGGAGACACCTTTTATCTGAGTTCTCTTCTCGCACATTTTCCGGAATCTGACTTTCTCGCCTATTCTCGAACGGCTGATTATTTGGCCTCGCTGGCACCCTCCATCAGTGTTTTGCGGCCTTCCCATGACGATTCAAGGCGCCAGCCTTTTGCTGAAAGTCAATACTTAAATAGATTGGCAAAAGCCCTCCAAAGCATCAAAGCAGGCGAGACAAACTTCAGTCCAGGAATTTGCCCTTACACAGGCGTGAGAATACGGGACCACAAATTTGAAGGATTCTCAATCTGGGTTAGAGAAAATCTGGAAAACCCGCATTAGAGCCAGAACCTCATTTCGCGATCTATTTGTCGAAGCGACAGTTGCCCGCGCGCGAGAATAGAATCTGGTTTTGAATACCTCATCCAAACGGATCCAAGTCAAAATCTTTCAAAAGCGAAAGCAGCTGGTGAGAGACTAACCTGAACGCGGAGAACCTATGCCAAACACTCTTTCACATAGTCGTCTAAGTTTTTGCTTGGCACCACTTCTATCTTATAATCTTGAACGTCGATAGAGTGCTCAAAGTTTTTTTGAGGTACAACAACCTTTTTGAATCCCCAAGCCTCTGCTGCCTTAATCTTCTCGTACAGGCCCCCAACAGCAGTGACCAAGGTTGAATCTCCCACTCCAACATTGATTTCTCCTGTCACAGCTACATCCTGTCTGATTGGCTTGCCCTCAAGCAGAGAACAAAGGAGTATGGCCATCGTGACTCCCGCAGATGATCCGTCAACCCCGTAAGCCTGCGCAAAGTCTATGTGAGTCAGGTAATCTTGGGCAATATCTACCCCATACTTTTGAAGTATAACAGTTCTAACTTTAGCTACGCTGTCAGATATGAACCTCTCCTTTTTTCCCTTGGCTATACCTGTCACCTTGTAGTATCCCTGCAACGGGTATTTTCTGGAAACTTGGCTCTTCTTAACCATGTGTGCCCTGACGCACAACACGTTTCCAGTCCTTTCTCCACTGTAGGGATCGGATACAACAGCAAGTCCGTAGATTTGTCCAAGTTTGGCGCCCTCAGGCTTAATCTCCAACAGTTTCCCTCTCTCGCTCAGCTGATGTTCGAGTATCTGTCGCTGTATTGTTTTGCAGTGATTCTCGATTGCATCTTCCACATGTTTCTTTTCCACAATCTTCTTCCCTTCATTCATAGCCAGCGTAGCAGCGGTTTTAATGATAGAGATGAGAGGTCTAAACTTGGTCGTCAACGCGTCTCTCTTGTTGCTTCTACGTCTACCTTCATCAACAATCTCTTCGCATGCTTCTCGGCCAAAGGGAATCAAATGAAAACGACGCACCTCTTGTGCAATGAACTGCACGTACTTCCTCCGATTCTCCACCGTGTTAGGCATATCGTTGTTCATCCGAACAACTTTGCCATAGCCATAGATCCTGTCCATCAGTGCCGGATGAATTTGACCGATGGAATCAAAGTTGCCCGCTCCAACAAGAAAACACATGCAGGGAACCGGTTCAGTGGAAACAGCTAGTGCAGCGGTGCCACCGACCTGATAGCGACCGCGTGCGGTGATAGGCAACTCTCCATCCTCTAGCACGGTGAGTAGAGTGATGGCTTCAACGGGATCGAGGTTCTTAATCTCATCTATGTACAAGATGCCTAAACACGCTCTATGAACGTCTCCAGCGGTCACTCTCTGATGCTCAGGAGTGCCCAATCCACCGGTTTGGTAAGGGTCCCAAGCTATGTCTCCAAATAGCTGGGAGGCTCTGTGGGCTGTCCCATCTATGAAGGGCGCGCGCTGGGAAGAGTTGTCGACAATCAGTTTGGGCACCTTTGACTGTTTTGCTCCACCAATGCCGGGTAAATTAGTGGTTCCCCCAAGCCTTCCAAACCACCAGATGAAGATGGCAAAGAACAACAGTGAACCTGCTGGGACAAGAACGAGCGTTAACGAGGGAAACGAAGTGGCAAAATAGTCTACAAAGTTGTAAGAAAATGTTTCTTGAAGAGTTAAGCCTTCGGATATTGTAGGATTGGAAGTCCATGTCAATAGGATGTTATGTACGCCGTACAATCCGACGAACAAGAGTGTTAAACCAAATATTATCAAGAATGCTTGAAGCATCTTCAAACCTGTTGAAACTAGAAATCTTCTCTTCTCCTGCCTGAGCTTTTCTCTGCGTATTATTTGTTTGCCCTTACCAGCCTCTTGCACAGAGATTTTTGGCTCACTGGGAATCATCTTGTTTCCCCAACTGAGAACGTCAAATAGTTGGATCTTGTTCTCTCTGTAAATTTGTGTGAGCTTCTCTGCCAACGCCCTTCCAATAAGGGATTTGCCGGTTCCAGGGTCTCCTAGGAGAAGCAGATAGGGTCCTGGGCTGCTCTTAGTCTTGCCAATCGGCTTAGTTTTGCCAGGTTCTCTCCAGTCATCATACCAACTGTTTTTTTCAAGCCAATTCAGCTTATGCGCCCATTCATCAAGACACAGAAAACACTCTTCTAGTGCCCTTTTTTGACCAATAACCCATGACATTAGGTTGTCGTCAACTGGAAAATCTTTAGTGCTTCGAAAATTTTGCCAATCCCATTTCACTCTAACGTTCTTCCCTTCGACAATTCTCCGCAGAGTTTCAATTTCCTTTCCAAAGTAGTTACGGGACAAAGAGAAACACTTCCTTGGGAGAGTTTTCCCTACCAAAAGAATGGAACAAGCTGACACCTGCGCCCATTTCACCTGTTTTTTCTGTTCTCAAATTAAAGTCTCATGTTGCACATGCCTTTCCGAAATTATAGTCCTTATTTCAATCTTGGCAATATGGCAAAAGCCGATAGGAAGCAAAAGGAACTACGCAAGGTTTCCTTTGACTAGCATTTCACCTAGAAGATAGACGTGAGAAAGAGGAGTCCAAAGAAAATCAGTACCGCTCCGAAAATTATCACGACGGCTTTGTATCCTTTGGCTCCCACAACGTTCATTCCCATCTTGGCAAAATGAGCGACAGCTGTGAGCCACACGTAATCCATCCATATGTGACTGAGGTACATAATTCCTATGCCAGCTAGGAACGCAAATGCCCAAGCATCAACAATCAGTTTCAATCCAACAGTGAGCCACCAACCAATAAAGAATGGATTCAACCCGGTAAGGACCAAACCTACGAACAGGGGTTTCCTAGAAACCACTCCGCTTTTGCTGGATTCATCGAACCTAGAGAAAACGCCTTTGTAGATTTGCAACGCACCGAGAATGAGAAGGGCCAATCCCCCAGCAGCTGCTATCAGCAGCTTGATGATCGACTCTCCGGCAATAGTTTGGCTACCTAAGGCCACTACGGTGGATAACGCAATGACAAGGGGAAACTCAATTATGGTGTGTGCGATCGAAAACACTAATCCACTCTTGGCTCCCAGCTTGGTTCCGTAGGAAACTGTGGCGAAAAACAAGGGACCAGGAGCCAATGCCCCAGAAACGCTAATTATCACCACCGTCAAGATGAGAGTCAGTAGGTCCATAATACTATTGGACTAAAATTGGGTAGTTAAGTCTTCCTAGCATTTGCGAACAGGCAATTCTAAATTGAAAAAAAAGGTAGGGTGAGTGAGGCGCTATGGAAACTTTAGGCTCTAGCCGCTGCTTTTTCAAGTGCAACGACGCCTGGCAACGCTCCTCCCATGAGAAACTCTATAAGCGCTCCTCCTGCCGTGCTGATGTAGGAGATTTTATCAGCCAATCCCAACTCTTTCACAGCTGCCACCGTGTGACCTCCCCCAACTAAGGAGAAAGCTTTGGAGGCAGCCACTGCCTCAAAGGTTTTTTTGGTACCGGGCATAAACTCTTCTTTTTCATAGACTCCCATGGGACCGCTGACAACGATGGATCTAGCATTGTTTATGATTGCCCTGTATTTTTGGGCGGTGTTTGTTCCAATGTCGTAGATGGCGTGGCTTGTAGGCAGCTCTGTGACTTTGATCTCTTGTCTTTTGCCTTCCACTTCCACGGCAACGTCAGCGGGTACCTCAATCTTGCCAGGATATGCTTCCATCAGCTTTTGTATGCCTGTTACTAAGCCTAAAACTTCCTCTTTCTTCAAGAAATCCATGCTCGGCTTTCCGAGCTTGAACCCCTTTGCCACGAGGAAAAGGTGGCTGATTACTCCGCCAGTTAATATATGATCTGCAATGTTGTTCTCCAGCACGTACTGGGATATTTTCAAGGAATCATCGGCTTTTGCCCCTCCGAAAATGTAGACACAGGGCTTTTCCGGGCGGTCTGAGACTCTGCTTAGGGCTTTGAGTTCTCTTTCCATTATTCGACCGGCAACGCTTGGCAAAACTGCGGTGAACCCTACGATTGATACGTGAGCTCTGTGGGCGGCTGCGAAGGCATCGTTGACAAAGACATCGGCGAGGCAAGCCAGGTTCTTGACGAACTCTGTTTTTGCATGTTCTTCTGGAGCTCCTTGTTTTCGTTCATCGAAATAGGTTCGAACATTTTCCAGAACGAGAACTTCACCGTTCTGTAGTTCTTTGATGGCTTTTTGCGCTTTTTCTCCAAAAACGTCATCCACATACTTCACTGGCACACCTAGTATTCTGTGTAGGATTTCAGCATGTTGCTTAAGTGGAGTGAAATCAGGGCTTCCAGGTCTACCCTGATGTGCCAATATCACGGTTTTCGCGTCTTTTTGAACCAGTTCTCCAATGGTTGTTTTTGCGTGTGCTCGTATTCTGGTGTCATCTAGGATTTTTTTGGTCTGCGGATCGATGGGCGAGTTGAAGTCCACTCTAACCAAAACGGTTTTGCCTTCAAAACCTAAGTCGTTCATGGTCAAGAATTTTGGCATGCTCTCACCTCGCTGAAAGGGAACGCACCATTTGAGTTTGGAATATTTCGAGTTTGCTGGTCACGCGGCCGACTTGCAGATTTTTTCAATCATTCGAACCATTTTCACAGAGTAGCCCCACTCGTTGTCGTACCAAGCAAGCACTTTGACCAGGTTTCCAATGACCATGGTGGAGAGTCCGTCTACGATGGCTGAGTATGGGTTATGCACCAGATCTGATGATACGAGGGGTTCTTCACTGTAGTCCAAGATTCCTTTCAGCTCTTTTCTGGCGGCTTCCTTATACGCTGCGTTGACTTCATCCTGGGTAGTCTCTTTTTTCAGCGTTGCCACAAAATCGACTATAGAAACGTCGGGTATTGGAACACGCAGGGCCATTCCATTCATTCTTCCTTCAAGCTCAGGAAGCGCCAAGGTCGCAGCTACCGCTGCGCCAGTTGTTGTTGGTATCATATTGAAGGCCGCGGATCTAGCTCGTCTTAGGTCTTTGTGTTGCATGTCGAGGAGCCTTTGATCATTAGTGACTGCGTGAACCGTTGTCATGAGCCCGGCTTTGATGCCGAATCTATCATTTAACACTTTGGCTACGGGCGCTACGCAATTTGTTGTGCATGAAGCTAGAGAAATTATGTTGTGCTTCTTCGGATCATATTTGTCGTCGTTTACACCAAAGACCACGGTCAAATCGGCGCTTTTGGCAGGGCTCATTGGAGCAGAGACCAGTACCTTCTTGGCACCGGCTTGCAGGTGTTTTGAGGCATTTTCTCTCGCTCTGAACCTTCCTGTTGATTCAACTGCTACATAAACGCCCATTTCTTTCCAAGGTAACTCTGCTGGATCTGGTTGTGCCAGTACTTCTAGCTTTTTTCCGTCAACAATGATGGCTTTTTCTTGGGCATCTACTTTAAAGGGTGTTCTGCCGTGAACCGTGTCGTTTGCTAGAAGTCGAGCTAGAGTGTTGGCGTCCGTTAGGTCGTTTACCGCTACGAAGTTTATGTCAGCTTTGGTTTCCACAGCTGCTCGATACAAGAGTCGTCCTATTCTTCCGAAACCATTTATAGCTACGTTTAATTCCATTCTTGATCACCTTTTGTTGGATGCAACTAATTCCACGTTTTTCCTAAAAAACTTTCGCCATGACTTATCACGTGCAGACATTTCGGACACGGATTCAAACGCGAGTAGAACCAGTTGTTTCCTCTTCATATTTTGCGAAGTAACTGCTCTCAGAAGGCTATCGGAACTTCCTCAGCGCTGTTTCCGCAGCTAAAACCATAGGTTCCCACGTTTCATTTAGCGGCGGAGCGTAGCAAGTATCTGCTTTCACCAGCTCTTTCACAGTCATTTGTTTTTGTATGGCAAAGGACAAAGCGTTTACCCGTTGGGTTACCTCCTCGCCGCCTACTATCTGCCCGCCAACAACCATTTCCGTCTCCTTCTCTACAACAATCTTCACTTTAATCGGCAGGGCTCCAGGATAATAATCAGCCTTGGTTTTGGAGGTTATGCTTCCTACAACAGTTTTTATTCCAGCCCGACCTGCCATGAACTCTGTGAGGCCTGTTGCACCAATCTCAAAGTCGAACAACCGTGTAACGGCAGATCCCAAGCATCCTGGAAACATGGCGTACCCGCCGGCAGCGTTGGTTCCCGCCACTTTTGCCTGTCGCACGGCCGTTGTGCCAAGTTGACTCAGCACTGGTCTGTGAGTGAGCAGGCTTACGGACTCAGTGCAGTCTCCGATGGCGTAGACGTCTTTGAGAGGTTTTACCCTGTTGTTCACTGTCTTGAATGTTTCCATTCGCATGTTTACTTTTATGGCTCTGGTTTCGCCGAGAACTATGCCAGCGTTTTTCGCTAATTCTGTGTTGGTTCTTATGCCAGTAGCCACTACAACCAAGTCGGTGGGGATCTCTTCTCCGGCAACTGAGACTCCGCTGACCTTTTCGGTCCCTAAGATTTCGTCGACTCCGCGCCCTACAATGATTTTCAAGCCTTTCTCTTCAAGCATCTTGTGAACCATATCAGCCATGCCTTTGTCTAGCATTACTGGAAGAACATAGGGGAGCAGTTCCACCACTGTGGTTTCTAGTCCTCGCTCCACAAAGGCCACAGCGGTTTCTAAGCCAATTAATCCAGCTCCTATTACGATGGCTGTCTTGGCTGTTTCAATTGCCTGATCGATTTTCTCTCCGTCTTCGAGGGTGCGGACCACGTGCACTCCTTGTTTTTCTCGTCCTTTTATCGGCGGAACAAAGGGGTAGGCACCAGTGGCTATGATTAGGCTGTCATACTCCAGCTTCTCTTTATTTCCCGTCTTGTTCTGGATCTCTACGGTCTTGGCCTCTGTGTCGATACTCGTTGCGGTTGTTTCCAGTCTGAGGTCGAGTTTCATCATGCGATAAAAGCCTGTTGGATACACTATGAGGTCGTTGAAGCGAGGAATATGTTTTCCCAACACAAATGGGATGCCGCATCGTGAGTATCCTGCTCTATCCTCCGTGGATAGGAGAGTTATCTCAGCGCTTCTATCGGTTTTTCTCGCGGCCACTGCTGCATCGACGCCTGCGGCATGAGCGCCGATGATTACGATTTTCCTCGGCATACTTAGTCTTCCTTGGCAAGGCCCTTGTGCCATTCCACTGCCTTATTGAAGTCCATGAGTTGCTTTAACTCAGCGCCCAGGTTGGTTGGAGAAATGACGACAAGCCAGCCTTTCTCGTATGGATCTTCGTTCAGCAGTTCTGGTTTGTCGCTTACCTCTTCATTGACCTGATCAATAGTGCCGCTCAAAGGAGCGACAAGATCGGAAACGGCTTTGACTGATTCTACGGTTCCGAAGGGCTCAGCACTGGTAAGGGTGTCGCCCACACTTGGGAGTTCGACGAACACAATTTCGCGGAGTTGCTTTTGGGCATAGTCGGTTATGCCGATTCTGGCTTTTCCGTTTTCGACGCGTACCCACATCCATTTTTCGGAATAGTATAGTCCTTCTGGCACCTCGGAGTTGTCTATTTTAACCAAACCTCTCACCTCTTGACTACGATATTGTGCGGGTTGATGTTTTAAAATTAACTATGTCTTGAGCTATTGTTATCTGCACGCGCGCAAATTGGACAGGTCTCAATTCTCTTCCAAAAGTTGTACGTATTAGCCAAGATTGCCACCATGAATTGTCTCGTTTGTTCACAATCCAAATACTGATTCGTTCTCACCTTTGATCTGCAAATCAGAAGCGAGTTCTATGAGTCTAGAGCCCACGATGCTAGTTCTAAAACATCAAGCACCTCTATTTTCGTAGATGGAGTGGCTTCCACAGCATCCTTGAGATTACGTAGACAAAATGGACAAGCAGTCACGAGATACTTCGCGCCCGTTTCTTCAGCCTCAGCGATCCTTCTCTTGGCTACCTTCACAGCAAGGTTGGGAAACGCGGATTTGAGTCCTCCGCCTGCTCCACAACACCAAGATTTCTCCCTTGTCCTTTCCATCTCGATTAGTTTGACACCGATTGCTTCGAGCACCGCTCTCGCATCGTCATAAACGCTGGGATGATGAAATCTCCCGAGGTGACATGGATCGTGATACGTTACCCTTTCTTCTACTTCCGATTTGAACCTCAGTTTGTTTTCGTCGATCAGGTTTCTCATGAGTTCTGTGATATGGAGCACTTTGAAAGGTAAATCACCTACTAGTCTAGGGTAATCCGACTTCAAGGTGTCGTAGCAACCTGGACAGTGCGTCACTACGGTGCTAGCCCCTGACTGCTCAATGGCCTCCACGTTATGTTTGGCCAGATCCTCAGCCAAGTCCCTGGCACCTATCCGTAGCATCACCGATCCGCAACACCACTCCTCCGGTGTGACAGCTACTCTGACCCCAGCCGCCTCAGTTGTTCTAATGAGCGCCCGACACAACTCTGGATTCTTGTAAGGCGCAGTGCAACCCATGAAGAAATGCACATCACCCTTTCTAGACAGCACCTTCCCTTTCGGAAGCCATCTCATCTTATCCTCGTGTCTCTCCAGATACGGGTTGTGGTTCTCTTTGCATGAGGCGACGATCTCTTTGTGCCTCGGCATTGTGAGCCCTGCCTCAAAGAGGTCAGCCCTCATAGAATGAAGGATGTCAAGTAATGGTAATTTGCCCAGTACGTTGCAGATGTCCTCGCAGGCGCCACAAAGTGAACACTTGTACAAGTTTTCCGCGAGAGGAGAAGAATACTCAAGTTGCCCACTCATGATCGCCCTCGCGATAAGCATCTTTCCCTTACCGGTAGCGGACTGGAAACCATTGAGAAAACGAGACGGGCAACAGTCATCATCCCAGCTTCCACCGCAGTACGCGCACCTTCCGCACCTCCAGATGTCTTCATAATATTTGGATACGTGCAAAGAACTGTTCCTCCTTTAACGAATCATCAAACCTGGATTCAAAATGTTATTCGGGTCCAGCATTCTCTTGAACCTCTTTGTGAGCTCATACCAGGGTCCGAGACGAGGAATCGAGTGTCTCGCCATGTGTAGACCTTGATGACCCCCCAACTGTTCTGGCAGGAAGCCTATCTTACAGAAGTTCTTGGCAAGCTCGTCACCTATCTCAAGGATTTTCGACCGCTCCTCCGGATCCGTGTATACAAATTCCACGTAGATTCCCCAGCCACGCGGAATCAACCATCCGCCGAAACCAGTTTTTCCCTCCGCCTCCATTCTATGCTTTTTGATCACAATTTTGCTGTACAGATCGTAGTACTCATGTAGAGAGTATAGAGGACAATAGCCTGAGACGTAATCGACTGGACCCTTCGTGAAGTAGTCGGGTAACCCTTTCCAGTGGTAGCCTTCATGCCTGTGAAAAATCTTTTCGGCGATGTCTGGATCTCCTTCCTTTCCGCCTGCCTCGACACAGATTTCTCTAACTTTTCTTCTTCGAAACTCTAACTCTTCCATGGAATAGCCGCATATCCACGCTTCGACATCGATGCCTGTTCCTCCTTTTCGTATCCAAGGTGCACTTACGTCGTGCTGTAGAGTGAAAACGAGCTCGTCACCTACAGGTCTGGAGAGAGCGTCCCCTGCCTTCTCCAAGTCTTTGTAGTTTGTGAAGTTGAAGTAGAGATAATCGTCATGTGGAATCGGAGATACTCGAAGGGTCACCTCTGTAAATATTCCCAGCTCACCCATAGAACCGATGAAAAAATGGGTTATGTCAGGACCGATTCCACGGTTTTCAAAGGGTCTTGTCCCCATATATTCCACAGCGGCCGTCTTCGTGATCTCGCCTGTTGGCAAAACCACCTCGAGTCCCAAGACGTCCCAGCCGAGGCGCCCACGTTTGCTTACTCCGATTGGTCCAGAGCCTATTTTGGCAATGCTTGCCCCCACTGTTCCAACACGGCCACCTTGCTCTCTCGGGTCATGGGCAAGCCCAACTTCCTTAAGTGCTTTGTAAAGCTTATACCAAGTGCACCCCGCCTCTACGGTGGCAGTCAGGTTTTCCTCGTCTATTTCGATTATCTTATTCATTCGAGTCATGTCAAGGAGAATCCCTCCTTGAATCGGTTGCCCCGCTCCGTGGTGAGTGGTGCCGCCGCCTCTGACATAAATTGGAATTCTGTATCTGTTCGCCACATGCACTATTGTCGAGACTTGCTCATTCGTGTTCGGCCGAACTACAAATGAGGCTCGTTTCTCGTCGCCCGCCCCGAGATCTCGGGTATAAGCTTCTATGTCAAAATCCTTGTCCGTTATGTTCTCGGGTCCAACAATGTTCTCCAACACTCTGTGAATGTATGTATGCATACCAGGCCACTTCTTGAAGCTTTAGCAGTACATGATGCACTATTAATATCTTGTCACACATTTTTGTTCCCGTAGCCAAGTGCGTGAAACCTGTATGCTGCGCGCACGCATAATATGGAAGAGTGTTTGCACACGCAGGATATTCGTACAAAACTTGAGTTTCTATAAATATATTACAGCAAGATGTAATTTTAATAGCAAGATGTTTCATCACCGGAGGCTTGATGACTATTCGCATACAATGTATAGCCTGCGGAGAAAAGTATAGCGAAGACGAGATCGTCTATTTCTGCAGGCGATGCGGAGACCTACTTGAAATCCAATATGATTATGAAGCCCTGAGAAGGAAGATTCAGGAGAGCGACTGGAGAAGCTTGCCCCTCTCCGTTTGGCGATATCGAGATCTAATGCCCATTCGCGACTCTTCAAGAGTAGTTTCGTTAAGCGAAGGAGGAACAGGACTACATCAATGCAAACGGCTTGGAAACATCTTTGGAGTCAAGCGCCTTTTTGTGAAAAACGAGGGGGAAAACCCAACAGGATCGTTCAAAGATAGAGGCATGACTGTTGGAGTGACGAAAGCTTTGGAGTTGGGCATGAGAATGGTCATCTGCGCCTCCACGGGTAACACTTCAGCTTCTTTGGCGGCCTACGCCGCAAAAGCGGGGCTCCAGTGTATTGTTCTTATCCCGTCGGGTAAGATCGCCTATGGAAAACTGACGCAAGCTATGATTCATGGCGCCAAGGTTGTGCAGATCAGAGGAAACTTTGATCAAGCCCTGCAGATTGTGTTGGAACTCTCAGAAAAGCGTAGGCAAGTTTACCTCCTCAACTCGGTGAATCCGTTCAGAATAGAAGGACAGAAATCACTAGCCTACGAACTCTGCGACCAATTAGAGAATGGGGTACCTGACAAAGTGGTGGTCCCAGTGGGCAACGCAGGCAACATTAGCGCTATATGGAAAGGCTTCTCAGACTTTTACAACCTCGATCTCATAGGCAGTCTTCCTCAAATGATCGGCATCCAAGCTGAGGGAGCAGCACCCATAGTACAAGCCGTAAAGAGTGGAAAGGATAACATCATACCCGTAGCCAAACCTGAAACAGTTGCCACTGCAATAAGAATTGGGGCCCCACTCAGCTGGAAAAAAGCAATACGGGCTATTCACGAATCCGAAGGCACGGCTGAAACAGTAACCGATCAAGAAATCCTACAAGCTCAAAAAATGTTGGCTAGACACGAAGGACTCTTTGTGGAACCAGCAAGTGCTTCATCCATTGCCGGCTTGAGAAAACTCGTTGAACTGGGGAGAGTTGACAAAGATGAAACCATAATTTGCGTCGCAACAGGCCACGGATTAAAGGACCCGGATATTGTGATGCAAACATACAGAAAGCCGATTGAGATCGAAGCAAGAATCGGAGCCATTTCAGAGTATCTGGGCCTCTCAAAGCCCATCGCACCAATCGCGGCTTCGGGGTGACTTCGATGAGAATGATCCTGATAGGCTACGGAGTTGTCGGTCAGAGCCTCACCCAAATATTCCTTCACAGAGGAGCTGAGCTCATCAAAAACTATGGTTTCCACCCAAGAGTTGTAGCTGTCGCAGACCGAGGGGGAGCAGCTGTAAACCCAAAGGGTCTCAATTTAGAGAAAACGTTAGCTCTTAAAGCTGAAAAGGGCACGGTTGCAACCAACCCCCAACATGGACATCTTGGCATGGCAGCATCAAGCGTAATAGAAAGTGTTGACGCCGAAACAATCGTTGAAGCAACACCCACTAACATCCAGAACGGTGAACCAGGGTTGTCCCATATAAAAACAGCTCTCAAGATAGGAAAGCACGTGGTGACGACAAACAAAGGGCCACTTGCTCTAGCTTTCCCAGCTCTGACTGAGTTGGCTGACTACAATGGGGTCTATCTGAGGTTCAGCGGAACGGTTGGAGGAGGAACCCCTGTACTTGACTTGGCCAAGAGGTGTCTACTGGGGGACAGAATCCTTTCCATTCGAGGAATATTGAACGGCACTACCAACTACATCCTGACGGAAATGGATGGAAAGCATATCACATTTCAGAAAGCCTTACGTGAAGCTCAAGAGCTGGGATACGCCGAAACAGACCCCTCAATGGACATCGACGGACTAGACACTGCTTGCAAGCTCGTTATTATGGCAAATTGGATAATGAACAGGAGAGTTACCCTAAAGAATGTGAGTGTTCAGGGCATACGTGACGTTACGTTACAAGCCCTTGAAGAAGCTGGCAAGAGAGACTGTACCATCAAGCTCGTAGGATCCATCAATGAAAACCTAGAGGTTGTGCCTAGCGAGATATCTAAACATGATCCGTTATGCGTCGATGGTGTGCTTAACGCTGTCACTTTTGTTTCAGAATTTGCCGGTGAAGAGACAATTGTGGGTCGAGGAGCTGGAGGAATGGAAACCGCAAGCGCCATATTAAGAGACCTACTTGACATAAAGCAGAGTCTCGCCACCAAAGTCATGTCCTAGCGTCTAGGGGGAGGAGATTGTGAAAAGAGTAGTTATGAAGTTTGGAGGAACCTCGGTAGGAAGCGGCGAACACATTCGGCAAGTTGCGGGAATAGTTAGCAACCACCTTGGCAAAAGCTACCAGCTAGTTGTGGTGATTTCAGCTTTAAAAGGAGTTACGGATGATCTAGTCGAAGCCTCTGAAGAAGCGAGAAGCGGAAACGGAGATGCCGTTCGCAAACTCTTGCAAAAGATAACGGAAGAACACGTGACAGCCGCTAGAAACGCTATTGAAAACAGATCAATATTGGAGGAAATAGAACAGACACTCAGAACAGCCTTCGATGAGCTTGAAAAGGTCTTGACCGGAATAATTTACCTAGGTGAACTCACTCCAAAATCAAAAGACTACGTTCTGTCATTTGGAGAGAGAATGTCCACCTTAATTGTGTGGGGAACTCTCCGTGACTTGGGGTTGGATGTTCAATACTTCACAGGTAAGGACGCGGGAATTGTAACCGACTCGAACTTCGGAGAAGCGCGACCGCTATTAAAGGTGACTGAACATCAGGTCAAACAAAATATTGAACCATTATTGGACAAAGGAATCACTCCTGTAGTCACTGGTTACATAGCTGCAACTCAAGACGGAGAGATTACAACACTGGGTCGAGGAGGGTCTGACTTTACTGCCACCATCATGGCGGCCGCGCTGGAAGCTGACGAAGTTTGGGTTTGGACAGACGTAGACGGATTGATGACTTCTGACCCAAGAATTGTGCCGTCGGCGAAGGTTATACCCAAACTTTCTTTTCATGAAGCAATAGAAATGGCGATCTTCGGAGCCAAGGCTATGCACCCGAGGGCATTGGAACCAGCAATGGAAAGAGAAATACCTGTCAGAATAAGAAACACCTTCAATCTGCAAAACCGTGGAACCTTGATACTTAAGGGACAGAAAATCAAGTCTACAAACATAGTGAAGGGGATAACCCTGATCAGGAAATGTGCATTAATTAGCCTTAGCGGAGCTGGAATGATCGGTACTCCCGGAACAGCCGCGAAGGTTTTCGGCGTACTGGGAAGAAACAACATCAACGTTCTAATGATTTCACAAAGCGCTTCAGAGGCGAACATTTCCTTCATACTTCAGAGAGAAGTGTTGGAGAAAGCTGTCAGCTCACTTGAACTTACCCTTTTGGGCAGTGGCTTGATACGCGAGGTAAGTACTGAAGATGACGTTTGTGTCGTCGCTGTGGTAGGCGCTGGCATGAAGGGCACACCCGGTGTTGCCGCAAGAATGTTTGGAGCAGTTGCACGAAGGGGAGTAAATATACGCATGATAGCCCAGGGGTCATCAGAACTCAACATCTCATTTGCAGTGAAGGAAACTGACGGAGAGAAGGTTATTCGAGCGATTCATGAAGAATTTGAATTGTGAGAGCTCAATTTCTACTTATATCTCTGACGCTTACGCTTCCTTTTCCGTTTTTCCCGGCGCACCCGCTTCTTTTTCCATTTTTTGCGGATGTTAACCTACCTCTTTAATTTATTAAGCTCACGCAAAATAGTTAAAAGCAACTTTTAAGGGTTACTCGAATGTTTACTCGAATGTAAAGTGGGGTCTCCTCATCTTCGCTTGGGTTTCTTCAAGTCGTTGCTTAGGCTCCGCAATCAAGAGCTGTTTTTGCAGGCCATTCAAGAAGTGTTCTAGTCTCTCCTAATTTTATGGAAAGAACTAGCAGCATTCAAACAACGCGTGCAGGATTGTTATATGCGCAAGGTCACACTGATCGATGGGATCTGCACGAAAAAGCGAACGTAGATTGCGAGAGCAAGCACGAGGACTGAAATCAAAGCCAAGGCGTAGTCGTGTTTTTTCAGCCGCAGAACATATAGATTAGTTCGCTTCTCGGTGGCGCCCCAAGCTCGGGACTCCATAGCTTCGGCAAGTTCAAGGCTGCGGCGGATGGCACTCACAATGAGCGGGATGAGAATTGGAATATAATTTCTAATTTTTTTTATGAAATTTCCACGTTCCAGTTCCAATCCCCTGGCTTTCTGAGCGTCCATAATCGTTTGTGCTTCCTCAGCCAAAACTGGAACAAAGCGAACGGCAGTCGTGAAAGCGAAGCAAAACTCGTATGGTACATGACTCTGCTCTAATGCCAATCCTAAATGATCCGGCGAAGTTGTTAGAAAGAACACGGAGAAAGACTCCACCAACACTATGAAACGAAGGGCCATAGCTAGGGATCTTTCCAAGAGCATAAGATACTCTGAAAGGCTGTCGACAGGGGGTTGGATTCCCGTTATTCCTCCAGGAGAGAGATACCCGAAAATGAAGTTAAATGTAAAGATCATAACTGCTAAGAATAGAGCTCCCCTCAGAGATCGAATCCACTCCCGCTGAACACCAGCGACAAACACGAAGGGCATCTGAATCAAGAATAACACAATGAGAGGCAACAACTCGCTGAACACGACAGCGACGACAAACATCACAATGACGTAGAAGAACTTGGCTCTCGGGTCTAATCGATGAATAGGCGATGAAACCTTTCTGAATCTCAATCCATCAAAGACACTCATGGATTAGCCTCCAAGAAATCAAGCAGAGCTTCTTTTGCTGCGTGGATATCTATCAAGTCAGTGGGCAACCCCAGATCCGTCAATCCCAAGAAAATCTGTGTGATCTGAGGAGGCGCAATGGACGCCTGTGTCACAAGATCGAGGTTGGTGAGCATCTGTCTTGCGCTTCCCTCGGCCACAATCTTTCCATTAGCCATCAATATGACATGAGGCGCACACTCTGCCACAAATTCGACGTCATGAGTCACGATGATAACGGTTTTTTGCTGGGCAGTCAACTGAACAATAAACTGACGCAATCTTTCTTTCTGCTTGTGGTCTTGACCGATCGTTGGTTCATCAAGTATGACTACCTGTGGGTCCCAAGCGAGAACAGACGCCAACGCAACCCGTTTCCTCTCCCCACCGCTGAGCATGAAAGGCGAGGTCTTCCGATATTCTTCTAGATCTAAGAGATTGAGGGCCCAAGCCACGCGCCTTTTGATCACCTTTTCCTCAAAATCAAAGTTTCGAAGAGCAAAAGCCACCTCATCCTCAACAGTTTCACAGAAGAGTTGATGATCAGGGTTTTGGAACACGAAACCAACGTTTCGAGCAAGGGTAGCCACACTCACCTTTTGGGTGTTGACCCCATCAACTAAAATCTCACCCCGTGTAGGTTTCAATAACCCGTTGAAGTGTTTTACCAGCGTTGTTTTGCCAGCGCCGTTTTGACCCATTATGGCGATGAACTCGCCGTCCGGTATCGAGAGGGAGACTCCTCTGAGGGCTTCAACGCCGTTCGGGTATGTGAAGAAAACATCCTTGATCTCAATCACGCCTCAAAACCTCTTTGATAATTTGAGACGCCTCCTCCGAGGTGACTGGAACTCTGCCAAGGCGTAGTCCGCTCTCTTCAAGAAGGTGGTGGAGTCTAGTTGCCTGTGGGATGCCGACACCGATCAGTCGGGCTTTCTTGGACTGGAAGACTTCCCTCGGCTCGCCGTCCAAAACCACCCTTCCTTCATGCATGATGACAACGTGATTAGAGTATCTTGAGGCTAGGTCTAACCGATGTTCAACCAGGACAACTGTGATTCCCAGTTTTCTGTTCACTTCGCTAATAACTTCAAAGATTTTTTGAGCGCCTAACGGATCGAGGAACGATGTAGGTTCGTCGAGCACCATCACGTCCGGCTGCATGGCAAGCACGCTGGCGATTGCGACCCGTTGTTGCTGTCCACCTGAGAGTTCGTGCGGTGCTCTCTCTCGAAGATCTTCTATGCCCGTCATTTGAAGAGCCCAGTCGACGCGTTCTCTGATTTCATGCCTTGGCACTCCCATGTTTTCAAGTCCGAAAGCTACGTCTTTTTCCACAAACAAGGCGAAAAGTTGGTTTTCCGGATTCTGAAAGACGAGGCCTACATGTCGAGCGAGTTCTTGAACTGAGCGTTTGCTCACATTGAGGCCTGCAACCAGAATGTCACCTTCAAGTTTTCCACTGTAAAAGTGTGGAACTAGCCCGTTCAGGCATCGGCAGAGGGTCGTTTTTCCGCAGCCACTTGGACCCGTGAGAATAACAAACTCTCCCCTCTCTATCTTTAGTGAAACGTTTTCGATTGCTCGTTTTGTCCCAGCTGGATAAGTATAGGTTAAACCCTTGGCTTCGATGATCGGCAACGTCTAATCCCGCTTATCATAGTGACGCTGAAGCCTTCCATAAAAGAGTAGCTACTCAATGAAGAGTACGTTCCTCATCTATGTGCAGGGCACAGCCAGCTCGCTAAAATGAAAAAGTTTCTGGTTAACAATGATCAAAATCACGGTGGAGATTAACATGTCTATGGGTAACTAGTCGATTGGTTTTCGTGTGAAAGGTTCCAAGATTCATCAAAGGTTCATGGAAATCTTCTGAACTGAAAGCGTAATTCTTAAGATTCATCAGATATCACTTCAGTAGTGATATGCATGGTCAGAGGATTCTGCTCTGTTTGTGGAAGAGAAATTGGAAGGTTTATGAAGCCAACAGCTTGGCAGTGCCCCAGATGCAAGAACATATTTTGCAAGGAATGTTGCCCAAAAGTTGGCTTGGTCTTAAAGAAACCTGCTTGTCCAGAGTGTGGAATTGAGTTGGAAAAATGATTTTGAATAGGTGGAGCCCTGGTCCCAATTTTTGTACCAATTGGGCATAAGCGGGTTTAATGGGTTTTTTGTAGAATATGCCGTCAAAGAGACTGCTAGGATTGTGGTAATAATCAGAGTTTTTGCCTTGTCTCTCGCATATTTGGCCTATAGAGATGTAATCACTATGGGCCACGGGGAACTGACAAGAATAGCCCGTGTCACCGAGCCAACATTGGAACTGCTGGCGCCGCTCCGGTAAGCCCTCTTATTGCACGCACAAGAAGGACTAGTCACTCAAGTTTTTTTTCTTCAACTCTTCTCTCAATAGCCCGGCACATCGCGTGAGGCTGGAATCTACGTCTCCAACCCCGTTAGCTCCAGCTGAAAATGAGTGCCCACCACCCATGCCGTGGAGATAATTACCAAGAGGCTTTGCTATGTCTCGACCCAGGTGCACTCGCGTCTTTTCATAGAATTCACGGCTCGCTCTCAGGCTGATCTGAACGATGTCTTTTCTGTGCCCTGCAACAACTGCCACGTGGGCTCCTAGCCTAATCAAGGCCCTCGCTGCTGAGGCTTGATAGGCGCTGACGTGGGACAGAGCAACCAGCCAACCATCTATCTTTGTGAGTTTCATCCGTTTGCCCGCCTTGAGTCGCGCTATACGCTCTGATGGATGTAGCGGCAAGGAAAGTAGAGGCAAAGTTTCTTCGACGTTCACTCCAGCCTCTATGAGTTCAGCTACAGTCTTGAGAGTTGAAGAACTGGCCAAAACGAAGTGTCTTGTGTCAAACGCTATTCCGAGGAACAACGCCTTTGCTTCGACTTCTGTTGGTCTAACTTTTGCTTCTGTGAAAAACTGATATACGATCTCGCAAGTAGATGAAGCTTCTTCATCTGTTACGCTCAATGTGGCGAGACGCTCTGTCTCCGGATGACTTGAATGATGATCAATCACGACGACGGGAGAACTAACCATCTTGACACGTTCGCCCCACTCGTCCAACTGTTGGATTGTGTTGGTGTCAAACAGAATGATTACGTCCGCTTTTTCAATGCTGGGCTGCTCTGTTAACTGGATAGGCAGCGATTCCAACAAAATCTTGGAGAGCCGGCTTATTCCCTGAGCCGCAGCGATCTCAAGGTTCAATTTTGGTCGCAAACGTCTTAGTAGCTGAGAAAAGGCAAATGCCGCACACATTGCGTCGGGGTCAGCGTTGTGGTGGCACAGCAGAACAACCAATCTTGCATTAAGCTTGTCTATTAGCGAGGTTATCTTGCTGATTTGCATGCGAGCTCCCTCAAATGGCTTTCAATGGATGTGAAGGCTTTTTTGGTGGCTTCATTAGCGAGTTTTTCTACGTCAAAGTTTCTCAAAAGAGGTGATAAGGTTATTTCCACGTCTACATTGACAATAACTGGCCTCTCGCCTCTGGTTTCAACAGTTATGATGAGGTCAGAAATTCTGGTGAGAGGAAGCTTTGAAAGTATGTGTCCTCTCGCCGCCGCTTCTGCGACTTCGCACACTTTTTCCATCTGATCTGAGTCGAGTTCCGGTAACCCTATTTCTTCCAAATGCGTGTGCACCTTAAGGCGGAGGAGAAACCGGACGCAGATCACGTTGAAGCTTTGTTTGTAACTCTTTTACTTGGCTTCTCAGTCGCTCCTCTTGCTTACCCAGCACACTGATCCGCATATTGAGAAGTTCCTTACGCTCCTTCAACTCTTTGGTTACCTTTGACTTCTTCGACTTCACTAGAAGTGAGCCGATAGACTTGTATATGACTGCACTTGCGGTGAGATTTCCTATCTCAGTTAAGGCCTGCTCAACCTCAGTGAGTTCCAGTTCAAGCTGCTGCTTTTGCGTCAAGACTGCCTGCAAGGTCTGCTGACGTTGCTGAAACGTCAACAGCCTCTGCTGAACCTTGGGTGGAAGTCTCGAAATTTCTTCGCTCATTTGATTCCCCTATTGCCTCACTGCTCTCTGAACTCAGCATTATGATCCTAGCGTTAATTAAGTGTTTTTCATTTATTCTCTGCTTAGAAGATCTAGGGCAGAGCACATGTTGATGATGACACCAATCCAACGTAGGTAAGAGTTCACGGCGGCTCTTAAGGCAGACGTATCGGTTGCCTCAATGTTCAATCGTAGGGTGTTACCTTTAGCCTGGACTTTCACTCTGGACCTGGTGGAAGTCGAAGTCTTGGTTTCAGGTTCTAAGGCGCTTAGAACTATCTTCAAACGGTCTTCAGACGGAAGATCTAGGTTGACAACTATGTGAGACTTCATTTTTCGATTTCCCACACATGTCCGCGCAAGGAAGAAACTGGGATTAAACCCTGCGGTCCCGTCTGGAAAAGTTCGATCTTGTCAGGTCCACCTCTCCAGCGATCAACAATAGTGCCTTGATTAGCGTGGAATGTCGATGCTCTTTCAGCTATTCCTTCAAGGCTAAGGTTACCGCGGTTGATTCTGACAATATTGGGGATTGATCGGCCGAGATCAAGGCAAAACGTTCTTATTTGTTTTGTTGGTCTCCGAGAGGTCGTTACCAATATCACACTGCTTTTTCCTCTTTCGCAGGAATTTCCGGGGGCCGCATGCCTCTTGCCGTTCGTTTAGCAACGATGCCTAGCTTTGTAGTTGGCGTGTAGGCGCCTCCAGTGAAGGTGAAGCCGCATTTTCTGCAGTTCCAGAGGCCTACGCTTTGTCTTCGAACTGACTCGTTGCCGCACTGGGGGCACCTGTGAGCTTTCTTCATCTCTGACAGCACCTTCACGTATTGCTTTCGCACGGTTGAACCATAGCGAGCTCCGAACCTTCCACCTGCACCCACCTTCTTTGTTCGTCTCCGGCGGCCCATCAGCCTTTCACCACAAGCTTCCGTAATTCTTCAGCTTTGTCTTTCGCTATCTTCGCGGCTTCTAGGACTTGTTGGGTCGTGAAGTGTCCGTTGCCGCCCTTTTGCACCGCGCATATCTTGCCATCTTTGTCTGTGGTTATAGTGAGCCTGGCATCCATAACCTGCTCCTCTTCAAGCCAAGGATCTAGCATGAGCCGATCGTTTATCTTGGCAAAAGTCATGGCAACAGGATAGTTTTTTATCGGAAGCGGTGTGTAGCCTGGCTTCTTGGATATTTCGCCTTCTTTCACCTCATAGTTGAACATTTTAGTGTTGAGCAAGGCGGCCAATGCCGCTAGAGCCGAAGCATCTATAAGGTTGCCGTCATGGTTGAGAACGTAAACGTCAACGAAGACGATGAAAACCTTCTTCCCGGGTTCTACGCACAGGTCTTCCAGGGCGATCGCTTTGGACTCCCGTATGCCTCGGTCCACGACTCTCGCGAGTTCTATAGCTTCCTCTCTCGGTGGTCCTGGTTCAAATGTGGGGGAAGCGAGAGGCACCAGTTCAGCGTTGACGGTGAGGACTCCATGATCGGGCACATCTGAAAATGGTTCACCTAACTCGATTTTTGTACCAACCATCACCTCTGTTTTGCCCAAGCGTACACGAGCGGAGCCCTCGGCGCGACCAACAACTCCCACCTCTAGTTGAACCTTGCGATGGTCGTTTAACCCTCGTCCGTCAAGTCTCTTTCCAAGGGAAGCTAGCTGGGCTATTTGTTTCTGCTTCACGCGAATCATAATCGGAGATTTCATTCCTCTACCTCCTCCTTAACTGCGACGTACTTTGCTTTCAGAGTCTCTTTCTGAAGTTCACTTACTTGTTTGCAGCCTTCCACTGCCATGTTCACGGCTTGTTCAAACTCGTCGATGGTTAGGCTTCCATCCATCTGAAGCAAGGTTATCGCGTTTAAGTTGGGCATCCATGCTAGGGGCAAGTCTGCCTCGCCTTCCTTGTCTTCAACGTCGGTCAGATCCAGCACCAGACGCCCTTCCACCTTCCCGGCCGCACAGGCGGCTACCAAGCCTCGCATCGGAATGCCAGCGTCTGCCAATGCCAGAGAAGCGACTGTGATGGAAGCACATCTCGTTCCACCGTCGGCCTGCAGAATCTCTATGAAAGTGTCAATCGAAGTTCGGGGATAATATTCCACGAACACGGCGGGCTCAAGGGCCTCTGTGATCACTTTAGAGAGCTCTATGTCTCTTCTTGAAGGGGCGGGGGACTTTCTCTCCTCAACTGAAAACGGTGCCATGTGGTAGCGACAGCGAAGCAAGGCTCGATCTGGCATGGCTAAGTGTTTGGGATGTGCCTCCTTGGGTCCATACACCGCGGCGAGAATCTTGTTCTTGCCCTGTTCAATGTAAGCAGATCCGTCAGCATTGGCGAGAACACCAACCTCTATCTTCGTCGGTCTTAACTCGTTGAATCCTCTACCGTCAAGCCTAACGCCATCTTTATCGATCAATTTCTCAGGCTTCTTTTGAGACATTCACAACACCTCCTTTTTCTTTCCTAACCATTTGAGTTACACGATCCGTTAACCCGCTTGTGTGAGCTTCTTCCTCAATCTTGTGGATGGCTATAACCGCGAGCTGCTCGTCCTCGGGAGACCTACCGCGAACATGAACGACGCCGTTTTGACCAACCGTGATCTGGCAGTTCGTCTCCTGCTTCAACATGGTTATCATTGAACCTTTTCTTCCAATAATCCGAGGAATTTTTGTAGGAGTGACCTCGACAATCTGTCCACGCTCAATCTTTCCCAAGTCAGGCTCACGAACGGTTAACAGGGGGGCACGTGTTCGATCGTAAGCAACTATTTTGGCCTTAACCATGTCGCCCACATCAAGTACATGTGGCATATCATCTCTCTGAGGCCTAAACGGTCTGTTGAAGACGTCGGAAGCTCGAAGCACACCGGGGTACGGAGCCCCAATATCTACTAACCACGAACCAAGACCGAGTTCAATGATTTTTCCTATAACCATGTCTCCAACAGAAGGAACGTAAAATGCTTTCAAAGCAACCACAAAGACGCGATGACCCTCGTACTCAACGAGGCCAACCCTCGTGGCATAAATCTTGCCGTCCTCTTTGTATGTATTTTCTCCGGTCTCATAATCGTCATCCGCAAGAAGGTCTCCAGGCGTTACAATGTCTCTTTTTTCATAGAAAACAGGCAAATTCACCAACTCACACGTAAGGTCTACTCAACCATTTTCGCCTCAAGGTTGCCCCGAGTCATTTCTCCAAGTTTTTCCAAGAAAGAACCATAAAGCCCAGCAGGCAGTTCCACAACTGCAAACCAAGATCCGTCAGCTCGCCAATCCTCACGTTTGATTTTACCGAATCCTTTTACAGTTCCATAAACCCTGCCTGCATGTTCGGGCGGAATGCGCACAGCCACGGAAACCATTTCCATCTTAAGGGGCAAGATTGGACGAAGCAGTTTCACAATTTCTTTTGCTTGCTCTTCAACTTCCTTGAAGGGATCAACTGAGAAACGAATCTGTTCCATCGCTTGCTCCACGCGTATAGGAGGATGAGGAAGATTCGTTTTTGGGTCAACACTTTGACGAGCTATGAAGGACACGATTTGTTTTCGTTTGTCCTCAATCAACTGTCTCCTCTGTTCAGTGGTTAACTGTAACGTGCCCTTTTTCAAGATTAAATCCGCGATCTCAAGAAGGGCTGTAGTTCCAAAAGCCTTAAGGAGCTTATCTTCTGAGGGCTTCAATCCTTTGTTGGCATCGGTGAAAACAGTGTCGGCGACCAATACTTCGGACAATGACTCGGTTTTCCCAAGTCTATAAGAAAAGGCAGGTTGCGGTTTGACAAGGATCTCGAAGTGTTCTCCTTCACGAGTTAATCGCGCAACTGTGTGACGTTCGCTCATGGGACTCCACTGCCTTGGAGACCCTTCTGATAACCTGCGATCTCCTCATTTGTGAGCATTCGCAGCTGTTTCGTTTTAGTTGGTATCACGCCTATTTTGAGCCTTGGCGTTTCCCCTCTTGCCTCAAGCGCTTTCACCAAGCATTTCACAGCGAGTTTAATAGCCGAATCAAGTGTCAAGTCTTCCTTATACTCTGCTTTTAGGATGTTTTCTACTGTTTCACGGCCAATACCTACCGCAACAGCCTTGTAGCCTCTATAGGAACCGCTTGGATCAGTTGAGAACAATTTGTTTCCAGTTTTGTCCACACCCCCAAAGATTATGGAGACCCCGAAAGGTCTAACCCCTGCATGTTGAGTGTAGAGTTGTTTTATGTCTCCAATGCGTTTTGTCATAATCTCCACGTCTATGGGTTCATCATACATCAATCGATTGCTCTGGGAGGAAACCCGTGCTTGATCTATTAGAATACGGGCGTCAGATCCCAGCCCGACAACAGCGGCCCCTAAGTGATCGTCTATTTCGTAAAGCTTCCAAGTGAAGCTTGGGTCCTGCAGTTTTGATTCAATCTTCTCTTCCGCCCCCAAGACTATCCCTTCGGAGCAAATAAGTCCCAATATTGTTGCCCCACGATTCACTGTCTCAAGGGCATATTCAACCTGAAAGAGGCGCCCATCCGGAGAAAACACGGTTATAGCACGATCATAAGCGCCGGGCACTGCAAATACACTCATTTCATCACCTCATGCATCCAAACACATTTTGCTTGATCAGTTGTGGATAGGGCAATATAAAACAGTTGTGCAGAAGACCAAAAGAAAATAAATGATCGATTAATGAATGGAATAGAGCTCAAGAGGTGTCAAAAATGGGTTATGGCGAAGCATGGAAAGTGCTGGCTGACTTAGTCATCGAACTTCGAAGAAGTGGAGAAAACATTCCAACCAACGTTATGAACGACCTGCGTTCTGCTAAGACCATGATACAGATCATGAAAGCCGACCCGTCCCATGTTGAGAACCTTCCTAAGATCGAAATGTACATGGAAAGCGTAGAATCACATCTCATCTCTGCGATGAATAGAGAATTTGGCGCAGATCATGCTGATCAATGGATAAAGAAGCTGGAAGATGCCAGAAGAGCTGCTGAAAAGAAAGAGGAAGCAACTTCCAGGTTTGTCCCAGGGCTCCCCAGGGGCAAACATTGGGTGCGAGTCCAGATTTCAGAAGTGTTGACAAGGAGCGATATAAAGAAATTGGCGAACGAAAACAAACTTGACAGCAAAATGCAAAAAAACGGCTATATGCTGATCTACGGTGATGTTGAAAAGGTCAAGGTTTTTGTGAAAAAGATGGCGGAAAAGCTTCAGGCCGAAAGAAGACGAGAATAGACGTAGATGCTCCGTTTGCATAAGAGTTAAAACGACTTTCAGTATTATTTTTGTAGAAGAAGCTCAAAAAACGGGTTCAGTGGACCCATCAATTGGATATCACGAAGGACAGGTTCAAAATGCAGTATATCAAGAAAATCGAGATGAAGGGCTTCAAATCTTTTGGTCCAAAAGGTGCCACTATCCTACTGGATAAGGGTTTTACCGTGCTTACAGGGCCAAACGGTAGCGGAAAGACAAACATCGTGGACGCTATTTTATTTGGGCTAGGTGAGCTGAGTGCAAGAAGACTCAGGGCTGAAAGTTTTTCAAAACTCATATTCCACGGCAGCCCTGAAGCAGAGATGGAGAAAGCGAAGGTTGCCAAGGTTATTATCCAGTTTGACAACTCGGATAAACGCTTGCCTGTAGACACAAACACAGTAACCATTTCTCGTGAAGTCCACAGAAACGGCCAAAGTATCTATCGACTTAACGGAAGGAGAATCTCCAGAAACCGCATTCTCAACACGTTGTCCATGGCGGGAATCAGCCCCACTGGCCACAACGTGATCGTGCAGGGAACGATTACACGCATGGCCGAGATATCTCCCTACGACCGTAGGAAAATCATAGACAACCTGGTTGGCATAGCTCAGTATGACGCTGAGAAGCTTGAGGCCGAAGAAAGACTTCGAGCCGCTGAAATATCTATTCGAACCGCCATGGGTCGGATAGACGAGGTGCAGAAGAGAGTTGATGATTTAGAGACGGAACGCAATGAATTGCTTCGCAATTGTTTCATTCGAGAGGAAATCAGACGATTCGAAGCTATGAAAGTCTCCCACGAAATCTTAGAAACTGGAAGAAAAATTGCCGATCTTTCATCAAAGATCGAGGAGGTACAAGCTAGGGTTGAAAACTCAAGGCGGTTGAGAGAAGAGTGGAGAGCCCAACGCCATGAAATCGAAACGGAATGGAGGAACCTCAGTTCAGAAAAGGTTGAGGAGGGTGGAACGCGCGTTCTTGAGATTCAAATCAACATAGGTGAAGTTAAATCGAAGTTAACTGAACTCGCAACAAAAATTGGGGCGGGAACAGCAAGTCTTGAAGGTCTTAGAAGGGTCAGAGAAAAAGACCTTCAACAACTTGAAACAATCAACAATGAAATTGCGGAAAATCGAAAAAAGATTCGAAAACTAAAACGGGTGCATGACCGGCTATCCAAAACAATTGCGGACAAGCAATCCCAACACGATGTTATCCAAAACGAGACCGAACAACTTTGGGCAAATCTAGGTGAGAACAACGAAAAAATTATGCAGGCCGAACAACAGCTAGACAGACTCTACAAAAACCTCATGAACCTTCGAAGCGATCACACTCAAAGTCAAACAACAATCAGAGTTCTCTCAGGCAGGCTACGCGATCTTGGCGCTCGCAAGAATAGATTTACATCTACCCTTAACGAACTGAAAAAGTCCCTCACGGATCTCCACAGCGTTCAAAAAGAGCAGAAGACCCGACTTGAGAGCCTCCGGAAAACTCTAGACCAAAGAATCATTCAGAAAGACTCTATCGGGAAAGAGATCAGCCAAGCAGGAAAGATCGCAGAATCAGCTCGAGAGGCGGTAATAGAATTTATCAGTCAGCGAGAACTGGCTGACACAGTTACGGGCGAAGAAAAAGCTTTAAGAAATATCGAAGAACTCGGAGAACTCGGTGTGATTTCAGGAGTATACGGCCGGCTGAGAAGTCTAATTAAGATAGAACGAACCTACGAACGGGCCATACAGGCGGCAGCAGCTGGTTGGCTGAACTCCATCGTTGTTCAAGATTTTGACACAGCTTTCACATGTGCCGAAACGCTGAAACGCTTGAAACTCGGGAGAGTCAAAATCATTCCTCTAAAGGAATTGCCCGTTAAATCTGTTAATCCTACGAAACTTAGGGGAGCAAAGGGCGTTGCCTCTAAATTCGTCAAGTGTGAAAAACGGTACAAGCCTGCTGTAGTTTTCGTTTTTGGGGATACTTTGCTAACAGGCGATAATGAGGCGGCTCTTGCTGCCTCTCGTGGTGGTTACCGCGCAGTTACAGCTCATGGAGACCTCTACGAACCTGGTGGAGGGATAGAGAGCGGATATTACCGCTCTCCTATTGATTTTTCATCCGTAATCCCAAGCGAATCTGCTGTCAAAAGTCTAGACGAAGCGGTAAGGACGCTCAAAGAACATCTAACGAGGAGAGAGGACGAAATGGGTATTTTCAAGGAGGAAATCGACAAAACTCGAGTGCAAATCGTCAGACTAGCCGAAGCTATCACCGCCCTGGAAGGTGAAATTACGCGGATACGTCGAAATATCAAACGAACTAAGCGTAATGCAAGGCGCGCTGAGAAACTCATTCAACGCACTCAGAGGCGACTTGAAAAGGAAAGGACACAGGTGAAGCTTCGAAAAGTACAACGTGGAACCCTCAAGAAAGAGGAGCAAGATCTCAACGATGAATTGGTTGTGCTGCGACAGAAAACAGACCCGTCTAGAATCCAAGAAAGGGAAATCCAACGAGAAAAACTGGCTGAAGACGTCATAGAGGCAAGGCAGAGGCTTATTAGCGTGGAAACCGAATTGTCAACTCTACAGTCACAACTCAAAAATGTTCTCATAACAGCTTCTGGTAACATCAAGATTCAACTCGGAAAGGTGAACAAACAGCTCTCAATTGAAGAGAGTGAGGTTGATAACGCACTTCAACAGAAAGAAAGACTTGAACGGGAACTCTCAAAACTTGAAACGTCTAAGGAGGAACTTTCTCGTTCCGTGTTGACTGCTAGAAAAGAGGCAAAGAAGTTCACATCTCAAATCGACAGTATCGATAAGCAACTTCATCGACTAGACGCTGAATACGAACGAGCCGACGAATTACACAACCGACTTCAACTTGAATTTCAAACGCTTCAGTTGCGAATGGATCAACATCATTATCAACTCAAGGAAGTCGGCTACAAAGAACCTCTGGAAGTTCCTCCAGATCAGCTCGTAGCTGCAGAATCATCACTCAAATTGATGCGATTCGAGCTGGAGCGTCTCGGCGCTGTCAATCAACTAGCTCAATCACACTATGCTGAACAGATTTCACGATACAAAGAATTGTCCCTCCGCATGAACGAGCTGGAAGGAGAAAAACAGGCCATAGTCTCTTTCATGGATGAAGTGGAACGAAAAAAACGCGAAGTTTTCATGAACGCTTTTGATCGAATAGACACAAATTTCAGCAGGCACTTCTCTAAACTCACCGGCGGAGGAGAAGCCAACCTTAAATTGGAGAAGCCGGAAGAACCATTTGCTGGCGGAGTAGACATGGTTGTTCAGTTCCCTGGAAAGCCTCCGATCCTTGTAAGCGGAGCCAGCAGCGGGGAGAGATCAGTGTCCGCCGTTGCTTACATATTCGCTCTGCAAGACTTCTCACCTGCAGCTTTCTACCTTTTCGACGAAGTTGATGCGCATATGGACGCTTTTCACGTGAGCAAACTAGGAGAGTTATTGGCAGAGGAGTCTGGCAAATGCCAGTTTTTGGTTATCACTCTCAAGCCAGAGATGGTTAGCAAGGCTGAAAGAGTCTATGGCGTATATGAGCGTAGTGGAGTCTCCCATGTGGTTTCAACCACGTTTAAGGAGGCTGCTTAGTGTCCTCATCTGTCAGAAAACCGTTCTATTTTCAGCCTCCTTTGAACATCCTCTTTGAATTTCATAAGTTGAGAAGGATAAAGCCGTGGGATGTGAACATTGCTTTTCTGTTGACGTCCTTTGTGGAGGAAATGGAAAAACGTGGGGATGTTGATTTCAGGGCCTCAGGAGTGGCGCTCGACTCCTCTTCCCTCATATATCTTATGAAGTCTAGGCTCTTGCTAAAACTGGAGGAGGCCCCTGCCCCACCTAAGCCCCGTCCAGATTTTCTTCCTCCGCCGTTGTTCCTTCCTCTTCGCTATGAGTTGACGTCCACAACCATCCAGAATCTCTTAGATGCTCTGGACGAAGTGTTAAAGGGTGAACGATCGCTTGCCTTGAGACCTCGTTTGGAACCAGTTCTGCCGCCTCCACCAGAATTCGTTCCTTCCGTTGATCTATATCTTATGGAAATTGAGAAACGGATGGAGAGGTTGTATCGATCGCTCCTCAGGCTAATGCACAAAGGGAATCTGATCGTCTTCTCTAAGGTTGTATCCGGCTTGGAGAAACTGGAGGCTGTCAAAACCTTCATTGTCCTTCTCTTTCTCGCCCAGACGGGTAAAATTAGTTTGTGGCAAGAAGAAAATCTCAGCGAGATTTACATAACTCTCCACGAGGTCCCGTCCATTGGAGGTCAAGGAACAGGAATCATCTGAACGGTTGGAACGGGAAAAAGTGGCGCATAAGCTAGCCTTGATTGAGGCTGCTCTTTACGTGGCTGGTCGTCCCCTAGACTTAAAAACATTAGGCTCGGTGATCAAAACCCGCTCTATGACGAAAATTAGGACGCTCACAAACGCGTTGATGAAAGAATATGAAAATCGTGACATGGCTCTTGAAATAATTGAGGTTGAAGATGAGAGGTTCGTTATGCAGCTGAAGGCGGGGTACACGCCGAGAGTTCGAAGGCTCGCCATAAGGCCTCTCCTTACCGTGGGTCCATTGAAAACACTATCATACATCGCCTATCGACAGCCAGTGCCTCAGACCCAAGTCATCGAGGTGAGAGGACATCACGCGTACAATCACCTCAAACAGTTGGAAGAATTTGGTTTGATCCGCCGCGGAAGAACTGGAAGAACCAAGACAGTAGAAACCACCGAATTTTTCGCCGACTACTTCGGCTTGAGTCATGATATGCGCGCCATGAAGCGACAACTGAAAGGCATATTCGAAGAGTTCGCCAAGCCTGAACCGTAAAGATACGTGTCCACTAACCATTTTTCTATGTGCTTGGGCAAATAGAAAGAACTGACACGGAAAAGCTTCACTGCAAGCCAATATCTTTATATTTGGAATTCTTTTAGTCCCAGTCAAGACTAGACGGGAAGATTTCAGGCTTGTCGATTTGGCACGGAGATCTACACAAGAAGAAAACCTCAGGTGGCAGAAAGAGAGCATATCGAATGAAAAGAAGGTTTGAGAAGGGCTTTTTCCCCGCTGAAACCACGCGAGGCAAGCTAAAAAAGAAGACTAGACGCGGGCGAGGAGGTGGAGCGAAACCTCGCTTGTTGGATGTTGCCTACGCAAACGTTTCCAATGCACCCACTGGAAAAACTGAGAAGGCGGAAATCCTCCGTGTGATCAAAAACCCAGCCAACGTGGATTACGACCGCCGAGGAGTAATCACAAAGGGAACTACAATAGAGACAGCTTTAGGCACAGCCCGCGTGACATCTCGACCAGGACAAAACGGTTCTGTAAACGCGTTGCTTGTTTCCAAAAAGAGCTAGCGCTCCGGCTTGGGCGCTTCGAAACTGCCAGAATTCCACAACAAATAATATGCTCCAGCCCCAACAAGAGCCGGGTGTGGACTTGAAGAAAAGAGACAAGTTTGTTTTATGGCCTATTTACTTTGACTCCACCAAAACCCGGTTGGAAGGGCGCAGAGTCCCCAAGAACCTCGCGGTGCCCGCACCGAAACTGATAGAGCTTCAGGAGGCTGTGAAACAAGCCAACCTTGAACCCGAAGTTATCGTGGACGCTGAGCACCCAAGCGTCCCGTGGCAGAAAACAGGTATAATCTTGGTTCCCAAAGGAGATTCTAAGACTCAAATCCTACGAAGAGTTGCCGAGAGGCTCTTCAAAATTCGCAATCGAAGCCGATCCGCCGTGGGATCTAGGAAAGGTTTAAATTAAGCGGTTTGTGTAAACCATTGGCTTTTGTGAGGGGAGGGCTTGCATAGAATAGGCTACGTACTACACGTAAGCTCTGGCAAAAACTTAATCGTTAGGGCGGAAAGCCTTCCGAGAATAGGCGATAAGGTTATGGATAAACACCTCAAGCTCGTGGGAACAGTTTTCGACGTGTTTGGACCCACATCTTCACCGTATATTTCAGTAAAACCCAAAACAGGACAGCCGCATCACCTCGTCAACCATGTTCTGTATTCAGTTCCTTCCCCCAAGATGAAGATAGGAAGAAAAAGAAGATGAGTCGAGAACCCTCTCCTTTACAACCCGCAAAGATTCAACAATGCCCCGAGTGTGGGGGCAACCGACTCATGCGGGACTATGAATGTGCTGAAATCGTCTGTATGGATTGCGGCTTCGTCCTCGCTGCCAAACTCACAGATCGGGGACCAGAATGGCGCGCGTTCGATACTGAGCAGCGGGAAAAAAGAACTCGTGTCGGCGCCCCTCTTACGTTCACAATCCATGACAAAGGACTTTCAACAATGATTGACTGGCATGACCGTGACATCTACGGCAAGAGGCTGAGTCCAGGTCAAAAAGCGCAGATCTATAGACTTCGAAAGTGGCAACGTCGCATCCGAGTCTCTGATGCCATGGAACGAAACCTCGCCTTCGCTCTGTCTGAAATGTCCAAAATAGCTAATGGCCTTAATCTGCCCAAAAACATCCTGGAAACTGCCTCCGTTATCTATCGTAAGGCCGTCAAAGAGCGTCTCATTCGAGGACGATCTATTCAGGGCGTAACAGCCGCCGCCATCTACGTGGCCTGTCGACAATGTGGACTCGCAAGGACCCTTGATGAGATCGCTCAAGCCTCAAACATCAACAAGAAGGAGGTGGGACGTAGCTACCGATTCCTCGTCAAGGAGCTTGATTACTTCATCCCACCTTTGAAACCTAGCCAGTACATCACCAAGTTCTCCAATCAACTCACCATGCAGGGGAAAGTTGAAGAAATCGCTCACAAAATCCTCATCACCGCAAAGGAACTTAAACTAACATCTGGCAGAGGACCCACAGGCATTGCTGCGGCCGCAAGCTATATTGCATCTGTCCTAACCGGCGAACGAAAAACTCAGAGAGAAATCGCTGAAATCGCTCAGGTAACAGAGGTAACCATACGGAATCGCTACAAAGAGCTAGTTGAGCGTCTCCTCTTCGTCATCACCATCTAACCTTCTTTTTTTGTTCTTTCTCGAATTATGTAACGAAGAATTATCTAAAATGAAATCTCCGTTTCCGAATGATAATTACGTTTGCAAGATATGGACTAGGCTTGATGGTTAAAGGCAATCTCGACTCGAACCATCTACTGATAGATTTCTATTCCAACCAGCTTTTCTGCGATTAATCATATACATTCGCAGGTGGCGTCGCATTTTGTCAGCGCGCGCTGAAGCGTAAGATGCGTTCGAAAACGGTCTCTATGAGATTCTCTTGGAGGTGACACCGTCGAATTCGAGGGCCTTCACCTCTCCAGACTTCATATTTTGAAACAAGACCCGATAGATTGAAGTATATATTACAGTGCGTTCTTTGATCTCGAAGAGCTCGCGTACAATTCGTTTTATACCCTTTGGCCTCTTGGCGATCTTGGATCTCAGTATACCGACATCTGCGTCAGAAGCAATTTCGAGCTTCTTAGCGTTCTCGCCGAGGTCAGTCAACATTCTCTCTGGATTTTCTTCGGAGGGAGCAGAGGGCAGCTGTTCCAGCTGAACCTCGCGGCCCGTTTTGTCTAGAAGAAGAGACGCTTTATCTTCGTACAGAAGATGTTCCTCACCTTCAATTTTGATTAGTTTATAGCCTTTTGCAGATGACTCCTTTGAAAGTTCAGGTTCAAGCTTGTGGTTGAACACTATGACCTCCCGCACTTTCGCATCAACATTAATCATGTAAGTGGACCTGCGATAGTAGTCAATTAAGTAATTCCCACTAACTACAATATACGGCTCGTAGTACTTGTCGATCGAGACAAATTGTATTTCTTCAGGCTTGGGTTTGAAAAATCCAAATCTGACGAACAATTTGTTTTTCAACTTTTCCCCAGCAACCTTCACCACGGCAGGGTCAACAAGAGTCCTGTAAATGATTAGCTTTCTTTCAACCATCTTGGAATCTGCGAATGCGGTTTCACTCAACAACTCCACCTCACGAAAGAAAGAAAGATTTCTCTAATTAATCTATTCGCGCGCGCGCATTCTGATTTCTACCGGTCTCCGCTACTTGGAACAATTCACAGAGCAACGTGTACAGATCCTGTCCGCCTTCCACTCCTGCAAACAAGTCTTTTTCAGCTTTTAAGATAGTTCTTGCGACTTCACGGGTTCTTCTCCACTCAAGCTCTCCCCACATTATCTTGTAGTTCTTCATCTCGATCCAAGCTCTAAAGACCAAGATCAAAAACATAGCCAGTGTGATTGCCAAGTTCAACACATAGATCTCGAACAGTTCAACCAATTGCATCACCTCTAAAGCTGAACGATTTTTGTTTCATGGTCTTAAACGATAATGCACTTAATGTTTTCCCATCACAATCAACCTAGACCTAAACAATATTTCACCAAGGAAATTTGCTGCATATATTCTACAAGAATGACTCTCTTGATCCCGGAGCGATTCTCTTGACCCAAAAAGTAGGAATAATAGGCGTAGGACACGCAAAATTTAGAAAAAGGATAGATGCTACTTTAAGGGAACTAGCCCGCGAAGCAGTGACACCAGCGTTCGGAGATGCGCGCGCAAAGTCTTAGCCTATGCTTCCGTCGGTTTTCCACCCAAGAGCATATCACAACACGCATGCTAGATAGTAGCGATAGTAGAACTAAAGGATGGATCAAAACGGTTAGCACAGTTTACAAGCAGTACCCTAAAGACTTTGAAAGTTGGCATGCAAGTTCAGGTTGTGAGCCTGCCAATGTCCACAAACAGGATGGTGTACGAGTTCAATCCCGTTTGAACACCAAAGCTGACGGAAATTTAGCTAAAAAGAGCGCTAAGATCGTCCACACCCTTTTAAGGATGCTATCGTTTTTGAACGACTTTTGTGACGTCCCATCCAAATGATTATGCAAGAATACCCAGACATCAAAGTCCACGTTGTCAAATTTCACGCTCGCATCGTGACTTATTCTATGTTCCAAAACGTGATGTATAGTTTCGTGGCTCAGTATCCACTCTATGTTAAATTCGTTGGTCAAAGAGGTTATGAAGATGGTCTTCAGTGAAGGAACGTACATTCCATAGTAGTTTTCGTTCACTCCTACAACAATGCTGGGTCTAGGAATATGCAAGCGTTATCCCAAGTCTTCTCCTTTCAAATTAGAACTAAGCGACCTCCGTTATTTAAGCCCCTAAGGAACACAATTCTATGAACAAATTCTAGTAGTGAACATCACGCATCAATTTGGAGATGACGAGAAAGAGATAGTTTCAATTCTTCTAACAGATAATCTTAAACGATAGCAATAACGAAGCTACATATATGCCGTATGGATTCAGCTTTGATCTATCCAAGATATCAAAGTCATTCTTCAAAGAACTCGCTAGGGTTGCCAATGAGAAAAACGTGCACCGTAGGATTGGAGAGCGCGCGCGAGGTCTGGCTGAAAGGTTCAAGATCCGCGAACTGACCGGCTTAGATGTTTCTGACGCCCTCGTTCTTGTCGAAGACCTAGTGGACATATACGTTCGAAACCTTTCAGAACGGAAAAGTTTCTTGAAAACCAAAGACCGAGCGCTTTTCTTGCCCCACTGTTCAAGGAAATACATGGATAAACAGTGCCAAGCTCATTTTGACACGGAAAGTCCTTCATACCATTGTGCCCAATGCTCTCCAGACTGCCTTATCAATCAAGCAACAACACTCGGACAGGAAAAAGGATACGATGTTTATGTTCTAGCTGGCAGCTCCTGCATCCCCAAAATACTGAGGAAACACCCATACGAGGGAGTCGTTGGAGTGGCGTGCAGTCAAGAATTGAGGGTGGGAGGTGACTACATTGGAAACGACAGTCTGTTGGGTCAAGCCGTCCCTCTCACCAAAAACGGGTGTGCCAACACGTGGTTCAGCATTGAGACCCTGAAAAGAGTTTTGTAGAATCCTGACGCTCTCCATGTTTTCAAAACACTCGAATACTCTAAATCATATGCAGGTCTTGGTTTTCTTCGCTGTATTTTTTTCTCTACACCTAGAAATTCATCGAGCTCCTTAAAAATGGACTCACATTAAACGATTCGTATGTAACTCCACTGACTTCTTTCCCGTTTGACTTCTTTGATCAACGGAAAGGACGCAGCGCCCTTTGTTTTTATATAGCTTTTCCGCGAATATATGGGCCATGCAAAAACAACGAGTCATAATCATTTTAGGTTCTAGACGCGACCTCAGCTTCGCAACTTCCATAGGTCGCGCACTTCGACATTTTGGCGTTGAGTATGAATACAGGATAGCCTCGGCGCACAAGACTCCGGCAGAGCTACTAGAAATCTTAGAAGACTATGAAAGATCTGGAGACAGTATCGTTTATGTAACAGTCGCCGGAATGTCCAACGCACTTTCCGGTCTCGTAGACGCAAACACTAGGCACCCAGTTATTGTTTGTCCCCCTTACTCAGAGAAGTTCGGAGGCGCAGACATCTATTCCTCTTTAAGAACGCCAAGCGGAGTTGCTCCACTCGTTGTCCTCGACCCCGAGAACGCTGCCTTAGCAGCAGTGAAAATACTCGGACTGGAAAATCCAGCCCTTTCCGAAAAAGCTCACCAGTTCCAGCAGAAAAAGAAAGTAGAAGTCAATATGGCTGATAAAAATGTGAAAGGAAAGGAAGTCTCTGAAATAGAGAACAGACTGAAAGAGGCAGAACAATGAACTTTTTGGAAAAACGTTTTTTGCGAAGCGGCAAGGTCAAAGACATCTACGATGCTGGTCACGATAAGCTCTTGTTCGTGTACACGAATAGGCTGTCATCTCACGACGTGATGTTGGCTGACAGCGTTCCTCACAAAGGTGAAGTCCTCTGTCGTCTATCCGCTTATTGTTTCGCAAACTGTAAGGATCATGGTATTGAAACACACATGGTAGAGGTTCTAGACCCAAACAAAATGTTGGTAAAGAAACTCTTTCTAATACCAATCGAGGTCATAGGAAGAAACTATCTCTACGGTTCCTACTGGAAACGATACCAACACGGTGAAATTCAGCTTCCAGAAGGGACTAACCCTGTTTTGGCAGCAAGGCTCACTGAACCCGTGGTCGAGTTTACCACAAAGTTTGAGGCCAAGGATAGACCGTTAACTGAGCAAGAGATAGTTTCCAGTGGATGGTTGGGAACCCCCGAAATTTCTCAAATTGAAAAAACCACATTGGAATTGAACGCGTTGATGTTGAAAGATGCGGAGAGAGCCGGATTCATTCTTGCAGATTTCAAACTCGAATTTGGAATAGACGAGGAAGGAAAGATAATCTTGGCTGACGAAGCAGAAACACCAGACACTTGTAGGTTCTGGGACGCACGCACGTACAAACCCAATAAGGTGCAGGAGAGCTTCGACAAACAAATTGTAAGAGACTACCTTGAAAAAGTGAAGGGATGGGACAAGAATCAACCAATACCTGGAACAAAACTACCTAAGCCTATTCTACCAGAAGAAATCATACGGAGAACGAGTCAACGATATGTCGAAGCGTACGAAAGATTAACTAGGAGAAGGTTTTAATTAAGTTCGCTTTGAGGTGGCTTAAAATGGTTATAGAAAGAGAAGAGATGCAGGAAATCGCCAAATCGTATCGAAAACCAGTTGGTCTAAACCTGGGATCTCACTCCGCCCTTGACGCCTGGCTCGGACAGAGAGACTACGACTTCAGAAGCATAATCTATACGACTCCGCAGAGAGCGAGGATTTACCTTCAAAATCCGATGGTTGGAGAACCCGGCGAGACCATAGAAAATCTACCAGCTCTTGTTCGCAGAGACCTCATTGTTGTAAAGGATCCTGCCGACATAAAAGCAAAGAACAAATGGAAAAGCACCATCTTGATTCTAGACAAATACTCAGACATCGTCAAGTACGTAGACGACTTAATCGATCTGGAATGCCTTCAGATTCCGAACAGGGCATTTTCGGTTTATGTCGGTGGAGACTCACACTGTAGTGTGATCGAGAACCAGTTTGCAGTGCCGATCGTGGGGTCACGGAAGCTGTTAAAGATCGAAAACAGAGGAGAAATTGAAAGAGACTACTACTGGTTCGCCGAGAAAGCAGGCATTCCGTATCCGAAATCGTATGAATACGAAGTTCATAAGACAGGTATGAAGTTCAAAGAGCCCGTTGATGAGCCCATTCTGCTGAAAGCAGAGCATGCGCACAGAGAGTTTGAAAGGGAATTCATCTTTGCAGCGGACTCCAGCGATTTGGAGGAAAAAGTGGAGAAGGAGATGGAGCTTGGAAATCTCAGTGAGGAAAGTTTGGAAAGAGCTAGAGCGGAGCAGATAATTCTTGGTCCGCATGCGAACTTTAACTTTTTCTTCTCACCACTGGATGAAAAACAAGATTGGGGAGATGTCGACGACTGGTACGCCAAACTCTATAAGGTGAGCTTAGACGACGGGCGAACCTGCTTGGCAAATCAGTTTCTCTCTATCGACGAGAGGAGAGAAACGATCTTCGACGGCTTGAAGAGGCTTCCTGTTGATATTCAACTGAAGATTAAGAAGGTTCCCTCCTTCGAAGTCACGTGCCATGTGCCTATGAGTTTGCGAGAATCGCTGCTCAAAGACGTGCACAGGTTCGCGGATGCGTTCTTGCTGGCGACCAGAAAGTACGAGCCTCCAGGGATAGTCGGCGCTTGGTGTCTGCAAACCATCATCACATGGAGTAAGATTGGGCCTGGCATGGCAGTTGAATACGGCTTGTATGATGTTCCCGAAGGAAAAGAAGCCTACATGCACATCCCAGCCACACAGGATGTTGCCTTAAGACATGGCGGTGGAACAAACACTCACATGGGAATCGGCTCACAATATGCCAACGCCAAATATCAAAGAAGAATGAGCATGGGCGACCGAATTGCTCTGGAAATAAAAAGAGCTTGGAAGAACAAGCAACTCCAGGAAATAGTCACTTAATCCAATAATTTTCTCAATCAACGCAACGAGGTGCCATTGTGTCAAAGGAGTTCACCTATGCCGAAGCTGGTGTTGATCGGAAGTTAAGAATGAAATCGAAAGACGCCCTGAAGATTCTTAAAAAAACCTATAGATTCAGCAGATACGGAGAAATAATTCAGCTTCCATACGGTAGGATTTTCCCCTTTGCCAAGGGATATCTTGATCTAGCCATCGAAGGAGTCGGAACCAAAGTTCTGTTGGCGCAGTTAGCGAATAAGTACGACACTATCGGCATTGACGCAGTTGCATTGGCTGCAAATGATGTGATCCGATCTGGCGCACGACCATTAGCCATAGTTGACAACATTCATGCACAAGTCTCTGATCCTCAGCTGGTAGATGAGTGGATGAAGGGCATAGTAAAAGGTGCAACTGAAGCTGAGTGTGCGGTGCCAGGAGGCGAAATAGGGGATGTGACGGAAATAGTCAAGGGTGTGGCGAATGGATGGGCCTTCGACATGGTCATCGCCTGCATAGGCGAGTTGTCTGAGAAAAAGATTGTCTTCGGAGATGATATTAAGGCTGGGGACATCGTAATTGGTTTACGAAGTTCCGGCATCCACAGCAACGGTATATCAATGGCAAGAAAAGTCCTATTCAAGCGATGGGGTGGTAAATACGAGCCTTATGATGTCCCAAAAGGTCTTGATAGAGAAGTTGTCTATGAGGCTCTAGAGCCAATGAGAATCTATGTAAAATCAGTTTTGAAAGCAACTGCAGCCCACAAGATAAAGGGACTGGTTCACATCACTGGTGACGCCTATCTAAAGTTTGACAGACTAATGATGTTTTCGAGAGGAATAGGATTCGAGTTCGACAACTTCAAACCGCATCCCATATTTGAACTGATTCAACAAGTTGCTTCAGAAGTCAGAGCCCCCATCTCGGATGAGGAGATGCTGAAGACTTTTAACATGGGATGGGGATTTGCAGTTGTGGCGGATAGAGGAGATCAAGACAGAATCATCGATAGTTTTGAAAAGAGCGACGTCGAGGCTGAACAAATCGGAAAAGTAACCAATTCCGGAAGAATCGTTGCTTTGTATAGGGGCAGGAAACTGAAATTAGGATAATGTTTGCGCGTGTGAAAGGTGTTGTGGTAAATAGTCTCTTTCTTTCTAGACCTTCCTAAAGCCCTCTTTCCTTTTTTGGAGGAAGCAGTTTTTCGCAGAAAATATTGTTGTCAATGGCAAATAGTACTTGTAGGTGAAATCATCAGAATTGTGCGTGTAGAAGCTTGGTTTGTACATTCTTACCTTGGTCTTATTGCAATCTCCTTGGTTGCCAAGAATTCTTTGACTTCTTTTATACTGTAGGTTCCATAGTGGAAGATGCTTGCTGCTAGAGCAGCGCTGACCCGAGTTTTTTGAAAAACCTCGCTTATATGTTCTGACGTGCCGCAACCGCCAGAAGCTATAACGGGTATACTTACTCTATCATTTATCGCCTTAGTCAAAGGGATGTCGTACCCTTCTTTGCTGCCATCCTTATTCATACTTGTAAGCAGGATTTCTCCAGCACCTCTCTCCTCAACTTCCATTGCCCACCTTATCGCGTCTAACCCAGTAAACTCTCTACCCCCATAGATGGAGCATTCGAACCAACAAAGACCGTCAGGGGTTTCTACAATGATTTTATCGTCAGCTTCTTCTGGTTCAGTAACGTACCTCCTCTTTGCGTCAATGGCAACTACACATGCTTGACTTCCAAAATATCTTGCCAGCTTGTTTACTATAATAGGATGTTTTATGGCTGCGGTGTTTATGGATATTTTATCGGCACCAGCATGGAACACTTTTCTCGCATCTTCGATGTTACGTATGCCTCCTCCTGCAGTTAATGGAACAAAAACGTTTTCGGAAGTTTTTGCAATTACATGCGACATTGTTTCTCTTCTTTCGTGGCTTGCAGTTATATCGAGGAAAACTATTTCATCTGCTCCATCTTTGTAGTATTTCTCAGCTAGTTGCCAAGGAATTCCTGCGTACTTGATTTGTTTAAATTCTATTCCCTTGACTACGCGTCCTTCTGGAAAAGCGAGGTCGCAGTCAAGGCAAGGAATTATTCTATGGCAAAGCATCTTTACAACTCTAAGAAATTTTTTAGGATCTGCAAGCCTAGAGGTCCGCTCTTCTCTGGATGAAATTGCGTTCCGAAAATATTCTCTTTCCATACGCTTGCGTTTATTTTGCAGCCATAATTTGTCGTAGCTGCAACCAAATCCTCTTCGGGTAAGGCTTGATACGAATGGACAAAGTACATGTGTCCGTTATCGATATCTTGAAACAAGGGGCAAGCTTTTTTTCTGATCTCTAGAGAGTTCCACCCGATATGAGGCAGTCTCAATTTGGTCCTAACTCTCACGACTTTTCCTTTCATCAGCTCTAATCCTTTTGTTCTAGGTGATTCTTCAGAGCCCTCGAAGAACATCTCAAGTCCTAAGCAGATGCCGAGTAAGGGGATGCTAGAAGTTAAAGTCTCTCTTATTCTGGGAATAAAGGGCTTCAAATTGTCCATTCCTTTTCCGAAGGCGCCGACGCCGGGGATTATTATTTTCTCTCCCTTCACGTCAGCGGGAGATTTTGCAATTACGGGTTTCGCCCCTAAATATTTCAAAGCATTGCAGACACTTTTGATGTTGCCCATTTTATAGTCGACTACTGTTGCCCTGATGGTCTTGGCCCCCGATTCTTTTCTATTCCCATTCTATTGTTGCTGGTGGTTTGTGGGTTACATCATATACTACTCGTGTGACTTGGGGTGTCTCATTGGTTAATCTTGTCGAGATCGCTTCTAAGGTCTCGTAGGGAATTTTCGCGAAGCTGGCAGTCATGGCTTCTTTGCTTTCGACGGCTCTGACGGCGATTGTGTAGCCGTAAGCTCTAGAATCACCCTTCACGCCAGTGCTTTTCGTGCCAGTCAGAACCGCAAAATACTGCCACAACTCATCTTTTAATCTGGCTTTCTCTATTTCTTCTGTTACAATCTTGTCAGCCCTCCTAACGACATCAATTTTCTCCTCGGTCACCTCACCCACAACCCGTACAGCTAAACCTGGACCTGGAAACGGCTGTCTTCGAACGATCTCCTTGGACAACCCCAACGTTTCCGCAACCCGTCTAACCTCGTCTTTGTACAAGTCCCGCAACGGCTCAACAATTGCTTTAAACTCAATTTTGATGGGTAAACCCGCAACGTTGTGATGAGTTTTTATCTTGTCGGAGAACTTTCTGAAGCCTGATTCGATTCTGTCCGGATAGATGGTTCCCTGTATGAGATAGTCTGCTCCAACTCTATTGGCAACCTTTTCAAAAACCCTTATGAACTCTTCTCCAATGATTTTCCTTTTTCTCTCAGGATCCGTCACTCCTCTCAATTTTTCAAGAAATCGCTCCTTGGCATCCACCGAAACAAAGTTGATGCCAAACTCCTTGAATGTGCTCTTGACAAATTCAGGCTCATCCTTTCTCATAAAACCGTGATCAACAAAGACTGCGGTTAGATTCTTCCCGAGCGTTTTTGCAGCTAGAGCGGTGGCTGTGCTGGAGTCGATTCCACCGCTTAGTGCAATTATGGTTTTTCTGTTGCCGACAGTCTGCTTCAATTCTTTCACTGCCTTTTCTATGATATCTTCCATTCTCCAGTCTGCTTCACATCCGCAAACTTCAAAAATGAAATTTCTGAGCATTTTTGTTCCGTTTCTTGTATGAACGACTTCAGGGTGCCACTGCAATCCGTATACCTGCTTTTCTCTATGCCTGAAAGCAGCGACTGGACAGTTTTCGGTGTGTGCAAGAACTTCGTATTCGTTGGGAAGAGCGTAAACGGCGTCACCGTGGCTCATCCAGACTGTTTCTCTCCTGTCTAGGTCCTTCAACACCCCTAAAGGCTTATCGATTTCCGCATAGGTTACTCCGTACTCCCTTTTCTCTGCGGGTGCCACTTTTCCTCCAGAGAAATGAGCGATGAGCTGATGCCCGTAGCACAAGCCCAGAACTGGGACGTTCAAATCCAGAATCCTCGGATCGCATTTGGGAGCGTTCTCGTCGTAAACGCTTGGGGGACCACCTGATAAGATTAGTCCTTTAATGTTGAACCGTTGTTTCAGAGCCTCGACTTCTCCAGCGGTTATGTCGTATGGTACCACTTCAGAATACACTTGATGTTCCCTGATTCTTCTTCCTATGAGGTGGCAGTACTGCCCGCCAAAGTCAAGGATTAGAATGGCGTCGTGCTTCATACAAACGTTTGCCAACGTTTTTGTTTAAATAGTTATTTGCGCCGGTTACCAAGAGGTGAATTGGCGCATTTTCCAAGTTTTTGTTTAAATTCATGTAAGTAACACTTAAATTTTTAAGTTTTTAATGACATAATATGAGGTATCGAGTTAGAATTGAGGTTTCTCTTAAACCTGGACACTCTGATCCAGAGGGCGAAACGACAGCTAAGTCTCTAATCGAGTTAAGGTATCCTGTGGAAACGGTCAACGTTAGCAAGGTTTACGAGGCGTATCTCCAGGCAAAATCTCTGAAAGAGGCTGACAAATACGCGGATGAAATGTGTAGGAGGTTGCTGGCGAATCCGACGAAGGACAACTATCGTTTCGACATAGAGGAAGCAAAATGACCGCTCGGCTCTACGTCAAGAGAAATTTGCCTTTCGAACTTTCTGAAGCAAAAGTGTTGGCTGCAAATGAAAAAGAATTGTTGCAGATCAGCAATGAACTGGGAATCGGTCTAAGTCTCGAAGAAATGAAGAGTGTCAACGAATATTTTTCAAAGAAGAGAAGAAATCCAACGGATGTTGAGCTTCAAACCATCGGCCAAACCTGGTCAGAGCATTGCTACCACAAAACTTTCAAGGGCGACATCGTCACGCCAAAGGGAAAATTGATCGTAGCCAACATGTTCAAGGAGTACATCGCAGAGGTCACGAGAGAGCTCAACCTGCCTTGGTGTTTCTCCGTGTTTGAAGACAACGCGGGCATGGTGGATTTTGAAAGTGGCTACGCAATCGTTGTGAAAGTGGAAACCCACAACCATCCATCAGCTATAGAACCCTTCGGAGGAGCCGCCACTGGCATAGGCGGTGTCATCAGAGACATACTGGGAGTCTGGGCGGATCCCATAGCGTGCACAGATGTTCTCGGCTTCGGACCCCTAGACCACGATTACGACAAACTTCCTCCGGGAACAAAACATCCAAAATACCTCTTTAAGGGAGTTGTCGCCGGCATAGGCCACTACGGAAACAACATGGGAATACCCACGGTCAATGGCGCGATATACTTTGATAAGAGTTACATCAGCAATGTCGTGGTTTACTGTGGCTGTGTAGGAATTCTGCCAAAAAGCAAATTTGTAAGAGATACAAGGTCCGGAGACGTCGCTGTTTTGGCTGGAGGAAGGACAGGTCAAGACGGAATCCACGGCGTAACCTTCGCGTCAGCAGAGTTAACGGAGGAGTCAGAGGAGGTCTCGAGACCCGCGGTTCAAATTGCGAATCCTATAGAAGAAGAAAAACTCAAGCGCGCAATCCTTGAGATACGAGACAAAGAACTGGGCTCTGCCATAACCGATCTAGGAGGCGGAGGACTATCCTGCGCCACGGGCGAGATGGCACACAGATCAAACTGCGGAGTCAGAATTGAACTCGATAGAGTTCCTCTCAAATATCCTGGAATGGCTCCATGGGAGATCTATATTTCCGAATCCCAAGAAAGATTGCTATTATCTGTCAGGGAAAAAAACCTCAAGAAAGTTTTGAATATCTTCAAGAATGAGGGCACAGAGGCAACTCCTATTGGAAGATTTGCCGCAGACAGAATCCTCCAAGTATATTATCGTGAAAAGAAAGTTGCCGAATTGGATTTACACTTCTTGTTCAATCCACCAAGAACCACAAGGACTGCGAGATGGAGAAGGCCAAGTGGCATAGAACCAAGTTTCACTGAGCCAAGCGACCTAGCTCGAGACATATTGAAAATTTTGTCATCCCCCAACATTGCAAGCAAAGAGACTGTAGTAAGAACATACGACCACGAAGTCAAGGGAAACACAGTGTTAAAACCTCTACATGGAAAGTACAGTGGCCCCAGCGACGCTGCGGTCATAAAACCCTTGTCAAACTCGTGGAAAGGAATTGTTATCTCGTGTGGAATGAATCCCAACTACGGAAAGATTGATCCATATTGGATGGCTGCCTCCGCCATAGATGAATCCATCAGAAACAACGTTTCAGTTGGTGGGAGAAGAATCGCACTCCTAGACAACTTCACTTGGGGGAGCCCAGAAAAACCGGATAGAACAGGCTCGCTGGTTAGAGCCTGCCAAGCCTGCTATGACTCCGCGAAGGCATTCGGGACACCCTTCGTCTCAGGAAAGGACAGCCTCTACAACGAGTTACGGGTCGGACCAGACCTCTCAATTCCAGTCACCCCAACTCTCCTAATCACCGCGGTAGGTATAATTCCGGATGTGAGGAGAACTGTTTCCGCGGATGTAAAGAGACCTGGAAACCTGATCTACATAGTTGGTCAAACTTATCCTGAGTTGGGCGGCTCCGAATACTACAAGTTGAGAGGGTTCACGGGAAAAAACGTTCCAAGGGCTAGAACAAATCAGGCTAGAAGAATCGTAAGCTCGATTGTTAAGGCGATTGATTCTGGGTGTGTCAAATCATGTCACGACCTTTCTGAAGGAGGCTTAGCAGTAGCGGCTGCTGAGATGGCTTTTAGCGGGGGACATGGCATAGAATTGAACTTGAGACATATTCCGAGAGCTAAAAACATGAGCAGAAACGACCATATCTTGTTCTCGGAATCTAACAGCAGATTTTTGGTGGAAGTTCCTGAGAAAAGCAGAGAAGGTTTTGAGGCGTTAATGGCAGGAATCGTTTGTTCAGCGATTGGCCGGGTTGACAAAGATAAGCGTCTCTCTGTTCACGGTTTAAGGGGCAAACGAATAGTCAACGCCAGCTTAAGCGAATTGAGAGACGCTTGGAAAAGCACCTTTGAGAGATGAGGATGAAGAAGAAAGACATCAACGTTTGCATAATGAGGGTTGCGGGAACCAACTGCGACACAGAAACCAAAAGGACCTTTAATGATCTGGGAGTCAAGGCGGAAGTCGTGCACTGCAACGAGATGATCAAAAAGAGGAAACTGCTGGACTACAGTGCCCTCGTGTTCCCAGGCGGCTTCTCCCACGGAGACCATGTGAGAGCCGGAGCCATCTGGGCAAAAGAAACCGTAGCCAGACTTGGTAACACCTTAGAAAAGTTCGTTGAGGAAGAAAGGCCCATCTTGGGGATTTGCAACGGTTTTCAAGTTTTGGTGGAGAGCGGTCTGCTGCCGGGATTTGAAGGAATAGCTGAGTTTCCCGAGGCCGCCCTAGCCACCAACATTCCGATAGGATATTACTGTAACTGGGTTTACATCAAACACGAGAACTCTGGCAAATGTGTTTTCACCCAAAAAATTCCGAAGAGAAAGGTGCTAAGAATACCTGTAGCCCATGCTGAGGGTAGATTCGTTTTCCCTAAAGAGAATGAAAAACGTTGCCTAGAGAAGCTCTACAAAAACGATCAGCTTGTCTTCAGATACTGCTACGAAAAAGGAGAATTCGCTGAGGGACGATATCCAGCAAATCCCAACGGATCCTTTCGTGATATTGCTGGCATCTGCAATCCTGCAGGAACAGTTTTTGGATTAATGCCTCATCCTGAAAGAGCCTACTACAGTTGGCAGGTGCCCGACTGGACGAGGATGGAAAGTCCGCCAGAATATGGCGATGGACGACTAATCTTCGAATCTATGGTTGAATATTTGGTGGAGAAGTCATAGTTTTTGCATTTCGGAACATTGATAAACTCTTGCGTAAAACATTACGCACGTCGCGTTTCGGGAACAACAAGTCTCTTCATCCAATCTTGACTACAAGTCTACATCTTGTGCAAATCTGAAAGTTTTGGAAGCCCTTCTCTGGCTCCCCTCTCCATAATGCAACGGGATGCAACAAAATTTCCAAGTCTCCCACATTCGTATAGGTCTTTGTTTTTGATTAGCCCATACAGGAAGCCGGCGCAGAAAGCGTCGCCAGCGCCTGTAGTGTCCACAACCTTTACTTTGTAGGGTGCAATTAAATGGGCTTCTTTGCCGTCTGTAACATAGCATCCCATTTTGCCTAGCTTGACAGCTGCTGTGTCTAGGCCCATTTTCAAAAGAGCCTGCGAACCTTCTCTGTGATTCTTTCCAGTGAGCAGCCTCATTTCGTTCTCGTTCAAGAAAGCGACAAAGGTTTTCTTCATTATAGGCTTTAAAGCTTCCAGCCCCTTTCTTGCATAGAGTTCTCCGGGGTCAAGGCTTACCCTGATACTGGACAGGGCTTCCACAAGTCCTTTCTGAGCGTTGAAGGGTTTCTCTCCAACAAACGACGTTAAATGTAGAAATTCGGCGGAACCTGCATACTCCGGATTAATCTCTTCAAGTTCGAGAGTGTTGTTGACTCCCGGATCCACGTAGAGGGCCCTCTCACCTTCTTCGTCGACAAAGCCTATGACAACTCCGCTTCTACCTTCCTTCGAGACTACTACTCCACCCGTGTCGACGCCCCCCTTTTCGAAGCTTTCCAGAAGAAGCTTGCCCTCACGGTCGGTGGAAACCTTTCCTATGTAACCGGTTTTTTGATTCAGTTTCGCTAAACCCACTGCGGTGTTTGCGGCAGAGCCTCCAGGAAATTCTTTGACGCCAGTAATCCAGCTTTCTTCTTCTTCTCTAGCTATACGGTTCACCATGTAGAGTTTGTCCATGTTCAAAGCACCGAAGCAGACTACATCTAGACTCATGAAAACAACTCTCGCAGGTGAATTCTATATTTTCCGAGTTTCCCTCCGTAGTTTCCAGCAGAGATTTTGGACACACCTTCCACACTCATGGCGGCGCAGATGCCAACACTCATCGCGTCTTTCACCGCATTTATGGATACACCATTGATAACGATCTCTGGGATGTACTTGACGCCATTTGGAACCTTCGACTGTTTTCCCAGCATCTCCTTGAGGGTTGGACAGTAGGGGTGATTGGTGGTTGGTCCTATCCATGGAAACTTAGTTTCAGGTTTTGAACCGGCTGAGCAAACGTCGAAGGGTGTGACGACGCCTTCTACCCGGCTTATGGCGTTAAGGGCTTTTCTTCCTGCCTCCTTCACCGCCTCCTTGTTTTTACACATGTACCAAAAGTTTGCTCCCATCACTCCCTTTGCATAACCCAAATGGTGTTCTATGAGAAAGTTAGAAACCATAAGCGGAACAACGATCATGTTGCGTCCATAGAGCTTTTTCTCCCATTCAAAGCCGTCTCCGCAATGGCCAACCCTCTCCATCATGTCAATTTTTCCATCTGGGCACGGCAGAGCGTTGAAGATAGCGGTGAAGGGTTTGACAAGTATATCCTGACGTATGCGGTATGACAGTTCCACTTCAAGTTTCTTGGCCGACTTGACCAGAGGTTTTCCTTCTTCTATTCCTCCCCAGAACTGTAGAATCGCGCCTTTGCGTCCATCTTGAGTCTCCTTCTCGCTCAGCCAACTTTCAATACCTCCTTCAATTCTCCCGATTACTATGGATGGCGTGGCAGTGGCGTCTTCAGCTGCTCTCTCTAACACCTCACTCTCATCTGCAGTGACTACTACCCTGCAATATATTCCGTCGAAGGCCTCCGCGTAGGTATCTTCAACCTTGACGTCCACGATATCACCTCAAGTTCAGCTTCACCCTAACTTTCCTATAGCTTCTCCTCGAACTGTTTTCCTGAAGGCGCTACTTTCTTTCATCAGCCTCTCTTTGTTGGCAGAAGTTATTAGCTCGACCTGAGGAAGAGATTTGGGGTACGATGCAACTAGACTTCTTTGCAACGAAACAGGAACTTGAAGCCGTTTTAACGCTGAATAGCTCCATTCTTGAACTAGTTTAACTACGCGAGTTCTGCTAAACCTTCTGAAGACATACGCGAGAATTGAGGTAGCAATAGTGTTGCTGGAAAGAACTGCGACTTCAGCCTCCCGCACAGCGTAGCGATTTCCGTTAAACGAAACTGTTAATCCCCCTTCTTCTCTTACCAACCTGAAGGGCTCAACGTCAGTGATGCTATCTCCCACATACATCACATTGCAAAGTCTGCTCTCGGTTTTTTCCGTAATATCCTTAACCGCGCGGGCTTTCTCAAACCCACCGACAGGATTGACATTCTCCAACATTTCGCCAGAATCCATTTCAGCAATTTCTTTCCAAAATATTTCGTCCAATCTTCTGATGGTCTTCTGATCCTTCTCTGAGATATCATTGAGCGAGTCAGCCCCTTCGGGAATCTCTATCATAGACATAGCGGTTATTTCTTCTCTGAGTTGCCTCAACCGCTCAACTTCATCCTTGCCAACTCTATACTGGTCTATATCCAGTTTGGTGCAGTAAACGTTCTCGCAAAGGAAATCTATCACGCTACACAAAGCGTAAATGTATTGTTCATAGCTCGTGCTAACAATAAAAGAGGGCATCAGGTTCCTGATAAAATGCAGTGTTTCCCTAACTCCGGGAACCAGCAAGATATTCTCGGCTGAAAATTTTCTTATTTTTTCATTGGTTACTCCACAAGCCTTCATAAAGGGCAGTATCAGCCGTAGAGTATCTCCAGCTCTGTATCCTGGTCTTCTTACAATGTCTGCCTGAACGTCGTCATACTTGCTCACCTGAGCGAAAAAAAAGCCTCCTTTGGGTATGAAATGTTCTGTGAGCTCATAGGCGTTGTCGTTCTTTGAGATTGGGCCTTCACAGTCGGAAACAAAAATCTTCTTCTGTCTGGTCCTCCTCCTCTTCACTCCTGTCTCCTCAGTCGCTTCATGTGTTTCACGCTTTTTTCAATATGCTCTTTTGAGCCAATGTCGGTTCTGAACCAAAGTGATCCACCTTTGATGGCTTCAATTCCTTCCAAAGAAAATTCTCTAGCTGTCTCTATCTCTTCTCCGATGCCTACTACGCATACTGTTCTGGAGCCGAGCGCGTAAGTTCGTCTGTCATCTCTTCGTTCCATTGAACCTGGATAGACTCTGATATTATCTCCATGTTTTTTGGTCAATCTGTACGCATTTGTCAGATCCACTGGTCTATTGGCATCCGCTGAATCTACACGTTGGGGAAAGACGTTCTTGAACCCGCCATAGTTTGGGGGGGTTTTGTAAGTTACAACTGTTGCTCTTTTTTCAAATTCGACCCGCGTCAAGTTTCCGTCAAGTATCTTGAAGCACACATCCACAAAATCATCCTTCAATATTGGCAAAAGATTCAGTATCTCCGGATCGCCTGGCCTACTGTTGTTTTCCAGAATCTTTAGCCCTTTCCCTGTATGTATAAACGCATCATAGAAAGGGATACCGCGCAATTCGGGGTTGCTACCTCTACCTCTCAACCTTTTGAAGATTCTATTTACAATCTGAACCTCTCTCTCTTTGTCATACGATGTCATGAACGGCAGCCAATTTGCAACATCTTTGTAGGAGCCCATTCCACCAGTGTTAGGTCCTTTGTCCTCATCGAACGCTCTTTTGTAATCGCGTGTTTCTGGCAACGGAACCAAGTGTTTTCCGTCACAGAACGCCTGGAAGCTCGATTCTTCCCCCTCAATCTTTTCTTCTACTATCACTGGACCATGCTCATAATTGGACAAAAAGTGGTCGAACAGCTCTTCACGATTATTGAAGTGGTCACCCCATACTCCTACACCTTTTCCTGCGGCAGGACGGTCGGGTTTTATAGCAACTTGATTGTTGAGGCGCTCTAACCATAGGTTAATCTCCTTCTTCACTTCGCCCATGGTGCCGTAGTCTTTTGGGTCGAACACTCTGAAACGTGGATTTACTTCTGGTGCAACTTTCTCAAATAGGCGCCTTTGTGCAACCTTGCTTCCTTCGATGGCGTATTTTCGGGTTGGGCATATCATGGGTATACCTGTTTTCTTCTCAACAATATCTCTGATACCGTTGATTATTGGTTTCTCAGGACCAACCATTCCGAAATCTATCTTTTCTTTATGCCTCCTTGCAAATCTGCAAATCTCTTCCACATCGAGATCGGAAATAATGGCATGTTCCTTCGCCTTTTCCGCGTTGAAGGGATTCCTTTGCTTGTCTGCGACATACATTTCAATGGAGTAGTTTTGGCTGCGACTGAAGGCGTCCACCATGGAAACTCCTCTCGAACCGTAGCAGACAAGTAGAACACCCACTCTTTCCATTCCAGCCACCGTCGAAAAACTAGCGGTCAATCACCTATTTCGTATATTCTTCCGGTTTCTTTGAACCCTTTCTCGAATTTTTCTTTCATCTCATCTGCCATCTTCTGAGCAAGAGGAGTGGGGTATTTCCCTGTGACGCATGCAAGACACAGTTCCTCTTTCTTCATGCCTGTGGCTCTGACAAAATCATCGAGCAACTGATAGTTCACTGTGTCTGCCCTTATTTTTTCGGCAATTTCGTCAGGACCATATCGGGAGCCTATCAACTGTCTGTAAGTTGCCATGTCAATTCCGTAGAAGCACGGATTCACTATTCTTGGAAACGTAACGAACACGTGAACCTTCTTTGCTCCCAATTTGCGCAGTTTTTCTATGATCACCTTGGTGGTATCTCCTCTCACGATGCTGTCCTCAACCACAGCAACGTTCTTTCCGCGGATTTTGCGGTCTAGAATGTTGATTTTTCTGTCGATGGTATTGTATCGTTCTCGTTGCAACAAGATGAATGCTCGTTCGGTCACGTATCTGTGTCTCCTTGAAGCCCGTTCCCATCTTACACCAGTCTCTTCGTGAAGCCCATATGCAGCATCATTGCCGGTTTCTGGGATTCCCATGACCATATCCGCTTTTCTTGCGATGTCAGAGTATTCCTTTCCCAAGTTTCTTCCAAATTCCTCTCTTACCTCATAGACGTGTTTTTCTCCCAGCGTCGAGTCCGGTCTGGAGAAGTAGGCAAACTCAAAGCTGCAGAGCGCCTTTTTGTCACATCTAAGGAGCTGCTCTCGTGTAAAACCATCTTTCGAGGCGACTACAAGTTCTCCCGGCTTCATCTCAAAGCCGTGTTCGAAGCCGTTAATGTCTAAACCCACAGTCTCAGAAGATACAGCATACCTGTTTCGGTCTTCGCTGTAGCCGCAAGAGAGCGGTCTTATGCCGCATGGATCCTTGAAGGCGAAGAGCTCCCCATTTTTGGTCATTCCTGCTATGGAGAAGGCGCCTTCTATTTCGTTCATACATGTCCTAACTGAAGAGGTGAGATCGCCATTCTTCATTTCCATAAAGAGCTTTTTGCAGATCAGGTCTGCGTCACATTCGTAACAAAAATCTGGGAATTTTCTCCTAAGCTCTTTTCTTAACTGAGAATTGTTAACAATATTGCCATTAAATGATATTGCGACTCCTTTTTTTTCTGACTGTACAAATAGTGGCTGGGCGCCTCTCACCAGAGATTGTTCGTCTGTTCTGCCAGATGTTGTATAGCGTATGTGCCCTATGCCTACGTTTCCCGGCAATTTCTTGAGCCATCCGTGAATTTCTTCATTTTTTATCTTTGGAACTAGATCTAAATCCCTATGCACATGAAACATTCCGTCAAACGTCAGAAAACCGTGGGACTGGTGACCACGGTGGTTCTGGGCTCTCAGTCCCCAATAGACATATGGAAAAATCTCTTTGTGTTTGAAATCCTGCACTCCGAAAACGCCGCAGGCTTCTTTCACATGTTTTAACATAAACTTAGAGATATAAGGCACATTATTTATGGTTTTTTGACAAAAACTTGCACTCGCACAAGTTTTGTCTTAATCTCTATTATCGCATATTGTGTGGAGAATAAGCTTAAAATGAAATTGCAATCTGAAACGGATAACAGAAAAGCGTCTTTGATAACAGCGATATAGAGAGTGTAGAACAGACAGAAAACGAAAACTGAACGGCGTGAAAACACTTGGCAAAATTGACCGTTTCAATGAGCTGGAGGCGCGGTGCAGTTTAGGCACGAAGACGAGTTACTTGAAGACTTTGTATGACTAAGGAATGAACACGGGCGAGCAATACGAGGAAATGATGAAGACTTGATACGTGCGCACAAAACGTAGTGTTCGATGCCACAAATCTTTATTACTCAGGATGGGGGTGGCTTTTTACTCCCATAGACCAGGCTTCCCAGTTTTCTGGGCGTTTCATCAAACCATTTTTCCCTTTCCTGAGGGACACCAGCCGTTAGCTGGATGTTTAGGTGAGTTCTTTGTCGGCTTCTTTCACGATCTCGCGAATGTCTTTCGCGATGTCTTTGTCCAGTGGTTCCGGTTTGTGGTGCGCCAAGATGTGGTCAACCTTTTCGCAGGCCATTTTGAAGAGGCTCTTCCACCCTTTCTTCTCCCAGTCGGCCCTCCAATCCCGCGTGAAGAGCTCCGGTATCCACACGGCGGTTCTCGCCTTCGTGAGGGTGCTCGCCTGACTCATGAAGTGGCCGCCGGGTCCAACCCGCATGATGGTGTCCAGGTCAATCGTGTCATCCGTGACCTCGATGCCCTTCAAGCTGTGCCTGACCGCCGCCACGATCTCGTTGTCAATCACGTACTGCTCTAGGCTCATGGACATGCCGGAATCCAGCATGCCCATCCCATACATGTTTTTGCCTTTGGTCACCATTGCGGGTATCACCGTTGTGAGTGTTTTCTCGTGGGCGGCCTGAGGGTCAACTATCTTGGCGTCTGCCTAGCAACCAGCAACCAAACACGGGAGATCGTAGTAGTGGGACAGTTCCATGCAGCCAGCGTTGATCAAAGCCATCTCAGGGTTTCCAACAGGGTAGTATCCCCTCCGCGGATCAGTAGTCGATCCGGAGCATTCGACCTCAAACGGAACTCCAGGAGCTATCATCTGCGACAACACCAAGCTACTCATGACTTCAGCGTTCCAAACCACCAATGTTCCTGCCAAGGTGGCGGGAGCAGTGGTGATGGCAGTAGCCATGCTTCCACAGAGCGTAGGGAGCCCCTCCTTCGCAGCCATGATTTGAGAGTCGAGAATCTCAGGCGCATGCATCAAAGGGCTAGTAGCCCACCCGCCACCAACTGAGACGGGTGTCTTCCTGAGCTCTTCCATTCCTCCCAAAAGCGCCGCACCAATTCTCATTGCATACCTCATCTGATCTCCGCTCTCTGTGAACAAGAAGATAGGTTTAGCTGGGCTGTTGTTTATTTGTACCTCAAACGAATGGATCATTTGTACATTCGGATGCAAATCCGTTGGCATGCTCCCTACCCATGGTAAGTCGACGTTTTCGAGCGCATCACCGACAATCATGATCTTTTCAATGTCTTTTAGTGTGGAGGGACGCTGGGTTCCATCCCTATCTGTAAAATACGTGCCTTCGCCAAAGGTCATGATAGAGAAATCTTTTGGATTTGGTACTTTCTCACCGTTCCGATTGAATCGAGGCAGTTTGTTTGGAGCCTTTTTTCTGAATTCGTCGAACATGGCCTCCGGTATCTTTGTTATCTTCGTTTTCCGATCCACTAAGGCTCCGTTTTTTTCAAGGATGTCCATGGCTTCATCGTGCAGGAACTGGATGCCTGTCTTTTCCAGCACTTTTGCTGTGGCGCGGTGAATCTTGTCCATATCTTCTTTGGAAAGAAGCTTCAGCAGACTTTTCCTCAGAGTATTTCACCTCCTTCCAATTCTGATGTACCACTGCGTTCTATTATATTAGTCTATACATTACGTGCGTCCAACGTGAATCCACAGCGGCAATACAGGCGCGCAAGAGGTCGAGCAGAGCACGAACCGCCCGCATGCACTACTCTCTCAGAATGAAGTATGAAGTTACAGAAAAAAATGCATAGGCATCGAATAGTGCGCTGAAAGAATTACATGTATCCTGTATTTCTAGTCATCTTTGCGCGCACTCATTTTGGGACATAGATGAAGTCGGCTGTGCTCTTGGATTTTCTTATGGTGCAGACGTCGTGGTCCATCAGTTCAACATAGTTCTCGTTGTTGTCTGCTATGATCCATGCAGGTCCTCGAGTAATTCTTGTGGTGACTGTAGACTCTTCTGAGGTCACGAAGCTCTTTATCTTTTTGTTGTGCAAATTGTTGAATGATATTCCTATTCCTTTTTGGAATTGCTTTCCGCCAGTTGATCGGTGATATCCTGTTGAACCGAAGGGTGTGGCAACGACAATGCCATCACCAATCAGATCGTCAAACTCTTCACCGTCAACTACTACAGAGAATCTGATGGCAGATGATGGAAGCTTGTTATGAACTTGGATCTCATTTAGTCCGATTAGTCTCGTCTTCTTGAATTTTGCCTCAAGCTTCATTTCCTTCTTGATCTTGAACTCTTGATTTCTGAGTTTGCGCAGAACACTTCCAATCTCATTAAAGGTATAATCGCATTCTCTGCAAATACTTGATCTCTTAACTATGAGCTTGGCAACTTGTGGAAATTTTCTTTCCGCAAAGAGGACTGTTCCATCGCCGCCATAACAGACAATGAAATCCGGGTCTTTTTCAGCAATCTTGAATCCGTTCTTGACCAAAAGCTTTTCAAGTTCCGAAGCATCGCTTCTAGAGATGACAATAACCTTTTTCAACACTTTCGTTCCATTGTCGCCCACGTTTGCTCCACGCATATTATCTTCCCCAACCAAGAAAGCTAAACAATATGTTTTTCATTCATGCTTGTATTACGTTAGATGAGAAATATGAAAACTGATATAAAACCATTGAACCCCTGTCTCGAAAGAAAAGATTTCTGCATCAACTGTAACAGCTACTTTATGAACATTAGGCCTTCCATCAAAAGTGTTGCCATTTCTAAACATTTCTTAAGAGACCTAAAAAACAAGGAAAAAGCAACTTACATCATAAAAGACATTCTAGATTGCTCTAATCTGGAATTCAATGAACTACACAAGTTCGAAAAGAAAATTGATGGAAATCTGATTTTCAGAGCAAAAAAAGGACGGATGCACATAGTCTATGGAGTAGACAAAAGAATGAGAACCATCTTTCTGAGAGCAATCAAGAATTTCAACATATACAAGAAATTCCTAGAAAACAAGAGAGAAATACTGAGAACGACTGCGCATGCATATAGAATGAACTAGCGCACGGCGCGCACTAGCTGAGAAGTGGATCATTTTGGTCGACTAGATGCACACGCAGCGAAGTTGGATTCTTCTTGCACGTCTAGTAACTTCTTCTTCGCTGGTAACCTCTTCTTTCACCGTATCTGCGATATCGTCGTTCTTGTTCGTATCGTTTGTTAGACAAGTTGTTTTCTGTGTTGACTTCTGTGATAGGCGATTCTTCTAGAAGCTGGAAGCTACCATATCTTCCTATGTTTAGGCGCATGTTCCCTCTGAACAGGTTTATGTAGCCGTTGGTAATGCGCAGGGTGGCTTCCTCGTTTATTTTCTCGATGTTGTCATCCCAAAGCGTTAAGTACACGCATCCGGTTTCGTCACCAACCAGGGCATCTGCAACTCTGCGCAACGAATAGTCTCTTCCAGTAACGTTCCTAACTTCACTTTTGGAGATCACCTTCACAATGGTGTTCACTTGCCTCGAATTCGGGGTTAATTTCTCTACCTTCACCAACTCTTCACTTTCAGGTTGTTCTTCTCCTGACATGTCTGCCACGCTCGCTTCAAACAGGCTCAGTGAGAACATAGTTCTTAAGCATTGCGGTACAAGCAGGAAAAGAAAAGGATGTAGGACATGCAGTAGGCGCTAAATCTCTCTATCAAGTCTCTATGTATCCGTTTCTTCGTAGCCATTCTGCTTGATTTCTTTTATATCGCCAAATGATGTCGCCCCGCTTGTCGGATTGGAAATCCCATGGAGAGATCAGAACAATGTCGCCCTGCCTTATCCACATCCTTCTTTTCATCTTGCCTCGGATTCTGCAGAGACGTTGGTGGCCGTCTTGACAGCGCACCAAAACTCGATCGAAACCCAACATTTTTTCAGCTATGCCCATGACGTCGTTGGCCACAGGCAGCTTAATGTTGCTAAGCTCTTCTTCGCTTTTGACCTTTCTTTTGCCCACTCTGCCACCTCCGGAGTTTTCTTGATCCGCACTTAATGTTACAGGCAAACGGTTTCGTATCTCTCCGGAACGTATACGTCGGTGATTCCTGAGATTTTGCCGGAAAGAGCTTGTACTTGCTCCATTTCTCCGTGAACAAGAAAGGTCTTCTGAGGTTCCAACGCCTCAACGAGTTGAATAAGTTCCTCTTGATCAGCATGGCCAGAAAGTTCAATCTGTTCCACCTCTGCTTGGACAAGAATTCTTTCCCCGTTTTTGATTAGTTCTCCTTTTTCTTTAGCTATTTTCAGTGGACTTTCTGGGGGAAGGTAACCAGAATTTATGACAACGGAGTTGTCTTCCTCTGCTGCCCATTGAGTTAGCAAGTGGTGGCTTGCACCCGCATGTCCGAAACCTGAGGTGCAGATAACTATGGCGGGCTCCTGAATCTGACCAGTTCGGTGAAGGTGCTTTACATGCCGGTAGATGAAAGGGGATCTTTGTTGTTGAATCTCTTGAGTAAAGAACTGCTTGCAATTGTTGAAGTATCCTGTGATTTTATGCGCCAGCCTGGATATGGTGTAGACATTATAGTTTGGCAGGATACCGTCCTCCATAGCCTGGTCGATTCTTTTCGCCATCTCTTGACTTCGGTGGAAGGCGAATGCAGGAATCAAAACGTTTCCTTTTCTCTCAATTGTACTAAGAATTTGTCCGAAGAGCTGGTTGATTAATTCGTTTCTCCGAAGTCTGACTTTCCCGCCATAAGTTGACTCGATGATCAATGCATCGGGCTTTTTGGGAAGTTTCTCCGGTTTGCTTCCTTCCAAGATCTCTGTGTCGTGAAGACAAAAATCCCCCGTATACAAGATTTCTTTTCCCTCAGCATGGATGCTGGTCATCTTCGCCCCGGCAACATGTCCTGCCGGATACAATTGTATTGACATTCCAGGTAGGGCAATAGAATCTCGGATCCACCAAGATTTTTTGATATTGTCCACATCATGGTTGTTATAGGGAAAGTGGTTTCCATTCATATTCTGAATTTTTATCATGTCGTATAGGAGATCGGCAGTGACATCCCGGGTTATCTTGGATCCAACTATCACTGGATTCCCTCGAGATAGGTTCAAGAGATTTCCGGAGTGATCTAAATGAGCGTGACTGATTATTACTGCATCAAAATCCTTCGGAAACTGATTTGTAACTTCTTCACCGACTTTGATTCCGTAGTCTAGTGCAATCTTCTCATAGTCAGTTTCGATTGCAGTGCAGGAGCCACCTACTTCTCGGACTCCTCCAAGGAAATGAATTTTCATATATGTACCTCCTTTATTTTTAAAACGTTCATTCTTCTTGAAAAATCGGATGAAACGCTCCGACTTGAAGACGGTCACACTGAGAAAGTGTTAGACCAATACGTTTTACTATCGCATGACAATAGGGAGGTGGTATATTAAGTTATTGATTGGTTATGCGTCCATATACTCTTGCTGAGAAGCCGGATATTAGCTTTGTTCAAAGAAACGCGCGTGCATGAATAATTAGTAATATTGAAAAAGGCTTGGCACAAGTTTATAAGCAAGTCTACGGTAATAATTGGAGAATTAGGATCTGAGAAGAAAACTAGTTCTTTCAGCGAATAGGAGGTGCAGTCTAGATGTCTTATAGAGAACCAAGAGAAATGCACAAGGCAGTTTGCGCCGAGTGCGGAGAGGAATGTGAAGTTCCCTTCAAACCAGACCAAAGCAGACCAGTATACTGTCGAGACTGTTATGCTAAACGAAGAAACGCAAGGAGAAGATATTAAGCTCACAAGCTAACATCTATCCGACTAACAATCCCTTTTCTTTTTTTATCACGCACAATGTTTTTAAGCAATTATCTTTGGCTACGCCGAAGCCAGAGTTCAAAATATGCAAGAAGAAGCGAGAAAGGAAGCGCTGCAGGCGGGAACAGCATAGACAAACGCAAAGAGCCAATGCGCGCGCACCGAGCTTCCCAAAAGGCGTAGGAAAGGAAAAAATAGTCCTCCCTTATTCTGTATGTTTTGTATGATTAGCCCGGCGAGATTAACTTGAGCTTTGAGTATCCAAAACATGTTCGTTTTAGATGTGAAAGATGCGCACTGTGTTGCAGGGATACTAAAGACAGGGCTAGATCAATTCTCCTATTGAAGATCGAGATTGACCGTATATCCCAGAAGACTTTGACGGAACTTGATGAATTCGCTGAGAAAATCGAAGGTTTTGAACCCTACATTTACCAGATGAAAAAGACTGAGAACGGAAAATGCGTCTTTCTCAAAGGCAATTCATGCTCTATCTATCAGATAAGACCATTAATATGCAGATTCTATCCCTTACAGCTCAAAAACATGGGAAATAGCAGATACGTTTTTGCCCACACAGATGAATGCTCAGGTATCGGGACAGGCCCCCAACTCAAGAGAGCCTTCTTTGAAAAGATTTTCAGCGAGTTCATAGAACTGATGAAAAGAAATAGTCAAGCAGAAAGGCAGCGAAAAAATGCCGTTCCTTTTTGAAAGTGCCCGCGCATTTAGAAATACTACCACCAATAGAGAGACTGAAAAGAACTCGGAAGCTTCATAGAAATCGACTTAAAGCTCGAAGAGCTCACTAGTGATGCCAACAGAAGGAAGTTCATCACGACTGGAACATAACACAATCAAGATGAAAACTTCTCATACCCAAACGCGCTAGAGATATCACCAGCAACTTCCCCCCTTTTTTGAAATATGCGCGCGCATTGAGTCAAGTCAATTAGAACCCTCCCATTCTTGCGAATTTCAACTTACATAGTCTCCGAAAAGCTGTTTTGGTGTGCGCCTACTACATTCGCTTTGGACCAAGCCTTAGGATTCCGCTTGGCTGGAGCAAATTCTTCGGATCCACAACAGTATTACACCATCGCACTAGAAGGATCTTATCATTATCAAAAGCATCTTGAATTTGCTTAGTGCCTTCAAGGCATGAGGGTGATTGGCAGGCAACATGATCATCTCCCCCTCCTTCAAGCGATGTACCTTACCAGAAATTGTGATTTCCACTACGCCATCTAGAAGAAAAACTAAGGCATCAAATGGCGCTATGTGTTCGCTCAATCCTTGTCCCTGATCAAAAGCAAACAGAGTCACTGTTCCAGCCGTTTTGTCAATAATCGTTCGGCTTACCACGGAGCCTTTCTGATAATTCACTAAATTGGCTACCTTTTCTTTCTTGGCCTCAGCTCTGGTTATCTTTTCATTCCCAATCATTCTGAAACTATTCTCCTCTCATCCTTTTGACGTAGCCAAACGCTTTCATGGACGCCCTAGCTCCTTCTCCCACAGCCGTTACAACCTGCATTCCACCACACGTGCAATCACCAGCTGCAAAAACACCTTCTATGTTGGTTCTTTGCCAACGATCCACTTTTACGCACCCTCTCTCATCAACTTCGACTCCAGCGTTTTCAACAATTCTAGTGGCTGGTGCCTTTCCCAAAGACACAAAAACACCATCGACTTTCTCCAGCAGTTCTTGCCCGTTTCGAAGCTTGATTCTTATGGCCTCAACAACGTGCTCTCCCAGAATGGTGACCACTCCTCCTCTGATTATTTGCACGTTTGATTTTTTCAAGAGTCTGTTCATCAATTCTTCTTGAGCATTGATTTCGTGGCCCTGTGTTACTAGAAACACCTCCCCAGATACTTCAGACAAGAGTAATGCATCCGTGATTGCGCCTTCAGTAAATCCGACAACTGCGACTTTCAAGCCCTTGAAAAAGGGACCATCACAAACTCTGCAGTAGCTGACGCCTCTTCCAATAAACCTAGTCTCTCCAGGAACATTCAGTTTTCTCCTTTGGGTTCCCGTTGCAATCACCAAAGCAAGGGATTCGTAGGCAGCTTTGCTTGTGATAACTTTTTTTAGTTCTCGTTTGAGGTCAAGATTGGTTACTTCTTCAAGATATTTTATTTCTGCACCAAACTTTGAAGCTTGCTTCTGCATCCTATCTACAAGTTCTGTTGCTGCTATTCCTTCGGGAAAGCCTGGGTAATTCTCATACAAGGAAATTCCCGCGGCTTTTCCACTGAATTCTTCAGTCTCCAAAATCAGAGTCTTTAAGTCAGACCTGGCCGCATACATTCCGGCCGATAAACCAGCAGGGCCAGCTCCGATAATCACCACATCATAAACGTTGCCTTTTCCTCCCATTTCAGCTCCTTCCACCAGTATTTGGTGGGTCTAATTGAGAAAAAACTTTCCACTTAAGAGGCTAATAGGGCGCGCGCAGGTGCTACTTGGGTTGTTGCTGGGTGACGCAGTGAACCCCGCCGCCTGCTTGGGCCATTGGACCAATTTCCATGGAGGTGATTGTTTTGCTTGGGTAAAGCTCTTCCATCGTTTCTTTTTCTAGGGGAGTCATAGGAGTGCCCATGTAGCCAGCAATTACTTTCCGGTTGAAAATTAGACAGTTTACAAATGACCATCTGAATCCTGAAGGGAGTCTGTAGACGTCCCATCCTGCGTGTTCAAGTTTTACAGTTGCCTCATTACCTGGTCCTTTCGCTTCGGATCCAAGAACACAAACCTTGCCTTTGGCATAGAATTTCATATATCCATCGGTATGATTGTCCGCCTTTTCTGGAGTAGTCTCCGGCCAAACTGAATCTATCCAAATGATCGTATGTGCACCAGTGAGTTTCGCGAAGATATGCGTCGCCTGTTCTTTAGTCAAATGAGGATTTCTATGTTGACATATCGCCCACGAACCTACAATCGTTCCTTCACCGCTAGACTCAAACGCCCCGCCTTCATAGATCAAGTTTCTAGTTTTGTTGGTGTCCTTGTGATCTACATATTGCACTTGGGTATAGCCTATGCCAAGCAGCTTCGCTATCCGCTCAGGAACTTTGTCATCCTTGTCATAAGGACCCCAAGGAGGATAGCCCCACGCGTTGAAACCGAAGCCCAAGATATGCTCTCGGCCATTCTTCCTGATGAAAATTGGTCCGTTGTCACGCATCCAGCATGAATCATAGGGCATTGTGTGAAAGAAAATATTGTCGAGAGGAACTTCTCCATCGATAAGTTTTTGCTTCGCCAATCTTTCAGCGTTGTTGTTCAGAACAATATTGTGAACTTCACCCTCTGTGCGACATTCTCGCTCAATTTCCACAAAAGCGGAGATGAAATCGCGTTCATCAACTCCTTCATCTCCTATCCCTGAGGTCGGCCATTGTAGCCACACGGCTTTTTGAGGAGCGAACTCTGAAACCATCGTGATCTTGCTCTTCATTTCAGAACCAACACCTTGGTGTTCTTGGCATCCAACATCAGTTTACTTAAATTTTGCGTCTCCAAGTGAGTCATCCACGGCATGGGGTAAACGACAACGTCTAAAAGCTTGAGCCTTTTACTTAAAGGAGAGGAAGTGCAACAAGATGTTTAAACATCTACGTTCTCTTCATTTTCTATCCAGAGATGACGTAAAAACTATTTTGGAAACAGCTAGGGATATTAAGCAAAAACCTGTGGAATACGCTCATGCTCTTGAGGGAAAAAATCTTGCAATGCTTTTTGAATTGCCATCACTGAGAACTAGAAATTCATTTGAAGCAGCAATGACTCAGCTTGGTGGTCATGCAATCTTCATCAAATGTCCACCTAAAGAAGCGTTTCCCGAGGAGTTCAGAGAACTCGCAGGGTTCATTTCCGAGACATGGCTTGGAGCGATAGAAAGTATCAAAGATAAAGCCAAAGTGCTGAGCAGATACGTCGATGTCATAACATGTAGAGCATACAAGGACGAAACATTGGAAGCTCTAATTGAGTATTCTGATGTTCCTGTTATAGATGCCATGACACCTAGTTTTCACCCATGCCAAGGGCTGACAGATCTATTCACCATAATGGAGAAGAAAGGAAGATTCAAGGGCCTAAAACTGGCTATCGTGGGAGATTTGGGAGCACAACAAGACGGGGCGAATGTAGCAAACTCCTTGATGATAGGCTGTGCCAAGGTGGGAATAGACGTGACAGCAAGCTGCCCTGAAATGAACAAGTTCATGCCAAGTGGAAAGCCTTGGAAATGGGCGTTAGAAGATGCGAAAGAAACAGAGACAAAAATTGAGATAGAACACGATCCCCAAAAGGCCGTAGAGGATGCAGACGTCATTTACGCTTACTACCAATACAGTTTCCAAGCTGGCCCCGAGGCGACGAGAGAACGAATGGTGATGTTTCCACCCTATCAGGTGAACACGAAACTTGTTGAACGAGCAAAGTCAGACGTAATAATAATGCATTGTCAACCAGCCTATCGAGGATTAGAAATCACTGACGCTGTCATAGATGGCCCCAACTCAGTCGTATACGATCAAGCCGAGAATAGGCTACACACGCAAAAAGCAATCTTAGTTTTGCTCATCAAAAAGCAATGATTCGCACGCTGTTGATCAAGAAATAAGCTGTTTTCAATCCACATAGTTCTCCTGTGTACAGATTAGATTTTAGTCCCCAAACCCAAAAGGAAGCCTAGGCGACATTCCTCGTCGTCTGTAAATCCTCCCATATCACGCAAGCGAGAGAACCAACTTTGATACTAGAATGAAAGGAAATGCTGCAAAACCAATGCGCGCTAATATGATGCTCCCACAATTTAGGCTCGCATGCATGCATACCGCTGATATCACCGCTTCCGCAATGTTATATCAACTAGAGTTTTCGCTTTGATTGATGCTTCATTAAACTTTGGCATTTTGACACAAAGGCTATTGAAAACGCACATATCCCCCTACAATAGACCTTCAAACGAGCCTTTTTGCGAGGGTTTTTTCGTGAATTTTGATGGCAAATACAAGAAATAGCACAGTAAATCCTATCAATACAACAAAATCAACAAAGACTGAAAAGTAGCCAATTCCTTGGGTGGAATAATTCACTAAATCCGTGAAGTATGTTAATGGGGAAAAAGATGCAACAATTCGTCCCCAGTCCTGCATCTCCAATATTGGAATGAAGACTCCACTAATGAACACTAAAGGAAACTTAACCAGATTTGATATCATCATCACTGTAGATGGAACATCAGTTGGCGGATAAGCGGATAAGAGAACACTGAATGATGAAAAACAAAAAGCTGCTAACGCCATGCCTAAACATAAAACTAAGCCGTTGGTTATGTTTACACCAAGAATCAAACCTATTGTCATCGGCACGAAAGATATTAAAAAGCCGTAGAGAAACGAGGCTATTACGTCGCCTATCAATAGAGACCAAACAGAAACTGGAGTGGACAAGAGTCTTTCTAAGGTTCTTGACCTGGCTTCAAAGGGTACTATAGCTGGACCAATCGACATAGAAGAAAAGAAAATCGTCATCCCCAACAATCCAGTGAACAAGCGCTCTATTGGCATGTTTCTTCCGACGAAAAACGCCAGAAAGAGGAAAAATGGCATGATAAGCCCAAAAATTACAACAGGTCCCCTTCTATAGTAAATACGCAGGTTTTTCTTCGCAATTGTTAATGCACGTTTCAACTGGTCTGAACAAGCATATTCTCGCATAATTAGTCTCCTTGCGCTTTTATCAGCTTTACAAACACGTCTTCTAAGGTTGGTGCAAGCGTATTAAGGCTGATAATTACTAATCTTTTAGAGCGAGCATAATCTAGTAGACTTTCTATAACGTTATGCGGTTCGTCTGTGTATAACCTTATTTTGTCACCCATTTTCTTTGCTTGTGCTACAAGAGAGATTTTGCACAGCTCGTCAACAGATACAGGTGTGTTAAAACTCACTTCCACCGATTTTAGACTGCTGCTTTTCATTCGAAGATTCTCAGGAGTATCTATAGCCGCAATTCTTCCATGATTTATTATGGCTATTCTGTCACAGAGTTGGTTTGCTTCTTCCATGTTGTGCGTTGAGAGAAAAACTGTTGCCCCGTCTCCATTAAATCGTCGGATTATATCTCTCATTAAGCGAGCACTTTCAACGTCTAACCCTGCGGTAGGTTCGTCAAGAAATAGAACTTGTGGTTCAGTCAGCAGAGCCATGCATAGGATGAGTTTCTGTTTCATCCCCTTAGAAAAGCCCCTCACTAGCTGATTTTGCCTTTCATGAAGTTCGAACATTCTGAGCAGGGTTTCAGCTCTGTCCCGTCTCTCTTTTTTGGGGATTCCATATAGTTCTCCGATTAGCATAAGGTTTTGCCAAGCTGTAAGGTCTAAGTAGGCATTAGACGTTTCAGGCACTACACTTATGATTTGCTTGGCTCTCAAAGACTGTTTGAGAATGTCGTAGCCCATTATGTTTGCAGTTCCGCCATTTGGCTTTATCACTCCGGTTAATATTCGGATGGTTGTTGTCTTACCAGCTCCGTTTGGACCCAGAAAACCGAAAATTTCTCCTTTCCCAACTTCAAAACTAATGTGATTTACTGCAATGACTTCGCCGTAATGCTTAGATAAATCTTTTATCTCCACTGCGTTTTCCATATTTACCACTATATTCTCTATTGTCATAAGTTCTGACTAATTGTCGTTTCAAGTGCGAAGCTATAAATCCTATGGTTGTTGGACGAAGCTTTTAGCAAAATCACCTAGGAGACCCATGTTTCTCACAATCCAGTTTTTTATCCCCAAAAAGTAAACACTATGAACTCTGAATCTTGATTAAGAAAGACATGCATGCATGCATTTTCCAGATTTCCAGATGACAATTGAGGACAGCATCGCCGAAGGAGACAAGGTTTGGGGTTTGGGATTAGATTTTAGTCTTAGCATTTAGCAGGTGCGACTAACTTGCGCGTGTGCATGTTGCAATTTATTTTGGCGTTTTAGGGCTTTTATGGTTATTTTCCTGAAAAATGCTACTTGTGGCAATAAAATGTTACAGAGTGGTTTCGCGCGCATGCTAAGTTATTAAAGATTGGGAATCCTAATTGTTAAAAGCTAAAGAGTGGTAATTATGCCAAGACCTAATTGGGACAGATATTTTTTGGATTTATGTGAAGCTGTTTCTAAGCGCAGCACTTGTGATCGAGGAAAGACTGGGTGTGTAATCGTTAAAGACAAGCGTATTATGACAACTGGCTATGTTGGGTCGCCTATCGGGTTGCCGCACTGTGATGAAGCGGGGCATGATATGAGAAAAGTTTTTGACGATAGTGGTAATGTTTCACAGCACTGTGTACGCACTCTTCACGCAGAGCAGAATGCAATCATTCAGGCTGCCAAATTTGGCATAGCTCTTGATGGTACAACACTTTTTTGTAAAATGACTCCATGTCGGAGGTGTGCAATGATGATAATAAATTCGGGTATCAAGCGGGTGGTTTGTGAAAAGCACTATCACGCTGACAAAGACACAATACAGCTATTCGAGTTGGCAGGTATCGAATTAGTTGTGATGAATGAAGACGTTGAAGAATACGATCGGCAATAACCTGAATCACCTACTGATAATACGCGCGCATTACGGTTCAGAACAGTCTCCGATGCGCGCGTGCATAGTCTTTTCCAGCAATCAATTCTTTGATTTCTTCATCTTCCAAGGTTACGTTTAACGCCTTTTCTTTTAGCATAGTCCAATCTCTAGCGTCTAGAACTATTTTGCCATCCTCTAACTCTAGCTCCCAAGAACCTGTTTCCCCTTTGGGGTCTATTACAAATAGAACGATGGCACCTAGAATGAGGCCAATGCCAATCAGAGCTGCCAAAAACAGAACTTTTCTTTTCGTTCCTTGAACATTTTTCATGTCTTTTTCATTCCTCCTAGATCGAGTAAATATGTGAAACTGCATTTGACTCTTTGTTTAAAACTAGTTTACAACAAACCACACTGCGCATGCGCACGCAATCTTGAAAACTGAGCACTTTTTTGGAAAAAATCTTTTTATGATTTATCATCTAAGAAAAATTGAAAGAAAGCAGCTGAAGTGAAAATCTCACTTGCGTTTCAAGATAGAGACTGAGTTGAAAAAGACAGACTATGACAGGTTCTTAGATGTTCTCAAGGATAACCCAGGTGTTTCGATTGAAGTGTTCCCCGGTGTAGATTTGGAATTTATGTCTCTGAGTCCGGTCACGGTTACTATGGAAGGTTTCGACCTTAGAATAGCCACAGAAATATTGTTGGAGCAGCCGATAGGCTTTGAAGTTTATGATAATTTGAAACTCGATGATTATATGCGCAGCGATTTGACGGTAAACCGTAGAAGCTTCAAACTATCGAAGATTGTCACTGAACCAACGGATCTCGAAGGGGATTTGAACAGGATTTTGAAGACTGTAGAGAGCATTGTCAACCTCATCAGTAATAGGTTTGGCAAGATCGTTGAACGAACTTTTCTGTTCAACTCTGAACGGCTGGATCAACAATTCGACACAATACGTAGAAGAGAAGAATTGGAGAAACGAGGTGAAAGTCCGAAGTCGTTTGGCACAATCCATGCAAAGAGTTCGAGAGATGCCAAAGAACGTGCTGGTGGTTTTATTCCATTGTACAAGGAACGTGATAAAACGTATTTGTATGATGCTAAACAGGTGTATGTTCTCCTTCCGCATGGCTTTGTTGCCACTCTGCTTCGCTGCGGTGACACTACCATGGTGAGAGAAGAGGAATTCGATAGAAGAGGAAAAGAAGTGTTGAGAGACTTAGTCTACAAGAAGCGGTTGAGGAAGCATAAGACGCTGGATGGAACCGTATGTTACTACGGTCTTAATGACAAGACCAGACGATACTTGGTGAAATATCTTGAGCGTAAAACTTCTCGCCTCTAGAAGAAGTGAGCTCTACGCGCGCTTCTGGTGTCAAAAGGGTGCGTTAGGCGGGCAATTTTTGTGGTACGCCTTCCTGAGCGACTTGATGTAGTTTTGGATGGTTGTCTCAAGAACGTTCTTTCCTTTCTTGGGATTGTAGTTCAAGATTTCTCTTGCCTTACTTATGTCGATTAGGATCATTTGGTTAGTCGGATCAGAAACAGTTTCAATAGAACTTTGTGAGTTGGTTTTTTCTATTATGAACTGAGCAAGGTCAAGTTCGTCGAACTTGCAAGGTCCTGCTATGTTGAAGATTTGACCGTACGCCTCTTTGTTAAGGGTTACAAGCAAGTAAGCTTGAATAACATCCTCTATGTGAGCGTACTGTCCTCCCGTGCCTTCTACGACCTGCAACGGCTTGCCTTCTAGCGCTTGATGTATCAATTTTGTCAGGTGGAACCTTTCCGATCGATAGACTCCATGAAGTCGTAATATGGTCACTGGAAGCCCCAGCTGAAAATGGTACAGTAAGCAATATCGTTCTGCTGCCAGTTTCGTTATACCGTAAACGCGTCCGCCGATAGTAACGTTTTCGGGATGGCAACACGATTCCTCATTTAATTCTTTGCCTTCTTGTACTCCATAAACGACTGCAGAGCTGGTGTATATGAAGTGTTTGACACAATGTCTTCTTGATGCTTCAAGGAGATATGCAGTTCCAGTTATGTTTTCAGCGAATTCTCTCAACGTATCTTCAAAACGAAATGGGTCATAAACTTCATGCCCCGCTAGAGGTGCATGCGCCAAGTGATACACAACATCAACACCTGCAACGGCCCTATCAACCATCTTTTTGTCAAGCATGTTACCGATGAAGAAAACAAGCTTTGGATGCTCTGTATCAACAAGAAACCGCTTCTCCAAGTCGAGAACTCTCACTTCATTGCCATCATTCAATAAAGCTTCAACAAGGTGAGATCCAACAAGACCAGCTCCACCAACAACCAGCGCTCTCATAAACATCTACCATTCAACTCAGTTTGAAATATACAACCTTCGAATTTATGATTTCTAGACCACCAACCAATTCTAAGAACCCACAGTTTTTTCTCTGCTCATCAATTCGGAAAATTTGAAGACTCTAATATTCCACACGTGAAACCCAGCTGCATGCATGCTCGTGCGCTTTCTCCTTTCTTTTTCTCTTCCTCTTCCTTCCATCTTTTCCTAAGCCTAGTCATAATTTCAAGTCAACCTTACGTTCCTTTTCTTCTTCTTTCATTCTTGGTTTTCACCATCAAACAACAGAATCCGCATCCTCACCTAAACTTTTCGACGGTGCGGAAACACCTGCTTTGAAGTGGGCGTGCGCATAGAGTCGTTCCATGAACAGCTTGTCTCCTCTCGAATGGAGTTCTTTTTAATCTTTCAACCTATGTTTATGGTTAAGAAAGTAGCTAGCTAGCGTTTCTGGAAGTATAATTTCTAGCAGTGTGCGCTTTATGCCTTTTG
>Ga0209636_10000077_pt1 | contig 73998 bp, 57 predicted proteins | sample DeeMarSWOR152_54_FD_187464 | JGI IMG/M metagenome (GOLD analysis project Ga0209636, IMG submission 187464) | Marine sediment microbial communities from White Oak River estuary, North Carolina - WOR-1-52-54 (SPAdes) (version 2) | ecosystem: Environmental > Aquatic > Marine > Intertidal zone >...
AATTTTCCCCATTATTCACTCTCTGAAAAAGCAGAACTCGGTCCAAAATGGAGCAGAAGGGAATGGGCCCACGCAAGAACGGGGGATATGTTCACATCAAGAGTCCCAGCCGAAATCTATCAGAAAAGATCTAAAGCTTACGCTGATTCAAGCTCGTATATTTACGAGTACAACATATATATGGGCAAATTAATTGACAAAAAGTTCAAAACTTATTTTCCGGAAGATTTAAGGCTCATAACCCACTGGGGACTAAGAGATGAATTGAAGGCGAGATACGCTGATACCGAAGGTCTTTTTAAGCAGAAAATGATATATGAAATTATGCTTAGAATAATAAACCAGCAGATTCCAGAAATTGTGATAAATAATCCAGAATACGAATGGAATCCCTTTGCCAACAAGATCTATAAAGATAAAAAAGAGGTAAAATTTAATCCAGAACCTCTTACACGGTATAAGCATTTTCTCAACAATTTCATCAGTGTGAAAATGATAGATCCCTACTACCCTGATTTCCCAAATCATATAAAAAGAGTTTTTGAGGCAGGAAGAGAAATACCAGAAGCAGAGGTTGAAGCTTTATTCACCAGTTTTATCTCATCCCCTCAGGTAAAAAAGGTCGGAAAACTCATACAGAAAAGGCTCGGAAGGGAACTCCAACCTTTTGATATCTGGTATCCGGGATTTAAACCAGGAGGAGCACTAAAAGAAGAAGAACTCGATAAAATTGTTGCCAAAAAGTATCCCGACGTAAAAACCTTTGAAGGAGATTTAAAGAATATCCTGATGAAATTAGGTTTTTCCCAGGAACAGGCTGAATTTATCGCTCCAAAAATCGCAGTTGATCCTGCGAGAGGAGCGGGGCACGCCTGGGGTGCGGATATGAAATCAGAGAAGGCACATCTTAGAACCAGGGTTCCCAAAACCGGAATGAACTATAAAGGATTCAATATTGCGATGCACGAATTGGGTCATTGTGTTGAGCAAACTCTAACTCTTCAGAAGGTTGACCACTATTCGCTCATCGGAGTTCCTAATACCGCTTTTACAGAGGCTTTTGCCTTTGTCTTTCAAGATAAAGACCTTGATGTTCTCGGACTAAAAAGCGAAGACAAGAATCGAAAACACCTGAACGCACTTGACTATTTCTGGAACGCCTACGAAATAATGGGAGTTTCCCTTGTTGAGATGAAAGTCTGGAACTGGCTTTATAAGAATCCGGATGCAACTCCAGAAAAACTGAAGGAAGCTGTTATATCAATTGCAAAGGAAGTGTGGAATAAATATTATGCTGATGTTTTGGGAATAAAAGACCAGCCAATTCTCGCTATCTACTCGCACATGATTTACAGGACCATTTATATTCCTGATTATCCTCTTGGACACGTAATCGCTTTCCAGATTGGAAACTACCTTGAGGGTAAGAATTTGGGCAAAGAAATGGAAAGAATGTGTGTAGCCGGGGATATTATTCCTCAGGTCTGGATGAAAAATGCCGTGGGCTCTGAAATATCCACAAAACCATTGCTTGTTGCAGTTGATGAAGCCCTAAAACATATAAAATAAATATAAGGAAAATAGGGGAGGTGTTCCTCGAACTACAACCCTTAAAAAGGAAATTCTTTTCCCTTGAGTAATCTTTTTATCTTTATATGTCTTTTTTTCTCTGTGGATTTGAATATTCTGATGCAAAGATACATTCTGAGAAAGAAGGAAAATACCCTCCAAAATCGTCTTTATATATTTAGATAGTGGATTCGACTCCTACACCTTCCCGCCAGAGTAAAACACAGCTTTCGCCTTAAGCAATTTTGGCTGTAATCAGGCGATCTTGCTGCTCTGAAATGATATTTAGCTACGTGTCCTGACAGGAGCAAATAGCCGGAAATATGCTGCATAGCTTTTTTCCCGGCGGGTTGTTACGCAACAGTATGTTCAGCTTTGGCAGGAGGTCTAATGCACGACGCTTTAAACACGGATGCGGATATTAGCACAGTCGAGGTTCCTTGTCCCCTCTGTGGTGCCGGCCAAAAGACGCTATTGGGGACATTTCACTTCCAGAACAAACTCTTGGGGCTTAAGGAGTGTGAGGATTGCCGGCTTGTCTTCGTCTGCCCTCGTTTGACAGAACATGCTATGGATTCTTATTTTCAAACCTATACCGATATTTCTTCGGCAAAAATTATCGATTGGTGGCGAACCAAAAAGAAGCCCAACATCTCGCGAGATCTGAATCTGCTTAACCGACTGCTGCCTGGGGGAGGAAAGATTCTGGATGTCGGCAGTGGTTACGGTTTCTTCTTGGAACAGGCACAAGCAATGGGATATGAGACTGTAGGAACCGAGGTTTCAGCCCGGGCATGTGAGTATGCAAATAAGAAATTAGGTTTAGATGTAAGATTGGGCCGCATAAAAGAATTGAACCTTGCACCCCAGATATTTGATGCAGCAGTCCTATTTGATGTGCTCGATTATCTTTCTGATCCTTTAAATGAATTGTTACAGATAAGGAGGCTTCTGAAAAAAGGCGGCTTCCTGATAGTGCGTGTATTAAACAGGATCCATTATGCCTTGCTATGGCAAAGGATTGTTGGTAGCTTCAATGAAGATATCAACGGTTCATTTAGTGGGAATCCGTTTCTCGAAAAAGACCACCTTATTCATTTCAACCAACGCACCCTAAAATTAATTCTAACCAAAGCTGGATATGAGCCTAGGATGGCTTTATGCGCTCATTTGGCATTTAGGATTGAACAACGTCATATTATTCAGCTAATGCGACGTTTCGCAGGTTGGGGATTTAGTATGCTTTGGCTTTTGTCGAACCGCCGTTTGATTCTTGCTCCTTCAATGACTTTTGTGGCATACAAAATGTAGGTAGGCATGAACATACTACTTTATACAAAAGACAACGGAAGATGGGATGTTTATATAGATCAGGACAGGCATCTTGGGACGTGGGAAGGGGCCTGTTCTATTACAATTTGACATCAAATTTTTAAGGTGCTATAAATCAGATAGTAACAACTCGGGATAGAATGAATCCAACCAACAGGGAGAATTTTCCGCCTAAATCAAAAGACCCGATTTATATCCCTAACTTTTAAACCGAAAAAGGAGCGTGTAATTTGAAAAAAGCGGCTGCAAAAGTGCTCTTAGCTTTTGTGGTTGTGACATTTCTAGAGGCTGCTGTTCAAAAGAGTGAAGACCTGAATAAAGACCTGAGGGCCGCAATAATTTTTGGAAAGATTGATGAAGCAAAAAGACTCATAGAAGCTGGGGTAGACGTCAATAAAAGATTCAATTTAAGGGCTAGCCGAAACATAACACCTCTTTATCTTGCAGTAATGTCAGGTCAAGCTGATATAGGAAAACTTCTTATAGAAAGTGGTGCAGATGTAAACATCGAGTATGATGGCGTGAATCTTCTGCATGTCGCTGCTTTATACAGGGGGAATAAAGCTGTAGCTGAGCTTTTGATTGCCAAGGGTCTTGATGTCAACGCAAAGTGCGCCGCGCATGGGAAAGCTAAAGATACAACTCCACTCCACGCAGCGGCAGGTAAGGGAAATATTGCGGTTGCAGAGGAATTAATAAAAAATGGGGCTGAATTGGACGCAAAGGTTTTTGAGAATCATTATACTCCGTTGCACGTGGCGGCTCGAAATAACAAAAATGCAGTGGCAGAACTACTAATTGCTAAAGGAGCTGAAGTAAACGCAATGACAAAGCATAGAGAAACTTCGCTGGACTTAGCGATATCTAATGGAAATGAAGAGCTTGCTGATTTACTCCGCAAGCACGGTGGAATTTCTGGGGAAAGTCGCTAACATTCTGTCGAGTAGTAAAGCCTCTTTTATTGATGCGATTCCAGCCCTCATAGTGGGGGGATTGTTTCCGTTTGTTGCGGGTTTATTATTCTTTGTGATCTGGTTTAGAGCAAGGAAATCAAGAATTACTACAAGCATTGAATAGCTTATAATATAAAAAAAGGGACAGGCCACTTTGAAAAGTAGCCTGTCCCCCTTATTCTGTAGGGGCTTGATTTATCAAGCCCGCACTTCAAAAGAGAGGAAAATTCAATATTTCAATCTTCTTTTGACTATTTTTTGGCCTACTTCAGACTAAAAGTCATTGTTACTACAAAAATGATAGGCATTGGCTTTCCTTTGATAAGCATAGGCTCGTATTTCCACTTTTTTACAGCTTCGACAGCAGCTTTGCTCAGCAATTCATGGGCACTTTTTGAGATTTTAACTGCCACTATATCTCCCTTCTCATCTGACCTGACGCTGAGAATGACCACTCCTGAAATTCCTTCCTTCCTGGCTTCCTCAGGATAGATAGGATCCACTTTTTTGATCAGCTTGGGAGGCTTAACATCTCCTACCGCTCTCACTGCCCCTTTCTCAAACTCATCCAGTTCCTTTTTTATCTTCTTTCTCGCGGGTGGAGGCGGAGGCGGCGCCGGAAGGACTTTATCCTTCGGTCCTGTTATATGAAAAGATAGAAAATAAGGTTTTCCCTTCCTGTCTTCAAATCCGAAAACCGCTATATTCCCTCCCAGCAGCATCATCTCTGTAGTTAATACGTTCTCTGGTTTATCATTGAAGAGTTCATTAACCAGGATCAGGAAATTACCTTTGTTTTTCCAGCCAAGCAGCCTGATATAAATTTTGTATTCTTTGCTGTTCAACCGGAAAAAATGGCTGACAGTTTTTTTCCCCTCTGCGACAAATGCTAAATCTGCCTCAGTCAGTAGATTCACTCTGCTTAAATTAAAGACTCTTTTAATATGCCCTTTTTCCTTTTCCAATCCAAAATCGATTTGCATACTGGCCGTTAGGGTGGGCCTCAGATAGGATGAAGTCACGAATCGAGGCGGCTCTGTCATTCCTTCCCTTGTCCCTTCAAAAACCCTCAACTTGATATCCAGAAAGCTCTCTTGTGCCTGAAGGGAGAGAGAAGATAAAAACATTAAGAAAATCACAGCCCATATAACTTTTTTCATATTCATTATTACCTCCTTTAAATATTTTTTTCAGCCCAGATAATGATCATATTCGAATCCTGGGGTTGGAAGAGATAGGTTCGGGCTGGCTTATCATAGATTCGAATATACTTGATCTGAAATGGACTTGTTATGTCCTCCTCTGGAGTCTTTCCAGGAGGAGCAAGTTGATAAAACCATATCCCGAGGACTACGGCAATAAGTAGGCAAGCAGCTACAGCGGTCCACGCCCAACGCGGCAGGCGGAACAATCTATCCTTTCTTTTCTCTTTAGTAAGGTTTAGTTTGACTTTAGGCCATAGGCCTTCAAGGCCTCCAACCTCGCCTTCTTGAATCAATAAAGACTTTGTTTCCTCAAGGCTTGCCAGATTCTCCTGGCAGGCCGGGCAGTTTTGGATATGCTTCTGCAGGAGGAAATCCTGCCATATCTTAAAAGGAATGATAGAAAAGAGAAAATTAATCATTCGACAGCGAAACATTTTCTTTCTCCATTTTACTTTTGATTTTTTTTCGAGCCTTATACAGTAAAACTCGAACTGTGCTGGGCGAACATTTCATGACTTGCCCTATTTCTGTGCTTGAATACCCTTCGCTGGCCCAGAGGCAGAGTGCAACTCTCTCTTTGGGGCTCAAACCTTCGAGAATTTTTGGAGCTAGAGGCTGGCTTCGAGAGCTCGCAGAGGATTTTGTGTTTGCATTGTCTGCATATTCTTCTTTCATCTTTTTAAAAAAACTATGAAACCGCCGCCTCTTCCTCAAGAGGTCTAAACATCTGTTAGAGAGAATCGTATAGAACCAGTTCCTGAAAGGACTCTGGAGGTCGAACTTATTTAAATTGGAATAGACACGGATAAATGTCTCTTGACAGGCATCTTCAGCATCTTCTCTGTTACCCAACATATTTAAGGCCAGGGCCATAGCTTTGCTTTTGTATATATCCACCATTTCTTTAAAGGCCTGCTCCTCTCCTTCGAGACAGCTTGAAATCAGCTGTTTTTCATTCATATTAGTATTTTAAACTTATTACGCCCTAGCATCAAAAAGCGTTTATGTGGATATAAAGACAATAAAACATCTTCGTTGACAACTCGAACCTTAAAATATATCTTTGTTGGAAAAAATGAATCAGCTCTTATAAAGCAGGAGATTTAATATGGCGAAAAATATGGGGATTCTTAAGATACTTGTGTGGATCGGCATTGTTTTATTCTTTCTCTGGTTTTTGATATTCTCATTTGCCCCTAAAAGCATTCTAACTGCTCTTGAATTCGTGGAAGTTGAAGGATGCTTTCTCAGAATGTTTGGAATTTTACCCTTAAGTTGGGCAATTTTATTTCTTTTTGCTCTGAAGGATTTAGTAAAAAATGCTGCTATTATCAGGTGTGCAATCATAACAGCAGATTCAATGATAATTGCTAGCGTGATTTACAATTTCGCTGTTGAGAGAATACCAAGTTGGTTCGTTTGGACAAGCCTGGTTATTCTTTTTGTTTATTCTACGTTACTTTGGATATTTAAGCCAAAAACTGCGCAGTAATTATGATTCAATACATGTTCATCATCTGCTAAAATGAAGATCTATGCGGAGTTATAATTCTATTTCCTGAAAGGAGAAAAACATGGCAAAAGATGTCTACAAGAGGTTAGCAGAACGTCTGGATAATCTTCCGGGAGGTTTTCCCTCATCCCGAAGCGGCGTGGAACTCCGCATTCTCCGCCATCTTTTTACTCCTGAAGAGGCAGGATTTGCCCTACATTTGAATATAGTGCCTGAGGGGGTCCCGGTAATTGCCCGGAGGGCTAAGATTTCACAAAAAGAGGCTGCTCACCGCCTTGAAGATATGGCCAAAAAGGGGCTTATATACCGTCTCGAGTATGATGAAAAGCCAATGAAATACATGTCCGCCCAGTATGTTATCGGAATATGGGAGTTTCATGTTAACGATTTAAGCCCTGAACTTATCAAGGATATGAATGAGTATATTCCTACTCTTTTTAATCTGGATACGTGGAAGAAGGCCCCGCAGCTTCGTACAGTTCCTGTAGATCAGAGCATCTCTGCAAAGCTTGAAGCTCTTCCGTATGAGAAGGCTGAGGAATTAGTTCGTGCTAATGAAAAATTCCTGGTTGCCCCCTGCATATGCCGCAGGGAACATAAAATGATGGATAAAGGCTGCAAAAAACCCGAAGAAAGCTGCCTGATTATGGGTAGAGGAGCGGATTATTACGAGCGGAATGGACTTGGCAGGACTATTGATTTAGAGGAAGCCCTGGAGATCTTAAAAAGAGCGGATAGGGAGGGGCTTGTCCTACAATCAAGTAATGCTCAAAAAATATCGAATATTTGCTGCTGTTGTGGATGTTGCTGCCAGGTGCTGAAGACTGTTAAGAGGCATCCGAAGCCGTCCTCTATAATATCCTCTCCTTTCCTGGCTCATGCCGAACCCGAGACATGTGAAGGATGCGGAATTTGCGTTGAGCGGTGCCAGATGGAGGCTATTACGCTTAAAGATGATAAGGTAGCTCTGGATTTGGATCGCTGCATTGGCTGCGGGTTGTGTGTGACGACCTGTCCAACAGGTTCTCTTACTCTGGAACGCAAGCCTGGTTCGGAACAGCGCTATGTCCCCCGGAATATACTCGAGGCTTTATACAGACTCGCCCGGGTGAGGAAAAAAATAAACCCCTTGAAAAAGATCAAAATGATGATAGCATCCAGAGCCAGAAATCTCCTGGCTTCAAGATGATTATTGTCATGAGTTCAATCGGGAAAAGGGGACAGGGTATTTTATCAAAAATTACTTGTCCTTCCTTTTTGTTATTACTCATGCAGGATACTGATTCATCAATCTTTATCTCTTCTTCTTTGCCTCATCGGTCATTTTTTTCGTGCGTTAGGAATCCCTTTCATTTTCCCCTAAATTTTTATGACATTGAACCACGGCAAAAAGCGACAAGAAGCGACATTTTATTTCTAAATTAGACAAGCATTAATCAACTTCATATAATATTAGCAAATACGTAATCCCAATCCTTAAAACTTAAAGAATATCATTAAAAGGAGGGTAATAATGAAACATAATACTCACATTTATTTAGCAGCTAAAGCAATAGAACTTACACGGCAAAGTGTAGACAACATGCATGACGGGCAGCACAACTACGTCACGAGAAGCAAGAAAACTGAAGAGCGAAGATCGGCCACTCAGCAACAACGCATTCTGCAGTACTACCAGGACTTGATTGAAGAAGCGACTTGGGCACCGGATGATGTCCTTAAAGACAATGATCCAAACCATATATTTAAGCTATTCACAGACGAAGAATTTCCCAATCACGGATTGAGTGATCGGCCGACATTTAAAAAGGGGGATAAGGTCTATTATAAATTTGCAGGGGGGCTTCCGTATCGAGTGGATCATGTGGCTCGGTCGGTTTTAAGTATGTGCAAGCTCCGTGACTTTAATGATCAATTTAATATGAAGCAGATTATGTACCAGTACCTGCTCTTAAGCCATTATGTTGCTGATGCCCACGTGCCTATGCACTGTGATTTGAGAGACGATCCTCCCAAAGAAGGAAGGACTCCCGACCCAAGCAGGAGGAAAGGGGCTGCCAAACCAAGGGGCAAATACATGAAAAGCGATGCGCACGGAAAGCTGGAAGGGGAATGGGATAAGGCTGTCACGCCAGTTGCAATTGAAGAAGAGATCTTCCCAAGAACTTGGATCAAGGAGCGCATTGATAAGACAGAGCTATCGGAGGCTATTAGCTTTTCTTTTAAGGACTGCAAAAAGGGCGGCGAGGTTCAGGTGATTACTATCCCCCCTAACGGGTTGATGAACTTTATGATTGATATTTGTATTCGAAGCAAGAACAGAAGCCAGAAGCTCTTTCCCCTGGATAATCCCAAAAAGAGAGACGATACCATTCTTAAAGACACTACAAGAGAAATTTTTGCAGACTGCATTGGAAGTCTGTTGTCTATATGGAGATATATCTGGTCACAGCATGTGCAATAAATATTTATTTGGCTAGACTAGCTTTGTTGGACTGGAAGGGTTGCCCATCCTTTCGCTTAAAATTGACATGAATTTAATTCTTAGTATAAAATTGGGCTGTCAAGGGGGAAAATAGCATCATGCCAAATAAAGGATCTAATAAAAGATCATCAACCAAGCCTTCAGAATCCAACAAAAAATTAAAAGTACCTTCATAGCTTCTTGAAAAAATCAATGAGGCTTCAAAAAATGCGCGTAAAATCTATTTTCTTTATATTGGCTTCCTGATTTACAGTGCGATTACAGTTGTTAGTACCTCAGATCGACAAATTATTCTTAATGATTCTGTAAGACTGCCAATCTTAAAGATGGATGTATCGCTCGATTATTTTTTCATCCTGGCTCCAGTGATAGCAATATTTATCTAGATTTATCTACAATCATTCTTGAGCATAAGAAAAGACTTGATTAATCGTATGAAAACTTATTATCCCCGGATAGGAAGAGAGCATCTTTATCCTTGGATTTTAGTAGCACTCGATTATCCAAAGAAGGGCCTTAGTGGAAGATTTCAATCAACAATGGTCAGATTTTCTGTTCGGTTTTCGCTTCCATTAGTTTTGGCTATAAATTCCACTTGGTTCGTTAAAAAACATGCCCCAATTTTGACCTATATTATCGGCTTAGCCCCAGCTCTTGGAGCCGTTATTGCACTTTGGTTTTGGCTTCGATACGAAAATGTAAAATTTAAAAAAGTCAAATATTAAAGCCTATCCTAAACAACTTGGGAAAAAACGTATTAATTTTTATAGTTGTTGCATATGAGATAATTTTTATAATCTTCATTATTCCATGTGCGAATGATGGTTTTCCTCAAGTTGGTCGAAATGAGTCTAATGAAAATAAAACCTTAAATCTCCTTAAGTCTTTTTTCTGTATCGACTTAAGCTATCAAATAGTAGTCACTAAGCCAGATGTGGATTATGAGGAAACTCACTGGGCGGTTCTAAATGGGGTTCACTTAGAAGGAGCAATGCTCGCTTACACTGTCTTGAAACGGGCCGATCTTAGAGGGGCGCATCTTAAGAGAGCCAGCCTTCATAAAGCAAAACTACGTCAAGTCGACTTTCAGACAGCCAACTTCATAGAAGCTGAGCTTCAGGAAGCTGACCTTCGCCAAGCTAACCTCCAAAATGTACTTAATTTAACGGTTGAACAACTTTCTGAAGTAAAAACACTATTTGAGGCTAAATTAGATCCAGATCTCAGGAAACAAATAGAGAAAGATTATCCTCATCTTTTAGAGAAGCCGAAGCCTGAAAAAGAAAAAAAAGAAGAATGAGGCGAGTGGATACCAGACATCCTACACCTCTGGCTTCCTGATACTGAAAGAGACAGCTAAGCGAAATAGCGTTTCTGACTGTAAGGAGCCAAAACCATTTTTCATAGAGATTTGCTATATGGTCAAGGTTTGATTTTCTTAATGGAGGATATAATGCATGAAATTTCCCAGATCGAGAAACAACTATTTGAAGACGCAGAAAGGATTAGTCAGAAGAACAACGGAGCGCCTGTAGCTATAATAGTGGGAGGCTCAAGTGAAGCAAATATTCCCCGATGCATGACCGCCTCGACACTTCATGGTGAAACTTATCGGTTGCGCGATTTGATTGGAATGCTTCATACAGCGATACAAATTGAAACTATGAAGCATTTCAATTGTTTTCAAAAACCGAAAAATGCATAGAAAACTTTCGAGTAATTTAGAAAGGGCATAAGCCTCATAGTGCTTTACCAAATAAAGCCGAGCCAACGAGAAAAAAATGCCTTCTAAGTAAAACGGTTGCTCCGGCTAATTCAGTTAAAATTAGTTTACATAATAATTATTATTTCACTCGCATTCCATCTTTAAATATTTCAACGAGTTAGAGGCATCTCTTTTTATAAAAATTTCATCCCACTAATTCATAAGAATAATGGGATATATGCCTTCAAAAATTACATTTCTGGGACGAAAGTATCTAATCATGACTAAAAATTAAGCCCTAACGGGAATCAGGAATAGCGCATGTTTTATTACAGCACACCATTTAATTAGACATTAATTAACTTTATTTAGTTTAAGGTAAATTTTTCTTGATAAAGTTATATTAATATGTTATTGTTTTTGTAGGAAAATGCAAAAAACAACATTGGCTGTGAAAGTAAACTATAGTATTTTAAACCGAGTAAAGAAGTTTTGCCGAGAGAGGGGAATAAAATACGGATTTTTTGTCGAGAAAGCTTTGGAAGAACGTTTAGAACGTGAAGAGCTTAAAGAAGATTTGTTAGATTTAAAAACATTGCGCGGGCAGGAAAAAGAGGCAGTTGCGTTAGAGGAATACTTAGAAAAGCGTCGTGCATAAAATATTGCTCCTTTCCCAGGCGCAAAAAGACCTCGATGAGTTTCGGGGGAAAATATTCGAACAAATAAAAGATAAAATATTATCTTTATGTAAAAATCCTCGCCCTCATGGTTGTCTTAAATTAACAGCAGAAGAAGGTTACCGCTTGCGATCTGGTAATTACCGAATAATCTATCGCATCAATGATAAAGAAAAAATCGTATATATATACCGCATCAAGCACAGAAAAGAAGCCTATTAAGTCATTATAAATTCACCCGTAGATAATGGAAATCCTATCCAAAAATCCCAAAGTTTGACTCCTCTCTTATTACTTGTTATTCTTTTCTATTGTAATCATAGGGGAGCATTTGTATGAAGTGCCCTGAATGTCATTTTGTCAATCCAGAAGGCAGCAGTTTTTGCGTTAAGTGTACGACACGCCTCCCATCACCTGAGGAAATCTCTGATTCTCCAACCCAGTCTCGAGTAGCAGTTCCAGATAAATTGACTAGAGGAACTATTTTTGCATCCAGGTACGAAATCATAGAAGAATTAGGTGAAGGAGGGATGGGGAAAGTCTTTAGAGTTGAGGATAAGAAGGTGCATGAGGAAATTGCTCTTAAGGTCTTAAGCCCTGAAATAGTGGCTGATAAGATAACGATTGAGCGGTTCCGGAACGAATTGAAATTAGCCCGTAAGATTGCTCACAAGAATGTATGCCGCATGTATGACTTCGATGAAGAGAAAACAACCCACTACATCTCGATGGAATATGTGCCTGGCGAAGATTTAAAAAGTATGATCAGGATGACAAGACAGCTGAGCGTAGGAACAGCAGTTAGTATTATCAAACAGATATGTGAGGGGTTGGCTGAAGCCCATAGGTTAGGAGTTGTGCACCGTGATCTAAAGCCGAGCAACATCATGATCGATAAGGATGGGAGCGTTCACATCATGGATTTTGGGATAGCTCGTTCCCTTGAAGCGAAAGGATTAACAGGGCTTGGTGTTATGATCGGAACGCCTGAATATATGTCTCCTGAGCAGGCAGAAGGCAGAAAAGCTGACCAGCGCTCTGATATCTATTCGTTGGGAGTCATCTTCTATGAAATGGTGACCGGGAGTATTCCTTTTAAAGCAGATACACCCTTAAGCTTAGCACTAAAGCATAAGACAGAAAAACCTCGAGACCCAAAAGAGATAAATGCTCAGGTGCCTTCGGATATAAGCCAGGTGATACTAAAATGTATGGAGAAGGATAGAGAAAAGAGGTATCAGACAGCAGAAGAGCTTTTTTCTGAATTAAAAAGCATAGAGAAACGCATCTCTGCCGTAGAGGGAATTCTTCCCAAGAGAAGACTCGAAGCAGAAAAGAGGGGGAGAGAGAAATGGAAAAGAGTTCTTTTATACGGTAGCGGCTCTGCTATCTTGATTTTGTTGATTATAGCTGGAATCTCTTTTCTCTCAGATAGATTAGGGCCGATAGATTCGATTGCAGTCTTGCCCTTCGAAAATGTGGATGCAGACTCTGAAACAGAGTACCTAGGCGACGGCATAACCGAAAGCATAATCAAAAGATTAACGCAATTACCCAGCCTGAAGAAGGTTATAGCGAGAAGCTCTGTATTCCGTTACAAAGATAGGGAGATAGATCCCCAGGTTGTAGGAAAAGAGCTCGGCGTCGATGCGGTGCTTGTCGGATGGATGAGTAGACGCGGTGATGAGCTATCCATCAGTGTCGAACTTGTAAAAGTGGAGGATAACACCCGTATTTGGGGTGATCAATATTATACAAGAGAAATTTCAGAGATTTTCGCCATTCAAGAGGAAATATCAAACTCGATCTCTGATAATCTCCGCTTAAGGCTCACAGGCGAAGAGCTTGAACGCATGACAAGGCGCTATACTGAAAACACTGAGGCTTTTGTGGCTTATTCAAAGGGACGCTATTTCTGGAACAAAAGAACAGAAGAAGATCTGACGAGAGCCATTGGATATTTCGAGCAGGCGCTTCAATTAGATCCTAATTATGCTCTTGCCTATGTTGGGCTGGCTAATTCATACCTGCTCCTTCCAGAATACGGAGTCTATCGGTCAAAAGAAGCTTATCCGAGAGTGAAGGAGGCAGCTCTGAAAGCACTGAAAATAGATGACATGCTCGCTGAGGCGTACGTTACTCTTGCCCAAATTAAACGGCGCTATGATTATGACTGGGCTGCTGCTGAGAGGACATACAAGCGAGCCATTGAACTTGATCCCAACTATGCGACGGCTCACCACTGGTATGGTTATGATTTGATGTGTGTGGAGCGCTATGATGAAGCCATCCAAGAAATAAAAAGAGCCCATGAACTTGATCCCCTCTCTCTTGTTATAAACAGAAATTTGGGGCAAGTCTTATACCGTGCTGGCCGTTACGATGAAGCTTTGGAGGCCTTGAACAAGACACTCGAGATGGACCCAGCCTTTAGTGCTACGCACTTTTATATCGGGTCAATATACCTGCAAATGTCAAGGTATGAAGACGCTCTGGCAGAGTTTCAGAAAGAAAAAGAATATGCGAGAGGATGGGGTACGCGTGCAGAAGCCTGGATTGGAGTAGCTTACATGAAGTTAGGCCAAAGAGAAAAAACGCAAGAAATACTGGATGAACTGATAAAAAGATCAGAACAAACATATGTTCCGGCAACTTTAATTGCCATGTTGTATTTTGTCCTTGAAGAGGATGATCAGGGATTTCAATGGCTGGAAAAGGGTTATGAAGAGTACGATAGCTTCCTGCGTTTAATTAAAACAGATCTAATATTTGACCGGGTCCGCTCAGATCCAAGATTTAGAAAAATAGTGAGGAAAATAGGTTTTGGGAATTAAAAAAACACTTGCTTTATTTTGATATAATTTTGATATAATAGATGAAATGATTGGCACTGGTCATAAGCTTGAAAAGATAGTCGAGGTCACCTCCCATTTAAAACAGGTGCGTAAGGAAGAGCTTCAGTTCGGAGATTTGGTGCTCATCAAAACTCGGAATTCCCTCTACTCTATCAGTGTTCTTGATTCTGACTGCTACCTTGTTTCCGGGGGTTGGTTCGATAAAAAGGGATTGTCGCCTTCGAAGGCGTCCATTTCCGGATGTACATGGGGTGGCAGCATCATTAAAGTGGATACTCTTGCAGCATGCGGACTTCGTCTTGAATTCGGAAATCGCGTTCTCACTACTCCTATTCAAAAAGTGTTTGTGGTGCGTGGGAGCGGGAAGAATTAGAAGAACAAAATAAAAACCGGAAAGCCTAACTCCTCTCTTATATTTTAAAATCAGACGGGAAAGCAAATTCTTTTACTTAAACTTTTCTGCAAATAAATTCTATAATAATAAATCTTATGTGTCTTCCGATAGGACTTTATGAAATACATAATAATTTTAGTATCAATATTTAAGGAGATCGAAAATGATAAAGCTTGAAGAACAAGCGGAAGAAAGCGCGCTTCAACCGTCGGATATAAAGAATCCACTATGTCCCTTTCGCCTAAGGAAATAAAAAAGATTTATATGCGTGAGGTTAAATCCTATTTAGGAAGGCGCTACCTTTATTATTGTTCAGAGTGCCTTAAGGTACTAGGCCTCTCGCATCGCAAGGGATTCTGGATGGGATAACATAGTTCTTGATAGAAAAAAACATCTGGATTGAAACGGTAAAATATAGAAAAGACATAAACAAGAAAAAATAATGCATGAATATTTAAGCGAATATGACTTTCCTCCATACAGGCCACCCAACGAGGCCAACAGCGCCCTTATCCGCATAACAAGAGGCTGCCCCTGGAATAGATGCGAGTTCTGCTTTATGTACAGGGACACAAAATTCCAAACAAAGCCGTTCGAGGAAGTAAAAGAAGATGTGAAGAAAGCTAAGCAGATATACAAAGCAGCTCGATCGATCTTCCTTGGAGACAGCGACAATCTCGTCCATAAGCAGCTGCCAGAAATAGTAGCTTTTATAAGAGAAACCTTCCCTGATATCAGGCGTGTAACTGCCTATGCTAGGGCAAAAACTATTTTAAGCAGGAAAATGGAGTTCTTGACTGCGGTTCGCAAGGCAGGTCTTGATAGGCTTCACATCGGGCTAGAATCAGGGGATCCGATTGTGCTCGAGTGGCTCTGCAAAGGGGTAACGCCGCAAGAGATGGTCGAGGCCGGACGTAAGGCTAAAGAAGCTGGCTTTGAGGTGAATTTCTATGTCATAAGCGGTGCAGGCGGGAAGGAGCGGTGGAAGGAACATGCTCTAAACAGCGCTAAAGTTCTAAATAAGATAGGGCCAGATTTCATAAGACTGAGGTCCCTGACGATCAAGCAGGGAACTCCTCTGAAAGAAAAACTAGATAAGGGGGACTTTGTCATCATTCCGCCTCTTGAAAGATTGAAAGAAGTCCAGCTCTTTGTCAAAAACCTGGACCTTGAGGGATGTTTTTTGGCCAGCGACCACATTACAAACTTTCTATGGGCAGGAAACGCTATTTTCTACAGGGGAGTGGCAGGTGACCTTCCAGGTGATAAGAAAGTGATGCTGAAGACCTTGCACAAGGCTCTTGATTTTGTTGAGTCAACTGAGCTGGAAATCAAAGATTCAAACCAGCTTTTAAAGGAAGGCTCCATCACTTCCCTTTGAAACCGAAAAAATATCATCTCTAAGATTCTAATCTCGTTTAATGTTTGACAGGACATTGAGCTGGATTTAGAGTATTTTAGATGAAACGTGATATGGATGTTTTGGTAATCGGGGGAGGAGTGATCGGTACCTGTTCAGCATATTATTTAGCTCGACAAGGGCTCCGAGTTTCGTTGGTGGAAAAAAGAGAAATTGCCTCTGGATGCTCAGGTGCTAGCGCTGGTCTTATTGTCCCCAGCTATTCTATTCCTTTGGCCGCTCCAGGCGTTTTAAGGCAGGGGTTCAAAGGAATTCTAAGATCCGAGAGCCCTTTTTATATTAAGCCTCGGTTTGATCCTGTGCTTTTTTCCTGGTTGTGGCAGTTTCGAAAAGCCTGTAGACCGGATCAAATGCATCGCGGAATTCGTGTCTTGCGTGATCTGAACTATGCCAGTTTGGAGTTGTTTGATCATTTGATCGAAAACGAATCCCTGCAGTGTAATTTCCGGAAGGATGGCTGGCTATTAGCCTACAAGACTGAAAAGGGCTTTCAGGGTGCACTGGAAGAAGCTCAGCTTTTACAGTCTTATGATATTAAGCTGAAGATCATGAATGCTGATGATGCTCTTGAAATGGAGCCGACGCTACACCCTGAAATTGCAGGTTGTGTCTATTTTCCGGATGATGCTCACCTGGACCCAATGAGGTTTGTCCAGGCTTTGACCGAGCGTCTTAAGGAGCTTGGGGTAACCGTTCATACACAAACAGATGTACTCGGATTTGAAACATCTTCCGATAGAATTACATCTGTAAGAACAGCTCAAGGCGATTTTAAATCAGGTCAGGTAGTATTGGCCGCAGGTGCCTGGTCGCGTGAAATCGGGCATAGCTTGAGCCTGGCCTTGCCTGTGCAACCTGCCAAGGGTTACAGCATTTTATTCAAACGACCAAAAGTCTGTCCAGGCATCCCGCTCTATTTTACAGAGGCCAAGGTAGCGGTTACACCTTTGGAAGATGATTTGCGGTTTGCGGGGACGCTTGAGCTGACTGGTATGGATTTCAACGATAGTAATCGGCGTGTGAACGCTATTATAAGTGCCGCCAAAGATTATCTAAGGCAAATTGAAACCACTGAGGTAATTGAAATTCTAGCAGGCCTGCGGCCCTGCACCCCTGATGGATTGCCGATAGTTGACCGTGTTCCTGGTTATAAGAATCTGCTCATTGCAACAGGCCATGGAATGCTTGGAATCACCTTGGCTCCGGTGACCGGTAAGCTGATATCCCAACTCGCCTGCGACCAGGCTCCAGATATAAACCTGGCTCCTTTGCAGGTGGCCAGATTCAAAAAAAGTGTCTAAGATTGCCGCGCTCCCATAGGTTGCTCGCAATGACACAGGATCAAGCACATTTGGGATAATTCCAAATTATTTGATTCAAGAACATGCTTTTAAATTTTATTTGAGATATAATCATAATTGGGCGCGAAATAAACCTGAAATGGAAAGGAGAGAATTCCTTAGAAATTTCCCCAGGAGAATCATAATTTGTACAGCCACAGTAGGTGTGTTCATATCCAACGCCCAATCTTCAGTCTATAATGTTATAACAAACGCACTCCAGTGCAAAAAGAAACCCACCGATATTTTGAGAGAAATGTACAAAGAGGTCGTAGAACTCGGCCCCTATAAAGATGAAGACTTCATAAAAAGAGAATTTCATATGGAACTGGACAGTGATGAAAATAACAGCGAAGAGCATGTTGTTTTTCTAATTCAAGATCAAGGAGAAAAGGAGAAGATGATAATCCAGATTACCTATTACGAGGCCAAGAGAACCAGAATTATAAAATATGCTAAAGATATAAAGACGATATTGTGTTACGTTAAAGGAGATGAGATAGAGATAAAAAAATGCGACTACAGTGAGAACGATATAAAGTCCTTGTTTCCAGATATTCTGCAGGGAATTAGAAACAAGAAAAAATTCCTCAAGCTAATCGACCGTAAAGAAAAGAAGAAAGAGCTTGATTCATCTTTTTATAGATGATCGATTCGTTAATAACAAATTTTTGATCTTTCTAATAAAAGGTGGGCTTGATAAATCAAGCCCCTACAAATAAATCAAGCCCTTCCATAAATATTAATAACCTGCACGAATATAATTAGATTATAAAAAGCACATTAATAGAGTTAGAATATAAGAGCCGCATTTACCTTTATTTTTTCCATAATTTTGGCTATTCTGTCTTTTCTACATAATTTAATGAGCCTTGAATTAAGCAGCATTGTTAAATCATTCCATCTATAATTGAGGTGCTCAGAAAAATCTTAAAAGTATATGTAAGGAGGGTTTCGTGAGAAATCGCAAGGAATGCTTAAAACTCGTGGTGGGCATCGTCTTATTCTGCTGGCCGTTAGTTGCACCTTCAAATGTAGCCAGCCAGTCAATTGACGAGAAACTCTTAAAAAATTTAACTTACCGCAGTATAGGACCGACCAGGCAGGGAGGACGGTTTGTCGATTATGCTGTTCCCAAACAGCGGCCGTACACATTCTATGCTGCGACAGCATCAGGAGGCTTATGGAAAACTGTCAATAACGGCATAACATTTGAGCCCATTTTTGACCATGAAAAGGTCTTTTCCATAGGAGACGTAACAGTTGCTCCCTCTAATCCTAGTATTGTCTGGGTCGGCACGGGTGAGGCCAATAACTCGAGAAGCTCATACTGGGGCGATGGAGTTTACAAGTCGGTTGATGCCGGAAAGACATGGAAAAATATGGGGCTTAAAGAATCCCATCATATCGGACGTATCGTGATCCATCCAAAAGATCCGGATATTCTCTATGTTGCTGCACTCGGTCACCTGTACTCAGAAAATCCGGAACGCGGATTATATAAAACAACAAATGGCGGCAAGAGCTGGAAGAAAGTCCTTGATGTGGTCGCTCGGGGTAAGAACATCGGCGTGGTGGATGTTGTCATGCACCCGAGTAATCCTGAAATACTCTATGCCGCAACGTATGATAAAGAGCGAAAACCTTGGACTTTTAATCTAGGAGGACCAGGAAGCGGTGTTTACAAAACTAGCGACGGAGGTAAATCGTGGACAAAACTCCGCGGGGGGCTTCCGACTGGAATGCTCGGGCGCATCGGAATCGATATCTACAAGAAGAATCCGGACATTCTGTACGTAACCATCGAAAACGCTAATAAACCAAAAATATCGGATGAGGAGCGGGAGAAAGAGCTGCTCGAGGGAAAATCAAGTCGAGGGATGATCGGCGGCGAAGTATACCGCTCTGATGATGCCGGGAAAACATGGAAGAAAGTAAGCCCGGACAGCAAAAGTATCGGAGGCTCTCCAGCATACTATTACGGCCAAATAATAATCGATCCCAATGATGATAAAGTTGTCCATGTTCTGAGCGCTGCTTCCTGGGGAACAAGAGATGGAGGTAAAATATGGAAAAGGCGTCCTTTAGGATTTGGGGGCGACGACCATGCTTTATGGATAGATCCTGAGAATTCGAATCATATGATTTTAGGCTATGACCATGGTATGGGCATAACCTATGATGGTGGCAAAAACTGGTATCATCCTGACTTTATGCCTTTAGCCCAGTTTTATGCAGCTGGTGTGGATATGTCTTACCCTTATAACGTCGCAGGCGGTACCCAGGACAACGGATCAATCATGGGGCCAAGCACGAAACGTAACGGCGAACCGATTAGGCTTGAAGACTGGCAAAGGGTAGGGGGTGGTGACGGTATGTATAACGTGTTTGATACGGGCAACAACCGTTACCTTTATAATGAATCCCAGTTCGGTCCTCTTTCAAGATTAGATCTGAAAACCGGGGAACGGAAAGAGATTGCTTATCAAAGAAAGAAACCTGATCTTCGCTGGAACTGGAACTCTCCTATATTAATATCTCCGCACAACAGCAACGTTATCTACCACGGAGGCAACATACTGGTGAAATCACCCTTCCGGGGTGAATCCTGGGAAGAAATCAGCCCGGACCTGACCACTAATGATCCGAGAAAGCTTATTACCGGAAAAGGCGGGGCTGGAAATATTCAGTATTGTACGATAACAACCATTGATGAGTCACCTCTTGAGGAAGGTGTGCTCTGGGTTGGAACAGATGACGGCAACGTGTGGTTTTCAAGGGATGGAGGTAAAAACTGGAAAAAGCTTAACGACCGCATAAAAGGGAATCCTGGATACTGGGTGAGCAGAGTCATCGCCTCCCACCATTATGCCGGCACTGCCTATGTTTCCTATACCGGTTACCGCAGGGATGATTTCAGGCCATTCCTGCATAAAACAACGGATTATGGAGAGACATGGACTTCAATAGCCTCTAATTTGCCGGATGAGCCTATTAATGTCATAAGAGAAGATCACAAAAAGCCGAATCTTCTGTTTGTGGGGACTGAGTTTGCGGTTTACGTCTCCATAGACAGTGGCAAAAACTGGACTAAGATGAAAAACAACATGCCCACCCAGCCTGTCCATGATATGGTGATTCATCCCAGAGAGAATGATCTTGTCGTAGCTACACATGGCCGTGGCTTTTTTATTACTGATATTACCCCACTTCAAGAATTAACACCTAAAACTCTTTCTAAAGATGTGCATGTTTTTGACGTAGAATCTAAAGTGAGATGGATAAACAATAAATTCAACGTTTCCAGCTCATCCAATTTTGACGGGGAGAGCGAACCAATTGGAATCGTGATTAATTATTACTTGAAAAACAAGGTCAAAGGTGATGTAGAAGTTACTATTTACAAAGGCGATAAATTTATCAATATAGTGAAAGGCAAAGGTACAGCGGGTATAAACAAAGTTCTATGGGATATGACGCAGCGAAGAGAACGAACAGAAGAAGAGAAGAAAAAGGCCCGGGAACGAATACGGCGTTATAGAGCTTTTGGATATCGAAGACCGTTGGATGTTAACTACGCTTACGATCCTGCACCATTAGGCGAGTATAAGATTGTGCTTAAAGTGGGTGGCCAGGAATTCACAAAGAGTGCTTCTGTTCTCCAAGACCACTGGTACGATAAATAATAAGATTTGAATCTTTCTTGTTTGTGCGGTCAGGCCTTATCCTGCGGAATGCTATAAGAACGAGACGCAGGAAAGTATCTTTTCCCGATGGCAAGGCCTGATCCCAATGCATTTGTTGGGGAGTTTTATGCTGTGCTGTTATGATGTTTTGCGATTATGCACAATATTTTTCTTCGGAGTTAAATGATGATGAAAAGAAAAAGTTGGACCATTTTAATCTTTTTGAGCATAATCTCTTTATTTGCATTTTTTTTGGATTCTTGTCGAGGTGCCAAAAACCCTGCAAATGAAACAAGGCTCTGGCCCCCTATCGAGCCCTTTCAATCCGGCTATCTCAAGGTTTCCGACATCCATAAAATCTATTACGAACTCTCAGGGAATCAAGACGGAAAACCGGTCTTTTTTCTCCACGGTGGACCGGGAGGAAGTTCCTCACCCTACATGCGTCGGTTTTGTGATCCGAGCAGATTTCTCATGGTTCTTAGTGATCAGCGCGGTGCCGGAAAGTCAAAACCCTATGGGGAAATCAAGGAGAATACAACTCAGAACCTGGTTGAAGATATCGAGCGCCTTAGAAAGCACTTGAAACTCGACAAGATCATCCTCTTCGGGGGTTCATGGGGTACTACGTTGGGTATAGCTTATGCCGAGGCGTACCCAGAAAACGTGAGCGGTATGGTGCTCAGGGGAGTTTTTATGGCAACAAAGGAAGAAATAAAGCACTTTTACCACGGCGGAGTAGGGCGGTATTTTCCTGAAGTTTACGATGCATTGCTGTCTACATTACCCGAGCCGTCGAGGCGGCCCTTGCCTGATTATCTTTTCCGATTGATAAAGGAGGGGAACCAGGCTGAAAAGGCTAAATACAGCAGAGCCTGGGTTGAATACGAAGGCAAAATAAGCGGATTAGAAGTTCCTGATGAGGTGATAAAGAACTGGATAGAGAATTATAATCCTTATGCTTTTGGCCTTTTTGAAAACTTTTACATGGCAAACGGTTGTTTTCTGGAAGAGGGACAGCTATTCAAGGATGTCGCAAAGATTTCCCATATTCCGACCATCATAATAAATGGACGGTATGATGTTATATGTCCTCCTGTCACCGCCTACAGACTTCATAAATTACTTCCCAAATCAAAGCTGATAATGGCTGAAGGCGCAGGCCATTGGATGGGCGAAAAACCTATCGAGAACGCTTTACTCGAGGCGATGAAGGAGTTTGAATGATTCAGGATTAGAATTATAAATTCACTGCGGGAATTAGCATCTAATGTAGGAGTGGCTAGGATCTTTTATATAAAGATTAGAACAGCACTTCGAACTTCATTTTTCTCTTCTTTAATTCATTAATAAGCCTTTCCTTAAACTCGATGAAGAATTTATCTGTTGTTGCTTTCTCCAGACCTTGTTGATGATAAAATCTTCTTATTGTGTATAAGTAGTTCATTTTATCTATGTAAATTTTATCCGTCTTTCCCTCTAGAAGCCCTACAAGCTTTTCGGGATTTCCTGGAAGCAGGGGACCAACAAAGGCAAATGTTCTTATTCCCTTTGAGTGAATTTTCTCTAGCGTGTCTAGCCTCTCTTTTACCGATGATGCCCCCGACTCGAATAATTTTGCTATCCTCTCGTCGTCGGTTGATATGGTGAATCCCACCTCAATTTCCTCAAACTGGAGAAGTAAATCCAGGTCACGTAATACAAGCTTTGATTTTGTCTGAATATTAACGGGGAACTGGTTCACTATCAGTTTTTTCAAGCACTGCCTTGTTAGTTTGTATTTTGCCTCCAGAGGCTGATAGGGATCGCAAACAGATGATATCCAAACAGTACCTTTTCTTGCCCTCTCAAGCTGTTTTTTCAGGAGGTCAGGAGCATTGATTTTAATATCGACAAATTCGCCCCATGGCTCTTTATGCCCAGAATATCTCCTCATGAAAAGGCTAGCATAGCAGTAAGTGCAATTGTGCTCGCAGCCGGTGTATGGGTTGAGGCAGTAATCAAAGATTTTTGATTTATTGAGAATGCTCTTCGCCTTAACTTCTTTAACTTTCAGCATCGGAATTTAATCTCCTACATTAATTTTTAACTTATACTCAAGAATTATCAACTTATATATGCATGTTTATCCAGACTCGAAGCTTTGATGCTAAAGAATTTCTAGATTTAAAATGCTTAGCTCAAATCAGTAATAAACGCGCAGAATCTGGAGCCACAAAGAGAAAAGCTTTAAGTTTAAATTAGCTATAAGATCAACCATGCCATTTAAAAGATTTGACAAATGTTCTTTAGCTCTTTACATTAGAAATTTCCTAAATAAAACAAGATGTTTATCAGAATGAGGATATTAATCGCATTTAATCAGAGTCGGATTAAACTCTTACGAGTCGGCATACTTGTCTTTTCTTTATTTTGCTTCTTCTCTTTCATCTGCCCTTACTCATTCTCATCTTCTTTTTCTTCCTGCTCTTCTTTCTCAGCCTCAGCTGCTCAGGCAGAGGATCAGGAAGAGAAGGAAAAACAAAAAATCATCACAGAAGAGATAGTCGTGGAGGCCCCGTTGCCCAAAGATCTCCCCCTATCCACCACATCCTTGATTAAGAGAGAAAAAATTGAATCCTTATCTCCTAAAGACCTCTCTGAAGTTCTCTCTTATACCTCTGGGACATTTATCTCCTCTGGTTCAAAAAACGAATTCAGGATAAAAATCCGAGGATTTGAAAGCCAGAGGATTGTTTTGCTTTATGATGGAATACCCATCTATGAGCCCTTTTTTAATTCGTTTGACCTTAAGACCATGCCTGCTGAAGAAGTTGAGAATATAAAAATTGTCAAAGGGGCTTCTTCTGTTCTTTACGGTCCCAATGCGCTTGGGGGAGTTATTAATATCATTACAAGAAGACCCAATACTCCCTCTTTTTCTCTGAAAACTCTTTATGGAAGTAATGACTCCTTCAATATTTCTTCCTCAGGGGCGATTAATTGGAAAAATTTCTTTTTCTCCGGCTTTGCTTCTTTTGACAGATCAGATGGATTCAAATGGAACAGAAATGGAGAAAATACTCTCAGAGAAAACAGTGATTATGAGAGAAATAACATTACAGGAAAAGTGTATTTTTATCCTAACCAGAAGAGCGAAATACTCTTAGAAGCCGCCTATTATTGGTCAGAGTTTGGTGTTCCTATTGCTACAGAATATTACTTTCCTCGCTACTGGAAATTCAAGAGTTGGAATCGTCTCCAGCTCAATCTCGGTGGTACGTTTTCTTTGTTGAAAAATGGTCATCTTAAGTTTAGAAGCTACTATGTCAGGCACGATAACATCCTTGATGCCTACACAGACGAAAGTATGAGCGAGCTGCGGTGGGAGTCCACGTATGATAACGATTCCTACGGAGCGTTCCTTCTCGGAACCATCCCTTATATGGCTCGAAATGAATTAAAATTTAGCATGAATTATAGAGATGATAGCATCAGAACGCAGGATGACAGGGGAGGGGAGTGGGAAGAGTTTCAACACCAGACTCTTTCTGTTGGATTAGAGAACCATTTGGGCCTGAATTCGAGATTGAAACTGGCAGCAGGCGTAAGTCTTGATTATTTGAGAAAATATTCAGGAGATAACAAAACATCATTAAATCCTATTTTAGGCCTGAAGTTTAATCCCAGCGATTATATGGATCTTCATTTGACATTCTCTCAAAAGTCAAGATTCCCGTCCATGAGGTCATTATACAGCTCGCAAGGCGGAAATCCAGATCTTAAGGATGAACGAGGAACAAACTATGAACTTGGTGTAAGGTATGAAAGAAGGTTCCTTCTCACTGGTGCAATTTTTTACAACAAAATTAAAGATCTTATAAGTGCTGTGCGTTTGCCAAGTGGATTCCAGACCAATTTGAATATCGGAAAATCGCATATCTTTGGCTTTGAGCTGGAAGCCCGGAAAGCAGTCAGCTGGATGAGCTTTTCTGTAAACTACACCTGTCTTAGCGCGAGAAACGAAGAAGAAGATCGTCCGCTTGACCTTGTCCCTGAATCACAGTTGAACTTCGTCCTAGACGTAACGGCAAAAAATAAGATTCAGTTCGCTTTGTGGGGACTTGCTGTCTCTGGCTCAGAGGCGAAAATCTTCGATGATATAGTCAAGATTCCAGGTTACTTTGTGCTAAATGCTATTATTTCTAAAAGTTTTTCGAATTTCACAATTTTTCTTAAAGGAGAAAATCTTTTAAATAGATATTATGTAACCGAGCCAGGATACCCGATGAAAGCGAGAACAGTAAGTGTTGGATTAAAATTCAATTGGGACGAGAGAAACCAATTAGGTAATAAAAGATAAATTAAAACGAAAGCAAACCGAATAATTGGATAATTCTGGATCGAAAAAAGGAATTCCTGCTTTTTTCTACTTTTTCTTCTTTATTATCTTTGGTTTCTTCTTTCCTACTCCCACAGGGGCGATCCACTTGAGAAGTTCTTTCTTGTCTCCTTTTTTCATATCTCTTATTTTTAATCCTATCTCCAGTTTATCCTCTGCCATTTTTTTCCAGGCAATTTCCGCGTTCACTAGGGTTTTTAGTCCTTTTTCTGGAACGTAGACTTCTAATCCTACATCGGAACCTGGATCAAGGGTAACAATATTAACGACTAACTTTAAGCCTCCCTGTGAGAAATCATGAACTGTGGTTCTCTGGATAAACCTCTCTTTACCTTCTGCTTCTATTACGTGTGCAGGAAGTAAACATTTATACCTTTTATCCTTTCTTCTTTCTTCAATTATTTTGTTTTTTTGTATGGTGCGAGAAGAAGTTTTTTTAGGCATAATTTTATTAGAATCCTATCTTTAAATAAAAGAAGAGTCAACATTTTTTAAAAAATATATCGCATTATGTCTTTTTTTATCCTATAAAAGAAATAAAAGAAAGATTTGAATCTCTATAATTTCTAAAGGAGGCAGATTCAATGAAACAGAGAGATTTAAGGAAATTAGCTTTGTTGCTCCCGTCTTTAATCATTATCTTAGTTTTTTTGCTCTCAGGCAAAGCAGACGGACGAAATCAAGCTGGCAAGCTGCGTTTCGGAATTCTATTTACGAAAGAACAGAGTATAGCCCCTCTGGACGGACGGGTGTTTTTGATGGTCTCCGCGGATCCAGCCACGGAGCCGCGGTTTCAAATTAGCGACAGTCCTAATACTCAATTAATTTTTGGTCTTGATGTTGATGGACTAAAACCAGGGGAAGTAGCTGTTGTAGATAGGAGTGTTTTTGGCTATCCATTGAAAAGCATTTCTGAGATTCCGGCTGGAGAATACTGGGTGCAGGCTCTTTTTCATTGTTATGAAACCTTCCATCGAGCTGATGGTAACAACGTAAAGCTCCCCATGGATAGAGGGGAGGGACAGCGTTGGAACAGGGCGCCTGGAAATATTTACAGCACCCCGCAGAAGGTGCGGATTAATCCTGAAAAAGATGAAATGATAAAAATTACTCTCACTGATAAAATCCCTCCAATCCCTGACCCGAAAGATACGAAATACATCAAGCATATAAAAATCCAGAGTAAACTTTTGACAGAATTCTGGGGCCGTCCCATGCACCTCGGTGCCTGCGTTCTCTTGCCTGAAGGTTTTGATGAACATCCTGAAGCGCGCTATCCCCTCGTCATTAATCATGGCCATTTCCCCTATACTTTCAGCGGATTTCGGGAGACTCCACCTGACCCGAATCTTAAGCCTACCTATAGCGAAAGATTCCAGTGGGAAGCATACAACAGGACCGTTCAAGAATATGCCTATAAGTTCTACAAAGATTGGACAAGCCAAGACTTTCCAAGGATGGTTGTTATAGAAATTCAGCATGCTAATCCATATTATGATGATTCTTATGCAGTGAATTCAGCGAATCTGGGACCGTACGGAGATGCAATCACCTATGAGCTCATCCCGTATATCGAGAAGAGATTCCGTTGCCTTGGAGAAGGCTGGGCGCGATTTCTTTATGGAGGTTCGACAGGCGGCTGGGAAGCTCTAGCTGCCCAGGTGTTTTATCCCGACGAATACAATGGCTGCTATGCGGCCTGTCCTGACCCTATCGATTTTCGCGCCTATGGTATTGTTAATATCTATGAACAGAAAAATGCCTATTATGTGGAAAGCCGTTGGAAGCGAACCGCTAAGCCAGGGCGCCGGAACTACCTGGGTGAGGTCAGTTCTTCACTTGAAGAGATGAATCACCGGGAGCTTGCGCTAGGAACGAAAAGCCGCTCAGGTGAACAATGGGACATCTGGCAAGCAGTGTACTCACCGGTCGGTGAGGACGGCTATCCAAAGCCTATCTGGGATAAGTTGACTGGTGAAATAGATCACTCTGTGGCTGAATACTGGCGTAAGAATTATGACCTTAGATATATACTGCAAAGAGATTGGAAAACCCTCGGTCCTAAACTTAAAGGAAAGATCCATATCTACTGTGGTGATATGGATAACTATTATCTAAACAATGCTGTCTACCTTACAGAAGAATTTCTCGAGAGCACGAAAGATCCTTATTATGATGGAGTCGTGGATTACGGAGACAGAGCAGAGCATTGCTGGAATGGCGATCATACAAGACCAAATGCGATCTCACGGCTTAGATACCATCAAATGTTTATTCCAAAGATTTTAGAGCGAATTATTAAGACTGCACCTAATGGGGCAGACCTGAAGAGCTGGCGATATTAAGTTTTGACAAGTATAGAATTCTTTGTGAAAACCAAAGATAAAAGGAGGCAGACCTATGGCTATGACAATCACAAGCTTCAAGATTGACAGCTATTGCGTGCAATTATTTGCAATCGACAGAAAAGGGGGCAGAACAAGATGGGGCGATAAGACAATTCTTCTGTATTCGGGAGGAGAACTGGTAGGCCAGGCTGTTTTTGCAGGCGAGGGTTTTAGTGCGCCTGAGCCGTATTTCTCTGGAGGAAAAATATATTTCTTTTCCCAGGCTAGCATGTATGGCCCGGTGATCGATTTGCTGCGCAACGAAAAGACGGTACATATCGCCTGGAAGCCAGTTTCAGACCCTAAGGAGCCCCGGGATGGAGATGCATATTTCTATACTGGTGAAGAACAAAAATAAGAGAAAATCAGTAAGCAAAGCCAATGTTAGATTACTACCGTAGGGTCTATGAGAAATGGTATGGTCGGTTTTCCCTAATTTATGATTTTTTTGTAAAAGCCTTCTGTTTCTTTATTAACGGTGGTTTTGGTGGAGAACGGAGATGGCGCGAGTTGATAGTGGAGTGGATATACCCTCAACCTGGCGAAAAAATATTGGATATCTGCTGTGGAACAGGAACTCTAACCGTAATGATTGCCAAAAGACTGAGAGGAATAGGAGAAGTAGTAGGAATTGAGTTTTCGCCCGCTCAATTAAGAATTGCGAGAAAAAAAGAAAAACTTGAAGGTCTCTATTTCTTGGAAGGCGATGCCCAAAATATTCCCGTTTCAGATTGCTATTTTGATAAGGGCGTTATCTGTGGGGCACTTCATGAAATGCCTCAAGAAGTGAGAAAGAATGTTCTCTCAGAGGCCCATAGAGCTGTCAAACCTGGAGGTAGGATTGTCAATGTTGAGCAAAACAAGCCCGACCGAAAGTGGAAGGCGTTGTTTTTTGATTTTTTGGAGCGTTTTAATCCTGAATACACAACATACAAGAACATGCTAAAATGCGGGCAAACAAATGAAATCAAGCAAGCTGGATTCAGGATAATTAGGACGAATACCACCTGCTGGGAATTTATGCAAATTGTTTTGGCAGAGAAATGAAATAAATTTAGAAAATTATATGTTTAGACACCTTGACGTTAAGACGTTTTGATGTTATCATATTTGCTACGAGGTGATAACATGAGAAATAACACAAAAAGAGCTACGATATATTTAGATTCAGAACTGCATCATGCCTTGCGCATAAAAGCTGCAGAAACAGAATGTTCAATTTCTGAACTAGTTAACGAGGCAATTAGATATGCGCTACTAGAGGATTCTATCGATTTGTCTGTATTCGAACAGCGGAGGAGTGAACCGCTTTTAGCCTTTGAAGATGTTTTAAAGAAGCTCAAGAGGAATGGCAAAATATAAAATCTTCATAAAGAAGTCCGCGGCAAATGAACTAGAAAATATTCCTAAGAATGATTTAAAGAAAATTGTAAAACGCATTCAATTGCTTGCCGAGAATCCAAGACCTCTTGGTTCTCAAAAGCTATCAGCTCAAGAACGTTATCGTATTCGACAGGGTAACTATAGGATAGTCTATTCTATCAAAGATGAAGAGTTAGCAGTTCAGATATTTAAGATTGGTCACAGGCGAGAAATTCATCGTTCAAAATAGTTAAATAAAAGTTAGCCATCGGAGGAAATAACACTAAACATGTTTCCAATCGAAGTCCATTAGAGTCCTATAAATAGAGGCCTAGCTCTGTTTGATTCCAACCTAATTAGGCGTTAGGTGATATTGTCTCAGCATGAAAGTGTTTAAGAAAGCCATATTATCTGCGATATTTCTATTTTTTCCTCTTATTCTTTTCTCGCAGGATATAATCGAGAAAATTGAGATATTGGGCAATACGAGAGTTCCTCAGGAAACGATACGTTATTATCTTTTTATGAGGGAAGGGAGTACCTTTAACAGGGATGTGCTGAGGAAGGATTTTAGAGTTTTATGGTCCACAGGATTTTTTTCCAATATCAAAATAGAAGAAGAACAAGGCACCAGGGGAAAGATTGTAAAAATCAGGGTTGAGGAGAATCCTGTCATCAGGAATATCACTTATAAGACGGGTAGAAAGCTGAAGGAGGATGATATTGTCAAAAAATTAAAGGAAAAGCAAGAATATATCATTCCTTATTCCTTTTACAGCCCTTATAAAATCCAGTTAATCAAGACGACAATAGAGGAACTGCTTGTGGAGAAAGGACTTTATTCTGGTGAGGTTAAAGTTGTTGTGAGCGAAAAAGAAAATAGCGGAGTAGATATAGTCTTTGAAATCAAAGAGGGAAAGAAGATTAAGGTTGGTGAGGTCGTGTTTGAAGGAGAGGCGAAGTTGCCTTCGAGCGTTCTTCGAAAGGCTATGACAGAGAACAAAAAACATGGAATTATATCTTGGATAAAACGGAAGGATGTATTTAGGCCAGATAAGCTTGATGAGGATTTAGCCGGCATAAAGCATAAGCTTCAGGAGCATGGGTACCTGAAGGCAACAGTCGGTGAGCCAAGGATAGAGGAACTCACAAAGAGTTCTTTCTTTTTAAAGAAGCAGAAGATGAAGAAGATCATTATTCCTGTTGATGCTGGCTGCCGTTATACGGTAGGCGAAGTTAAGATTGAAGGGAACAAAGTTTTTTCGACAGAGGCCTTAAGGATGTTCATAAAATTCAAGAAAGGCGAGGTTTACAGCGTAAAAATTAGAGAAGAATGCATTAATGATATAGTAGAGAATTATCGAAACAAAGGCTATCTTTATGCCCGGGTAATACCAGTAGAGAGTCTTGATTCTGAGAGAAAGATTGTCAATGTTACCTTTAAAATAGACGAGGGAGAGATTATCTATCTGAACAGGCTCGAGTTCAGGGGCAATACGTTCACCAAAGACAAGGTTATAAGACGAGAGATGCTCATCAGGGAAGGGGATAGGTTTGCATTTGGAATGTTTGAAGATAGTATTCTAAAGATAGGGCAGCATGGAATTGCTGGATTGGAAAGGGAGCCACAGATTACCCGAAATCCTGATAGACCTGATCATATCGATGTCATTCTTCATGTTAAGGAGCTTCAAAAAAGCTACTATATGTTTTCTGGTGGATATAATGGCTACGGAGGAATTTTTGGAGCTTTTCACTATTCTCATGTAAATTTCTTGGGCACAGGCAAAATCTTAGAACTCACGTTGGATCATGGAGAGAGGATTAAAAATTATAAGCTTGGCTTTTTTGAACCTTATTTTCTTGATTATCCGATTAGCGTTGGGTTTAACGCTTATTATCACGACACGATATTTCCCGATCTTTACGACCGCAGAGGAAAAGGAGCGGATTTAACAATCGGCTCCAGGTTTAAGAGATATTGGAGTGCAAGCCTCACCTACAGCTTTGAAAACGTAAATGTCGACCTTCCAGAGTCAGATGGCCGTGAAGAGGCTGACCCTGTTTATTCCGGTATGTTTGGGCTGGGTGAGCATTATGTAAGCAGCATAGTCTCTGCTTTTTCCCGTTCTACCCTTGACAGCCCTATCTTCCCAACCCGCGGAACTTTGTATTCAGCGTCATGCAAATTCGCTGGGTCTTTTTTAGGAGGAGATATAAGCTTGGTCAGGCCTCAGTTCGAATGGAGCTTTTTCCATCCATTAGTTGGCAACCACTTTGTTGGATTTCATATCAAGTACCAGTTTGTTGAGGGCATAGGAGATTCTCAAGTGCCCTTCTGGGAAAGATTTTATCTTGGTGGAGAAAGATCAATCCGAGGATATGGTATTTACAGCATCGGGCCTCGAAGCGAACAAGGTACGAATATTGGTGGGGAAAAATCTATTGTATTTAATGCTGAATACGTTATGCCTGTCGGTGGGCCTTTGTACGCTGTTTTATTCTATGATGCAGGCAATGTCTATTCTTCTGGTCAAAAAATCAACTTGAACGATATGTATTCTTCAGCTGGCCTGGAAATGAGGATGTATTTTTCTACCTTGCCCATTCTCATAAGAATCATTCTTGCCTACAATAATCGTAAGATAGATCCCGAGGATACCAACTTGGCCTTCCGTTTCACATTAGGAACCACTTTTTAAGCTTGAAAGTATGAGCTATAGTCATTAAAGAGATAACAATGAAACCGGAGGAATATATTCAGATAATCAAGACAAAAAATCCTCTAGACAGAGATGTTAAGGTTTAACAAGCCCACGGCTTTTTCAATCCCTATCCTTGAAAACGCAGAGAAAGCTTTGCGCTTCTCCATAAAATAAAGTTGGTTTTAGATTGGAAGCAGCATCCTTATTAGCTTTTGCATCTTCAAGCTTGATTACTGTATTAAACGCATTTTTTGTTAAATATTTATTATATCTTTTCATTTGATTATTTTTATATTAGATATCGTTCTTTTTTATCAAATCATTTTATTTTATAAAAAAATAACATAGGTGAAAAAAGGGCAAGATAAGAAAAAAATTTCTTCTTCTTTATTGTTTATTTTATGTTTTAGAATCAACACAAATATAAAGAAAATACAATTCCAATTAATTTAAAATTTTTTTATTACTCTTTTGACATTCATGATTTATTTGTTGTATATAAATTGTGGTTTAAAATCATCTATTATTTTTTTTGGGGTTTATAGATTAACTTAAAAGGTTGCTTTTACAGATTACGGAAAGAATAAGCAAAGCTTATAGATATTCTATCTCTATTATTATCAATGACTTAAAGTGGATGGTCGGCATGCCGACATTGTTATCAAATAATTTTATTTTATTCTTGCAATATGATTAAAATTTTTATATTTTAAACGCAGGTCTTTTAAACGGAGTCAGTATTTGATACTTGCCATTGCTAATCAAAAAGGAGGAGTAGGGAAGACAACCACAGCTTTTAATCTTTCTTCTGCTCTTGCCTTAATAGGTAAAAATACTCTTTTGGTTGATATTGATCCGCAAGCGCACAGCACGGTTTCTGTAGTAAACAATTCTACTCAATTTGATAAATCTATTTATGATGTTATGGTAAATGCAGATGTAAAAATAGAAGATGTTATAGTAAAGACCTCAGTGCCAGGGCTTGAAATAGCAATATCAAAAATTGCGATGGCGAAGCTAGAGCCAATTTTGTTGGGGGAGATTGATGGGCATTTCAGATTGAGGGATGTTATAGAGCCAGTAAGAAAGAGATATGAGTTTATTATAATAGACACGCCACCGACGCTTGGGTTAATTACTCTTAATGCGCTGGTTGCTGCTACTCATATTCTGATTCCGATTCAGTCATCTTATCTAAGTTTAGAGGGAACAGATGATCTTCTTGAGACAGTGATAAAAATAAGAAAAAATGTAAATCCTAATTTGCAGGTTTTGGGAGTATTAATAACTCTTCATGACAGAAGAACAAATATATCAAGGGATGCAGTAGAAAGAATAAAGAGGGTATTTGGAAAAAAGGTTTTCAGGACAGTGATATCGAAAAGCGTAAAGCTAGAAGAGAGCCCGGCGTACAGAGAATCAATATTTACGTATGCGCCGGATTCAGTAAGTGCAATGCAATATAAAAAACTTGCTAAGGAGGTTATTGGGCGTGCAAAAAGCTAAAAAAACAGGTTTGCCTGAAGAATTAACTATGAGGCATGAAGATCACTATGTAGATCTTATAGAAGAAAAAATATACGGGCCAAGAATAAGGATGATAGCTGTTGATAAAATAGATCAAAGTCCTCATCAGGCAAGAACTGAATTAGGGAATATTGAAGAATTAATGGCTTCAATAAAAGAAAAGGGAATTATACAGCCAATAATTGTCAGAAAAAAAGAAAATAGATATGAAATTATAGCTGGAGAAAGGAGATACGTGGCAGCAAAAAATATTGGATTAAAAGATGTTCCATGCATAGAGATGAATGTTTCAGACAATGAAGCAATGGAACTAGCTCTTATTGAGAATTTGCAGAGAAAAGATTTGGATGTGTTTGAAGAAGCTGATGGTTTAAATGCGTTAGCAGAATTGTACGGATACAGTCATAAAGAAATATCCGATAAAATTGGAAAGGCAAGATCAACAATAACAGAAATTATAAGCATAAGTAAAATACCAAAAGAAATAAGGAATATGTGTGGTGAGTTCGGTATAAAAAGTAAAGGTACTATTATTGAAGTAGCAAAGCAAGAAAATAACGATAAAATGTATAAGCTTATTACGGAAATAAAAAAGAGAGAATTAAAAAGAGAAGATACAAGAGATTTATCTAAGAAATTAAAAGGAAAAGAAAAAACGATCGATAAGTATGTTTATAATTACGAAGAAGAAGACAAAAGTTTTAAGTTAAAAATAGAGTTTAAGAAACAAAGGGTAACAAGGAATGAAATAGTAGAAATATTAGAGAGACTGATAAAGAAATTAAAAGTAAAATAATTTTAATAAATAATTTGCATTAGTTGACATAATGTATCTTATGCGACACAATGTCACAAAATAATGTAAATTATTGATAATAAATAATTTATGTGTTTTATTCTTCTATGGATATAATAACTGCGTATATCCTAGGCAATTTGGCTATTAATTCATTGCAAATCGCAAGAATTGATAGTTTGGGATTATTGAATATATAAAATTTTAACTAAAGGAGTTTGTTATGGTAATTATCGCTTGTTTGGTCGCGATAATCCTTCTTGCTCCTCTAGCGTGGAAGAAAGGGTGGAAATACATATCTTTAGTCCCAGCTCTTTGTCTGGTTATCATAGGGGCTGTTGATGGCGCACTAAAACTTAGATTGAGTGATGCAGGATTCATTCTAATCGTAGGGATTATCTGTGTAGCCTGGGTCGGCTACATGGTATTAGTACCGCGAAAAACTGCTAAGATAAAAAAATGAGGAAGCGAAAATCCAGGTAATCGTTTATGGGATGAGCTCTTTATTAAAATTGGATTTAATTTGTTTAATTACAGGGACTTAGATAGATTTGCGTGTTATTTAGACAATAAATTCTGTTATTTTTATTCCTTTTATCCAGAAAATCCTATTTTTCTGCCCATTTACGGAGTTCTCGCTTTATCTTCTCTTCAACCTTTCTCCCGATTTCTTCCCATTCCTTTTTTTTCTCTTCAGAATCCTCCACTCCTTTCTCTTCAGGTTCATCCACCCAATCTTTTATGCCTTTCCTGACTTTCTCCTCCACTTTAGTGCAGATTTCTTCCCACTCTTTCTGTTTATGGCTCTTTTTTTTCTTCTTCTTGTAAGCTCCGCCACTGCCCCCTAAAGCGATCATAGCACCGAGCAAAAAGCCAAAATTATACCAGCCACCTGAGTTATTAACCTCATACATGTGTACACTATCAGTGAACAGGCTGATAACAAAAGTGATAACAATTATGAAGCCGTGCCATAAACCAGCCCAGAATCCAGCAGGTTTTTCATCAAATCTTTTGTTACCGGGTGCACAGCTAATTGTCATGAAAAGAAAGATAACCAATCCCAAAATTGCGATATGCTTTTGCATTCTCTTCATCTCTCCCTCCTATTCTTTTAGTTCTTACTTAATATTCCTTATATAATATTTTATCCTTAGCGAATCAAGGCATTGAAGAGAAGCTTGAAGGTGCCGTGAGTCTGGCACCGGTGCTGAGTCCTAAATCCGATGAGAACCACGTCGCCCTTACCATGTTTAGCAGAGACCATCGCTGCTTTCTTGGATAAGTGCTCCTCCCCTATCAGCCAGCCGCTTTGGAGAATATCTCTGTCGATGTAGCGGGCAACAGTCTCGTAGTATTCATTATGCTGGCCAGGTGTAATCACAAAAGCCATGCTGCTGCGGAAGAGAACCAAGCCCTCTAACGGCATCCCATAACCAAGGGGGTGTTTATTAACGAAAGTAGCCTTGAGCGTTGAACCCGGACAGAAGAACTCCTTCGAGCTTAGATTATCCACTGTATCTCGGACATTCAATCCGAACTTTTCGATCGCAAAGCTGCAGGCTTCGCCCAGAGTGACCAATGTTCCTCCCTTTTTTACAAACATCTTCAGTGCTTCAACGCCTTCTTTGCCTATTCCACTTCGATATTCGGGTGGGACTGTGGATCTGTATCGCTCGTATCTTGAGCCTGGGGGTATATCACCGGTTATCATTCCTGTCGAATCGCTGGGAAGGATGATAACGTCATACTTTTTGATAAGGTTTCCCTTTTTTATCTCTTTATCCATGATGGATGTATAGGGAAACGAGAATTTTTCAAGAACAAGACGCGTCCAGCCCTCATCCATGTTTCCGCCGTAATAGCGTTGATACATGCCGACACGCATCCTTTTGACTTTGTGGATTCCTCCCTTAGGCTTACTCTTAATAGCTTTAAAATGGATATCTGTCTGCTCTGCCACATTCTTGAGAACAGATTCAGCTCCACCTGAGACGATGAAGTCTCCAGGGCGCAGACCAGAGTTTGCCCGGTCAATGCGCTGAACAGAAATTCTTTTATCAAGCAGCAGGTTTACAGCCCTGAAGCTCTCGTTCAGCCGCCCGTCAAGCACGTAATTTGAACCTCCTGGGGCAACAGTCCCTGAGACGCGAATTTGGCCTGCCAGAGTCTGGAAATCACCGCTGACTGCCTCGTTAATCGGGTCAACGCGTACGCCCATGAACTCATTCATGGTGTGCGTTGCCAGGTCGTAAGGCCGGAGCGGTGAACCGTCTCTATTCCTGGTCCATTCGTTGTCGGCGTAATGAGTCTGGCCCAGCAGATTCCGGATCAAACCCATTTTGGGCTGCGCCAGAGATATTAAATAGGAACCTTTTGGGTAGATCACACCTCCTACAGTAAAATCCTTTCTGGCCTGCTTGATTTCAATGCCAGACAATAACAGCGTGTTGACCATCTTTACCGCGGTCAGAGAATCGTGCTGAGCAACCGGGATAACATAAGCTTTGGGCTTGCCCTTAGTGCCGCGTGCTGTCTGCCGTTTGGCTTTGAGGTAAGCGTTCCAGAGCACGGTCTCCTTGTTCCGGGCTGCAAGGTCCAGAAGTGCCCGGGCTGAGATCTTTTTCTGTTCGACGATATCGCGAAGCCTCCACCAACCGCCGGGCCAGGGATTGGGGAAGGTGGATTGGGCCTCATAGTCTGGAAACTGCCTTGAACCTCCTCGGAGCTGCTCAGGATGGATAAACAGGGGTGTTGCCAAACTTGCACTGGCTGACTCGGTAAGCATCCCTGCGATGTTGTGGAAGGGCGTGATCCAGTGCCAGCCGAAATGGCCCCAACCAGGATACTGAGCGGCGTTGAGGATGCCTGATTTTCCGGCCTCCTCCAGCTTGTAGGCGATGTGGGCGCCATACCAGCTGATTTCCCTCCAGATGAGAGGATCGGCGTAAGGACGAATGGGCTCACAGTAAGGTGGAACATAGAACCGGGCACCATAACTTCCCATTTGATGATGGTCGATGTAGCCCTGGGGTACCCAGTCCCTGAACATTATCTTGGCCGCGTACATTGACTCGTCCAGGTTTATAAAATCGCCGTCGCGGTTGTTATCATGTCCTGCATATTTGTGATAGAGCCAGGGCAGACCAGCGCCCTCGTACTCTGTGCCAACTGTCTTACGATACCAGTCAGTGACCCAAATCTGGCCGTCGGGATTGAAGCTTGGCATCAAGAAAAAGACCACATTATCCAGGATCCGCTGCGTTTCTTCGTCTTTCCGAGATACAAGGTCATAGGTCAGTTCAGGGGCCATCTGGGTCCCCCCTATCTCGGTGGCGTGAAGGCTCATGGACTGGCAAATAACCGCTTTGCCTTCGGTGATGAGTTTCTTAATCTCTGCCTCAGAGATTCCACGCGGGTCGCTAATCTTGGCATTTACTTCTTGCAGCCGGTCTAGGTTGGCCAGGTTTTCTGGAGAGGATATGATGACCAGCAAAAACGGATGGCCCATCGTGGACGGTCCCATATTAGTGACCTTGAGCTTGCCGGTTTCCTTTTCTAGAACTTTAAAGTAGTCGACGATTTTGTCCCAGCGTGCGATTTTTCTATCACTTCCGAGCTCGAATCCAAAAAATTCCTGGGGAGACGTGATCTTTTTTTGGGCAATGGTGGTCTGGGTCAGAAAAACCAGGCTGAGAATGACCAGTATGAGATGGATATGAATAGCCCGCAGAAATTTAACGTTTTTTATCATTTAGGACCTCCTTGAAGAAAACAAAAAAATACGATTCCGGGGTCTGTTTAATCAGAGAGATAAGGTATATTATCGTATTTTTACACTTCACTATTATTTAGATTTGACCGCATATTTCAATAAAAATTTTAAGCGAATATCGCATATGCTTCTTCGTTTTTTCTTCGGAATTAGGGCTTAAGTCATTTAATTACAATAACTTAGATATGCTGGAAGTGTCGTAATAGGAAATAAGGCCTTATTTAAATATACCTCTCCCCTATTATATAGTTGAAATCTGATGAATGATGATTTGGCTTAAGATGGCAAGATAAAGGAATGTTTAAAGATTTGGGTTTTAAAAGATGCTTGAGAGATTAAGGGGGATTTAGCTATTGTGCTGTGATGGTGCTGACTTTCTCAAGCGAGCGCTCTCGTATCAACCTCTGCTCATAGCATCTAAAAATTCATTATTAGTCTTTGTTTTTGACATCTTATCCTGGAGTAGCTCCATAGCTTCAACCTCGCCGAGCTGACTTAGAACTTTCCTCAATATCCATATTCTGTTGAGATCTTTATCCTTGATAAGGAGTTCTTCTTTTCTTGTTCCGGAGCGTGTAATGTCAATAGCCGGGAATAATCTTTTGTCTACAAGCCTTCTGTCTAGATTGATCTCCATGTTGCCCGTTCCCTTGAATTCTTCAAATATGACTTCATCCATTCGGCTTCCAGTGTCAATCAGGGCAGTAGCAACTATTGTCAAACTTCCGCCTTCCTCAATTTTTCTCGCTGAGCCAAAGAACTTCTTTGGCTTATTGAGTGCGTTGGCGTCAATTCCTCCAGAAAGAACTTTTCCTGAGGGGGGAATAATTGCATTATGAGCTCTTGCTAAGCGTGTTATACTGTCGAGCAAAATGGTCACATCCTTTTTAATTTCCACGAGTCTTTTTGCCTTTTCGAGCACGATATTAGCAACCTGAGCATTTCGTGCCGGTGGTTCGTCAAAGGTCGAGGCGACTACCTCTCCGTTTATGCTTCTCTGAAAATCCGTAACCTCTTCAGGACGTTCTGCAACTAGAAGGACAACTAGAAAAACTTCTGGATGGTTTTTTTCGATCGATTTGGCAATTGTTTTTAATAGCGTCGTTTTTCCGGCTCGAGGTGGAGAGACAATCAATCCTCTCTGTCCTTTCCCTATCGGAGTCAGGAGATCCATCACTCTGGCGTTGAGGTTTTTTTTGTTACCATCCTCTAACTTGATTTTTTCAAAAGGGTAAAGAGGAGTGAGATTGTCAAACTGCACATTCCTTCTTGTATCAAAAATGATATCAGGGTGGGCAAAGTTAATAGCTTCGATTTTGATAAGGGCAAAATATTTCTCTCCATCTTTGGGTGGACGGACAATTCCTGAGATCGTATCGCCTGTTCTGAGTTGGAATTTTCGAATCTGAGAAGGAGAAACATAGATATCATCATGGCTGGGCAGATAACTGAATTCAGGTGCTCTTAGAAATCCAAATCCGTCGTCGAGACATTCAAGTACTCCTTCGGAGAAAAGCATGCCATTTTTCTTGGCTTGGGCTTCTAAGATTCTGAAAACGAGGTTGTGCTTGTTTGAATCCTCTGCCTCGTAATCTGTAAGACCAACTTCTCCAGCAATTTTGAATAAATCTGAGATTTTCTTTTCTTCAAGTTCAGCTAAATTGAACTCTTTCATTTTGCTTACCTCTCTTGTGTTTATTTTTTAGATGGCTATCTTATATTGATTTAATGGAAAAAATTTTAATTCTTCAATATTAATGAGTTGCTACGGGTGGCTCTTGAGGGCCTCCCCCTTCCTCTTTACCTTCAGTAAGTGCAGAGGGGCCGGCAATTTTCTTCTTTTTTGGCTTTATCGGCAATTCTTTGGTTAAAGCTATTTCTAAGACCTCGTCCATGTTTTCTACAAAATGTATTTTAATATCTTGTTTTACGTTTTTTGGTAAATCTTTTAAATCAGGCTTGTTATCGAGGGGAATGATGGCTTCTTTTATTCTTTCGCGGTGAGCTGCCAGTAATTTTTCTTTTATGCCGCCAACAGGAAGAACTCTTCCTCTTAGGGTAATCTCTCCGCTCATTGCCACTTTTTTGCTTACCGGAATTTCTGTGAGGAGAGATATTATGGAAGTAGCGATCGTTATTCCGGCAGAGGGGCCTTCTTTGGGAGTTGCGACTTCAGGAACATGAATATGAATATCGTAGTTCTTGTGTAAGTCTTTGGCAATATTATACTCAAATATTTTTCCTCTGACGTAACTAAACGCTGCTTGGGCGCTCTCCTGCATGATTTCTCCAAGATGTCCTGTCAGAGTAAAGTTTCCTTTTCCATGGACCTTGGTGACCTCAAAGGTTAAAAGCTCTCCTCCAAATTCTGTCCAGGCCATTCCTACGGCCACGCCTACCTCGTCTTTTTTATCTATCTCTGCTCGTCTAAACCTTGGAATTCCCAGATATGTTTCCAAATTCTTAGGATTCACTTTTTCTTCGTGAGATTTACCTTTTGAAACAACTTTTTTCACCACTTTCCGACAAATTGAATTTATTTCACGTTCTATATTTCTCACCCCAGCTTCTCTGGTATAGTCACGAATGAGATTCATAAAAGCTTTGTCAGTAATTTTGATGTTATGCTTTTTAAGGCCATGAATTTTCATCTGCTTGGGTAATAAGAAATGTTTGGCAATCTGGAGCTTTTCATCCTCTGTATAACCAGGAAGTCGGATTACTTCCATCCTGTCAATTAAAGGTCGAGGGACGGGCTCGAGCATATTTGCCGTCACGATGAACATAACCTGGGAGAGGTCAAAATCAGTATCTATATAGTGATCTAAAAAAGTGCTGTTTTGTTCAGGATCCAATACCTCCATCAATGCTGATGCGGGGTCTCCTCGGAAGTCCATGCTCATCTTATCAACTTCATCAAGCAGGAACACAGGATTCTTTGTTTTAGCTCTCTTGACCATCTGGATAATTCTTCCGGGATAAGCTCCTATGTATGTCCTTCTATGTCCACGAATTTCAGCCTCGTCTCTTACTCCACCCAACGAAAGGCGAACAAATTTTCTTCCTGTTGCTCTGGCGATCGAACGGCCAAGGGAACTCTTCCCTACTCCAGGAGGACCGATGAAACCCAGGATTACACCCTTCGGATTTTTCACGAGTTGGCGGATGGAAAGGTACTCTAATATCCTTTCTTTGACTTTATCCAATCCATAATGGTCGTCGTTTAGAATTTTCTCCGCTTCTTTCAGGTTCCTTTTCTCCCTTGATTTTTTCGTCCAGGGGAGAGATATGAGCCAGTCGAGGTAATTTCGACAGACTGTGGCTTCTGCTGACATCGGAGGCATAGCCTCAAGCCTTTCTATTTCCTTGTAAGCTTTCTCTTCTGCATCCTTGGGCATATGGGCCTTAGCGACTTTCTGTCTCAACTCCTCTATTTCGTTTGGTTGATCTTCCTTCTTATAACCTAAACCAGGAGGAAAAATTTTTTGGCTTGGATCTGCGAAGGGAGATTTCCGCCCGCTGTATTTTTTTCCATCCTTTTTTAATCTTGAATGGATTTTTAAGATTTCGTTTTCTAAGATGAAATTAAGCCTTCTTATCCTTTCTAAGCTGTTGACCGTCTCCAGCAGATTTTGTTTTTCTTCTAGATGAAGATAAAGGTGGGAGGATATTATATCAGCAATCCTATCAGGACTGTTATCCCTTAAAGCTGGAATGATGGATTCAAAATTTGCATTCTGGCTGAGCTTTAAATAATCTTCGAAAAGGGTTAAAACTCTTTTTAGCAGCTCTTTAGTCTCGACTCTATCTCCCTCAATTTCTTTTATTTCTTTAGCCAGGACCTGATAATAAGGTGTGGTGCTCAAGAATTCAATAATTCTTGCTCTTGTTTTTCCCTCAACGATGACCTTGAGATTTTTATCGTCCATTTTGATCGCCCTGATAACTTTGGCCATTACACCCAGAGAATAGATATCGCTCGGACCTGGATCATCTAAAGACGCATCCATCTGGGCAGATAGGAATATCATCTTATTTTTTTCCATGGCTGCTTCCAGGGCCTGGATAGATGAAGCGCGACCGATGATGAAAGGAACTAAGGTCGAAGGGAAAACTATAACGTCTCTTAAGGGAATTAAGGAAATATTTTTCAAAATTTCAGAAGAGTTGCGGGAACCTTCCATTCAAATACTCCAAAAGTTTATTTCAAGCTATAAAAGTTTAATTCATTCCTTACTAGGTTGAGTATCGGGGGATTCAAATCATGAGATACTGATTATTCTATTATAGCGTGTTCAACTAAAAAGTCAACTGTCTTTTTGAAGAGAATGCTGCTTCTTAGCTCTTCTCTTTTGCCTTCTTTATTCACACTATCTATAACCTGTGCGAGGGGGAGGTTATGTGCTTTTGATATTTCCTTGAACTCGTCGTGCAGTTCTTGGTCTGATACCTTCAGGCTTTCTTTTTCAGCAATTTTCTTCAGGATTAGATGATTTTTGAGGTTTTGTTCGGCTTTTACCTTTCCTTCATTCTTTAACTTTTCTAAATCTTCTTTTTTTATGTTCTGTTGGGCACGTGAAGAAAGAAGACGTCTCATGATTGCCATGTACTCTTGTTCTACGAGGATTTCTGGGAGGCCGATACTTAACTTATCAGATATTTTTTTTATAATTTCCTCTGCCATATCTTGTCTTGTAGATTTTTCTTTCGAGGAAATTATTTCCTTTTTTATTTTTTCTTTTAAGTCTTTCAAGCTTGTAAATTCTCCAAGCTCTTTTGCGAATTCATCGTCAAGTGCAGGAAGTTTTTTTTCTTTTATGGAGATGACTTTTAAATTATATTCGATTTTTTTTCCTGCCAGTTTTTTGTTCTGGCGGTTTTTATCATAGTCGATAGTAAAGCTTTTTTCCTCACCAGTCATTGATCCTATTAATTTTTTGTTCAGGATTTCTTCATTTTCAGCGTGACCCGCCAGGATGACTACTTTTTCTTGAGGTAAAAACTTTTTTGTTTTCAAGTCTTTCCCTTTCAATTCGACTACGACATAATCTTCTTCGATTACTCCCCTACCCTCAACGGGAACGTACTGGGCAGATCTTAGGCGAAGTTCTTCAAGCGATTGGTTTATTTCTTCTTCTGTTACAGAGACCTTTTTGTTCTTGACTTTGATTTTTTTATATTCAGGAAGTCTAAACTCAGGCCACACCTCAAATTGTGCTTTTAGATGAAGAGGTTGGCCCTCCTTGAAATGAAGGTCATTGACAACAGGCATTCCTACGGGATTGAGGTTTTGAGTCTTGAGCTCCCCGCTCAAAGCCTTGGGAACAAGAGCGTTAATAAGCGATTCTTTTATTTCAGGATAAAACCTCTGCTTAATGATGTCTCTTGGAGCTTTCCCGGGCCTGAAACCTGGAATTTTTGCCCTTGACGAAAACTGGGTCACAATCCTTTCAAATTCCTTCATGACTTCATCGGCTTCAATATCAAGCTCGATTTCTCTTTTGCATTCGTTCAGGATTTTGATGTTGCTTTTCATTTACTCTTTAGTCGGTTAATAATCTTTCTTGTTGAATTTAGCAGTAATGGGCAGAGCGGGACTCGAACCCGCACTCCTTTATCAGGAACTAGGTCCTAAACCTAGCGCGTATGCCAATTTCGCCACCTGCCCTTTAAGGTTTCACCGGATTATGTGTAAAGGTATTTAAAAATGATAGCTTTTAGTGCGAATCTTTTTATTTTAGAGAAATAAGATTTATCTTTAAATATGGAGGCCTGGTTAATACACTCTTATATCATATTGATATGCCTTTTGTCAATTACCTCAAGGCTTATTTTGGGATCAGGGATTGCTATTGGGAAAAGATATTAGCCGACATGTTGCTCGGTTATCACCTTCTATGATAAGGCCTGACCCCAGGCTTTTATGTTCGAGGGGATTAGACATTGTGATTAAGGGGAAGCCTCCCTATCAACAAGATAAATTATTCCACAACGCCACAGATTTTTTGGATTCCTCTGTTGTTATCTAATATGCTGGCTTAGCTTTTGGGCTAGCCCAGGATTTATAGCTTTCAATTTATTATACATCTCTTTAGCACTATAATTGTCGTGAAGATTCAAATAGCAGATGGCCAGGTTATAGATTGCATTACCGTTGCTGTAGTCGGGTCGAAGTTCGATGGTTTTTTTAAGAGGTTCGAGAGCGTCATCAAACTTTTTGAGTTGCATATAACAAATGCCGATATAAAACCAGCCGTCAGCGTTATCAGGGGCTAATTCCACAAACTTTCTAAACGCAGCTATAGAACTATTGTATTTTTTTTGTAAGTAGTTGATATACCCTATATTAGAATAAGAATATTCGTCGGCAGGATTTATCGCCAGAACTTCGTTGAAAGTCTTTATAGCTTCATCATATTTTTTGTGCTTCTGGTACATCAGACCAAGGTTGTAAATGTCTGCTGTGCTGTCTGGTTTTAATTCGATTATGCTTTTTGCAGCTTCAATGGCTTTTTCGTGAATGCCCGCCTTATCGTACATAAATAGAATGGTTTTATAATATTTATCTGCTTCTTCGGGGGTTAACTTGGCGAGCAGTTTATAGGTTTCCTCTGCTTTTTCATATTGGTTTGCTTGGTCATATGCCTGGGCTAAATAATAGTTTGTCTTTATATCCTGAGGCTTCACTTTTGCGGCTTCGTTCAAGGCAGTGATGGCCTCTTCAAACTGTTTAAGCTCTATTCTGCATAAGCCAAGACGATAATAGCCTTCCCAAGGTTCTTCAGGTTTTAGATTGAGATAATTTTCATATGCTTCTACAGCCTTGGCAAGCTCCTTGAGTTCCTTATAGGCATTTCCCGTATAAAAATGAGCATCTTTATAGTCAGGATTGAGTTCTACTGCCTTTTGCAGCGGTGCGATAGACTCGCGATACTTCCCCAGCCTAAGATAGACAATTCCTAATTGATAGTGAGCATCATCCATGTTTTCATCTAATTCAATGACTTTTTGGTAGGTTGATGCTGCCTTTTGATAATTTCTTTGCCTATTGTAGACAGATGCCAAAAGAGAGACAGCTTCAATATTCATAGGACTTAACTCAATAACTTTTTCCAGATATTCTTGAGCTCTCCCCGTCTCATCGAGCAAGGAAGCGACTTTTCCAGCAAGAAAGGCCCCCTCAAAGGTTTCCAGGTAATCCTCATGCTGATAATCTTTGAATTTGACTACGCTTTTTTTCTGCACCGTTTTTATCAAGTTGGAAGGAAGGATGAATTTCAATCTTCTTTCTAGAAAAATGACCATGCCCAGAACCTTCCCGTTTGCGTCTATCAGCGGCGCTCCGTTAAAAGTCTGGGGGACAGATAGAGAAGTCTCTACGAACCTTTTTGTGGGTTCAATCTCAAGAATATTCCTGACTGTTCCTTCAGAAGCTCCTATCTCTCCTGTTTCATCAACTCCAACAGCATAAACTTTTTTTCCCATGTCCAGTTCGTCTGAATTCCCTAAAATGAGAGCTGGAGTTTTACCCTTGATCTTTAATAGGGCGAGGTTCAAATTTTTATCAACTGCCGAAATTCCTTCAATTTTTACTTTCTTTCCTTTAAAATTCTTCCCTGCCAAAGATTTTGCTTGACTAACCAGCAGATAGCTAGTTGCCATAACTCCTTGCTCTACTACAAATCCTGAACCTTCTGCGACGGTTTCTTTTTCATCCCCGAGGACTGTGAGATAGACAACTCCTGTTTGATTTTTATCAAGTATTTCTTGAGCTTGTTCAGTTTGAGAATAGATAAGAGCAGATGGAAAAAAGATTAAAATAAATGTAATTAGCCATCTTATTTTATTTCCCCTCATTATGACCTCCTTGTTGAAATCATGAGCTTTTTTATATGAAAGTGAGAAGTAAGAGATAAATTTACACATTGAGGAATATTCTGTCAAATCTTATCTGAAGAATTGACAAAGTTTTAACACTCGAGTAGCCTGAAAAAATGGAATAAATGATGAACGCAATCCAAATAAAACATTTTGCTACCCAGTCCTGTTTTACCTTCCCTGCTTTTATTACTTTCATGGTATGAAAAAGAAAAGCAAAATTATTCTCATATACTTGCTAATCCTCTGCGGCATTGTCGTTTGGATAGGAATCATTTTTTTGGCTCCCTATTTAAAAAGCCAATCTTCGGGTTTGCAAGCATTTTGCTATGGCATTTTCTCTCCCATTTGTCATCAAAACCCAGAGCGCTCCTTTATCTTCCTGGGTCATCCTCTAGGCGTATGTGCTCGTTGTCTTGGTATCTATTTTGGTTTCTTGGGAGGAACGGGGCTCTATCCGTTCTTGAAAAGTTTCTCTAATCTTACTTTGCCCAGAGCTCGAATTTTTATCTTGATGTCGCTGCCCATATTAATTGACGCCGCGGGAAATTTCCTCCGTATCTGGACGACTCCCAACTGGCCGCGCTTTGCAACAGGATTCATATGGGGAACCATTCTGCCTTTTTATTTTATAATTGGCTTAACTGATTATTTTACGAGAAAAAAGCGGACAGAGGATTTTGCAACTGAAAATATCCCTTGAAAATAAAACATGAATCAAAATAGAATAGAAAAAACAAACTGAAAAGGAGGAAGAATGGATAATCAAAAATCAGCAATGTTTTCCTCAGCTTTGATCGCTGGTGCTGTCGCGGGCGTTCTTTCCGGTATCCCGTTTGTTAATTGCCTTTGCTGCCTCTGGATAATAGGAGGAGGCATGCTTGCTGCCCATCTCCTTGCTAAAAGTTCCCCTGTTGCTTTAAGCGCCGGAGATGGAGCTATTGTGGGTGTTTTTACAGGAATAGTGGCCGCTGTGATAAGAGCATTCGTTAACATACCTTTTCATTCTTTTAACATAGAATTTTTTAAGAAAATGGCTGAAGGACTTGCCGACTACGGAGGAGAAATGCCTCCTGGGTTTGAGGGCTTTCTTGAAGGTGGAGCTACTCAAGTAACAGTTGCAGGATTTTTAATCGGACTTATGGTCTCAGCTGTCATTCTGTCTGGTTTAGGTGCGTTAGGTGGGATCATCGGGGTCTCTCTTTTCGGTAAAAAAACAACGCCAGGTAAAACTGAAGGAGTCATTGATGTTCCTAAAGACACAGGTGATAGTCAATCCTGAATCTGATCAGGGCAAGACAAGAAAACGCTGGAAGCATATTAAGGAAGGTCTGAAGAGTTTTCTAAAAGAATTTAAATACGAATTCACCGAAAAGCCATTACAAGCAACTGAAATATCAAGGGTGGCCATTAAAGAAGGTACAGAGCTGATTGTTGGAGTCGGAGGCGATGGTACCATGAATGAAATCGCCAATGGCTTTTATGAAAATCAAAAAATTATAAATCCAGTAGTATCTCTGGGAATCGTACCTTCTGGAAGCGGCTGTGATTTTACCAAGAGTCTGAATATTCCTCATGGATTCAAGAATGCGCTGGAAGTTATAACTCAGGCTCCTTCCTCCTTGATAGATGTAGGAAGAGCGAAGTTTAAGAGTCATTCAGGAAAAGAAGAAGAAAGATTTTTTGTTAACGTTGCAGATTTTGGGATAGGTGGAGAAGTAGTCAGGAAGGTTAACCAGAGTAGAATGAGACGTAAGGCATCTTCTTACCTGAGATGTCTAATCTCTACTTTCATCGCTTACAAAAACAAAAAGCTGAGGTTAAAGATAGATGATGAGGAACTGCCCCTCGATGAATACATGATCGGAGCAATCTCAAACGGAAGGATTTTTGGGAAAGGGATGAAAATAGCCCCGAATGCTGAGCTGGATGATGGTCTTTTTGATATTGTCCTGGTGAAAGGGATGAAGATGTTAGAATTTTTCAGGAATGCCTGGAAAATCTATACGGGAACTCACCTGTCTCATCCTAAGATATCGTTGATTCGCGGTAGAAAAATAGAGGCTTTTGCTGAAGATGAAAAGAATGATGTCCTTATAGAGATTGACGGAGAGCAGGTAGGTATATTACCGGCGACGTTTGAAATTATTCCGCGAAATTTCCTGGTTAAAGGCTATCTGTAAAAAAGTAACCTTCCCCCGATTTTATCCTTTATTGTAAGGGCGTGTTTCATATTTTGTAGGAGTTTTATTAATCAAACCCACATTTTGATTTTTTATAGGGTAAATTTGTATATTGTAGGTGCTTGATTTATCAAGCCCACATTATGGAATATATAAACAAATAAGGTTCAGGTCTTGTTTTTTGCTTTTTTTTGTTTCAGTGGGGCCAGGCTTTGCTTTTTAGTTTGTGTTTGTATGAGTAGAGGCAAAAAACAAGACCTGACCCCAATTAAATAAATGATAAGGAAAAATATATCTATGCTCTTTGCTGCAAAAAAGTAGCCTGTCCCCTTTTATTTATCGGATTTATCAGATGTTTTTTTTGAAGAGTAAAGATAATGACAGTTTGTAAAAACTACTCGTCCTGAAGAGTCTTGATATTTATAAACTTTCGTTCTTGTTTTTATGATTGATTTTGGGTATGAAGCCATGACTTTTTCAATATAGTTTCTCGTTTCTGGATAAGGAGGAATTCCTCCATATCTTTTTACAGCTGTTTGACCGGCGTTATAAGCTGCCAGGACAAACCTTGTCCTTCTGCCATAAAGGTTCATCAATTCCTTTAGATATCTTACTCCTCCTTCGATATTATCTCGAGGATTAAACGGATTTCCCACACCATATATTCTTGCTGTTTCAGGCATCAGTTGCATAAGTCCTAAAGCTCCTTTGGAGGAGACACAGTAGGGATCATAATCTGACTCGGTGCGAATTATGGAATGAATTAAAGAGGCTTCCAAACTGTATTTTTCAGCGACATCCTTGATTATTTTATCAAATTTTTTATTCTGCTGAGACTCTACCTGAGAATCCGCTTTTAAAGGAAACAAAAAAATAAGCAGCAGGATTGTGAAAAATGCAAAAATCTTCAATTTAAAGGATTTTGGCTGTTTCATTATTCTTTTTTTACAAGTATGGATATTTATGATGTCAAAATACTAAAATTATTTCAATCCTCTTTTGAGGTGATTTTTCATCATCTATTTAGTCTTCTTTTCCAGGATAGAATAACTCTTTTGTAAAGCCTGATCCAGTTTCTTAGTCTTCGAACCTCCTGCCTGAGCAAAATCAGGACGGCCTCCGCCTCCCCCGCCTATGATAGAAGCAACCTCTTTGATTAATTCATTTGCCTTAACTCTCTCGGTTAAATCCTTGGTCACCGCAATTACCATAAAAACCTTTTGCCCTATTTCAGTTCCTAATATTACAATCCCTGAGCCTATCTTCTGCTTAAGAGAATCAGCCAGCCCTCTAAGCTCGGAGCTATCGAGGCCGTCCGCCCTTCGAGCAAGAACAGATATTCCTTTTACTTCTCGGACTTCCTGAACTTTTACCTGCGCTTTATCTGATACCTTTATTTTTTCTTCGGCTTTTATTTTCAGTTCTTCTGGTTCTATCTTTCCATATTTCAGATGAGCAAATTTTTGTCGAAGCTGCTTGTTTTCCTTCTCCTTTTCCCTTACAGAATCCTTAAGTTTTCCAATCTGGGTAAGTACCTCCTTTTTAGGGGAACTTAAGGCCTTCTGGACTTCATCCACGATCTCTTCGGTCTCCTGGATGTGCTTCAATGCTTCTTCTCCTGTTAACGCCTCAATTCTTCTCATGCCAGCAGCAACACTGGATTCTGAGATAATCTTGAACAGACCTAATTGGGCTGTTGAGCGGACGTGAACTCCGCCGCAGAGTTCTTTGCTGAAATCGTTAATAATGACCATTCTCACCCGTTCACCGTATTTTTCTTCAAAAATGGCCACTGCCCCTTCTTTTAGTCCCTGTTCGATGGTCGTTATTTTGGTTTTTACTTCGATGTTTTCTCTTATTTTTTCGTTGACGAGCTGCTCAATTTGTTTCAATTCAGAACTGCTTAAAGGAGCAAAATGTGTAAAATCGAACCTGAATCTCGAATCGGAAACGAGTGATCCTGTCTGTTTCACGTGATCACCCAAAATTTGTCTTAAAGAAGCATGGAGAAGATGGGTCGCGGTATGATTGCTGCTTATAGCCTTACGCCGCGAAATATCTATGGCTGCTTCCACGCTATCATTTACCTTTATTTTTCCTGAAATAACTTTTACTTTATGGGCTATGAGTTCGGGAATCGGGCAGTATGTATCCTCTACTACTGCTGAAAAATGAGGATTCTTTAAAATTCCTGAATCGCCAATTTGTCCGCCAGCTTCTGCATAGAAGGGTGTCTGACTGAGAAAGACTTCTCCTTTTTCTCCTTCGCCAAGTTCTTGGACTTTCTCACCTTTTTTTATAAGAGCAATGGCTTTAGCTTCGGGAACTTTCTCCTTTTCATAACCCACATAGCGAGGACTCAGGTCTTTCAGCTCTTCGTAGGTTTTCATTCCCTTCTGTTGAGATTCACCTTTCCACGCCAGGCGCGCTCGCTGGCGCTGGCCGTCTAATTCCTTGAGAAAACTCTGCTCGTCAACACTCATATTTTTCTCTTCTGCTAATTCTTTTGAAAGATCGAGGGGAAAGCCAAAAGTGTCATAAAGTTTAAAGACTTTTGCTCCGGGAAGCTTCGTTTTTCCCTCTTTCTTAGCCTCATCGATGTATTGGTTGAAGGTGCGGAGTCCAGAGGAAAGCGTCAAAGAGAATCGGCTTTCTTCTGACTGGCAAACTTTTGAGATATAATTTGTAGATGTAAGGAGCTCGGGGTAGGAATCTTTCATGATATCACTCACAATCCCCACAAGCTTATAGAGGAAAGGTTCTTGTATCCCTATTAAATTCCCGTGGCGAAAGGCTCTGCGGATCAATCTCCGCAGTACGTATCCTCGCCCCTCGTTAGAGGGCATTATGCCGTCTGCGACCAAAAATGTTAATGCTCTTACATGATCAGCTATTATTCTTACATATATATCTTCTTCGTCGTGAGAAGGATATTCTCTTTGAGATAGGTTGGAAATTGCTTCGATAAGGGGAAGAAAGAGGTCTGTGTCAAAATTATTCTTTTTTCCGAGAAGAGCCGTAGCTACTCTCTCAAGCCCCATCCCTGTATCAATCGAAGGAGAGGGCAAAGGATGCAGCTTTCCCTTTTCATCTTGATAGTACTGCATAAAAACTAAATTCCACAACTCTAAAAAGCGGTCGCTCCCCTTCTCTATCAGGCTCGACGGATCCCCTTTTTCGAGTTCAGTACCCAAGTCATAATGAATTTCTGAACAAGGACCGCAGGGACCTGTATCTCCCATGGCCCAGTAGTTATCTTTCTTCCCGAAGCGGAATGTCCTGTCAGAGGGTAGTCCAATATTCTTCTTCCAAATATTGAATGCCTCGTCATCCTTCTCATATACCGAGACGTAGACATCATCCTTTTTCAGCTTGAAAACTTCCGTGATGAGCTCCCAAGCATATTCTACGGCTTCTTGTTTGAAATAATCGCCAAAAGAAAAATTTCCCAACATCTCGAAAAAAGTATGGTGCTTATTTGTTTTTCCTACCTGCTCCAAGTCATTGTGTTTTCCGCTTACTCGCAAGCACTTTTGGACAGAAGCTGCTCTCTTGTAGCTTCTTTTCTCGAGCCCTAGGAACATATTTTTGAATTGGTTCATTCCGGCATTGGTAAACAGAATCGTAGGATCGTCCTTAGGAAGGAGGGAAGAACTCTTGATTATTTTATGTTTCTTTTTTGCGAAGAAGTCTAAAAAGGCTTCTCTTATCTGCTGGGCCTTCATTTAAAAATTTATTTGTCTGGTTCAAGCTTTGTCATCTCTTTTTCCATTTCTTCAAGAGCAATATCTCCTGTAGATTGGACTCCAGCAGCTCGTAATTTAAAGTCATTGGGGCTTGATGAATACTGCAATCCCAGATCAAAAGTGATAAGGTTGTCCTTATAGAGTTGATATATAGACTGGTCGAATGTTTGCATCCCATACTGAGAAACTCCGGCTGAAATAGCCTCCCTTATTTGACCTATCTTTTCCTTTCTTGTAACACATTCCTGAATAAAAGGAGTATTTATCAGCACTTCCACTGCTGGTACTCTTCCCTTGCCATCTGATCGGGGAATAAGTCTCATGGAAATTACTGCCTTTAAGATGCTCGCGAGTTGAAACCTGACTTGCTTCTGGCTATAAGGAGGGAAAATTGTGACAATCCGGTTTATCGTTTCAGGTGCGTCTAAGGTGTGGAGGGTGCTTAAAACCAGATGCCCTGTTTCGGCGGCAACAAGAGCTGTTTCTATTGTATCCAGGTCTCTCATTTCTCCCACAAGAATTACGTTAGGGTCTTCCCTTAGAGCAGCCCTGAGACCTCTGGCAAAGCTCGTCACATCTACCCCTACTTCTCTCTGGCTAATCGTGCATTTTTTATCCCTATGCAGATATTCTATCGGATCTTCTATAGTAATAATATTTTCTGCTCGGTTTGTGTTGATGTGGTCAATCATCGCTGCCAGCGTAGTTGTTTTTCCACTTCCGGTAGTTCCAGTTGCAATAACCAGACCCCTCTGTTCCATAGAGATATCTTCCAAGACATCCGGCAATAGCAGGTTTTTAATTGATCTGGGCTCTAGAGGAATAATTCTCATAGCGATAGCTAAGGTCCCCCTCTGGCGGTAAATGCTTCCCCTGAATCTACCGAATCCAGGAAAACTATAGGCCAAATCTATGTCTAAATTTTGTTCCAAAGCAGCCTTCTGAGCGCCAGTCGTGATTTGATCGGTGAGGTCCTTAGTGTGGATTGGCGTTAATCTCGGGAATTGGCTTAGAGGATTGAGAGTTCCGCTGATTCGAAGAATGGGATGATTTCCTGGCTTTAAGTGAAGGTCAGAAGCATCGCTTTCAATCGCAACTTTTAGCAGCTCATCTATTTTCATTTTTCCTACTCCTTACAAGCTTAATTTTGCTTACACATAAGTTAGCCAATTATATTTATCTCCTCTCTCCCCATTAATATAAGCGAAAAATTCATCCTGGAGGCGTTTGACTACGGGGCCTCTTCTGCCGTTTCCTATGGTTATTTTATCCACGGATCTAATGGGCGTTATTTCAGCTGCTGATCCGGTGAAAAAAACTTCGTCAGCGATATAGAGCATCTCTCGTGGAATAGTTTCCTCAATGAGGGTAATGCCCAGATCCTTGGCCAGGCAGATTACCATATCTCTTGTGATGCCAGGCAGAATGGAAGAAGATAGAGGAGGAGTGTGAATTTTCCCATTAATCACGATAAATATATTCTCTCCGCTGCCCTCAGAAATGTGCCCCCTCACGTTAAGCGCAATTCCTTCAACATAGCCCTCTAGCAGGGCCTCCATTTTTATCAACTGAGAGTTCATGTAGTTTGCTCCGGATTTAGCTAAGGCTGGGAATGTATTAGGGGCCATCCTCTGCCATGTAGATATTTTAACGTCTACGCCGCTCTCTAAGGCTTCCTCACCCAAATATTGTCCCCATTCCCAGACAAGTATAGCGCAGTCAATCGGATTGGGGAAAGGATCTACTCCTAAAGTTCCGTATCCTCGGTAGACAACTGGCCTGATATAGCACGCTTTAAGCTTATTTGCCTTTATCGTTTCAATAACAGCTTTTTCGATTTCCTCCTGAGTAAACGGGATTTTCATGCGGTACATTTTACAAGAATTATAGAGTCTTTTTATGTGAGCGCTGTTCCTAAGAATAGCTGTCCCTTTGGGAGTATCGTAGGCCCGGAATCCTTCAAAAAGAGAACTTCCATAATGAATAACGTGGGAAGCGATATGAATATTAGCCTCTTTCCAGGGAACCATTTTGCCGTTCATCCAAACCATGCCATTTTTTTCATTAAAAGGGCTCATGTATTGCTCCTGCTAGGTATTACATTATGATATTTAATTGATATGCCTGTAGTTTGAACTCGCGACTTCATCTTATCTTAACCATTGACCTAAGTCAAACTAATTGGGGTCAGGTCTTGTTTTTTGCTTTTACTCATGTAATTTGTTCTCATGCATTATGCATTACAATGCGGGCCCTGCCCTTTTTTGAGATTGACAAATGGCAATACCAACCCACATTATAGAACGGACTAAAAAGCAGCGCCTAACCCCTCTATTTTCAAGCAAAAAACAAGACCTGACCCCATTCATTTTCTCCAGATTGCTTCCCCGCAGTGCGGGCAGTTTTTTTCCTTGTGAGGTAACGGCCGGTGACAATTCCAACACAAAGTTGTAACCCTTCTTTCTCTAGCTTTGATCCTTCCCCATATGTCTTCTATTTCTGATTTTTCTGAGACTTTACCTTTGTACGCGGAGAGATGTCTAATAATCTCTGAAGCTTTTTGATATCTTTCTTCAACTTTAGCTGAGAGGCATTGCATTATAATCTCACTAATTTCTTTAGGAATTTTGCTATTCATTAATCGAGGAGGTTTAATTTTTCCTTTTTGAGCTCTTTCCAGGATTTTAAACGGATCAGCATCAATGATCGGAGGTTGACCTAATACCATTTCATAAAATATACATCCCAATGAGTAAATATCTGAGCCATAGGTTGACTTACCCAGGAACTGTTCTGGCGCCATATAGGGAGGAGAGCCAATTCTTGTCGAGGCATAAGGGACATTCTCCAGCCAAGCAGAAGTTCCGAAATCTGTGATTTTTGCCGTCCCGTCCTCTGAAATTATAGTGTTTGATGGCCTTAGATCTCTGTGAACGATCTTATTTTTATGGGCGTGATCAATACCGTAAGAGATTTGGGTAATATAATCAATCGCCTTTTCAAGGTCCAACACTTTCTCCTTATCCAAGATTCTCTCTAGCGTTTTTCCTTTGACGTATTCCATCACCATAAAAAAGATCTTGTTTTCTCTCTCAGCTGCAATCATGCGAACAATGTTCGGGTGATTCAAGGCAGCTTGAAGTCTTGGTTCCTTAAGAAGCTTGAAGAGCTCTAAAGATTGCTTATGGGGAACCTTGACGGCCACTTTTATGTTGAGCCATGTATCCTTCGCCAGAAAAACAGAGCCAAAACCTCCACTGCCCAGGGAACGCAAAATTTCGTATTTTCCTACTTTTTGACCTTGGAGAAACATCCTATAAATTCCAAAAATGAGAAATCAATACAAGACTACAAAGAGCAGCTGTCTCTGCTCTTAATGTTTGTTTACCCAGGCTGATTGCTTCGTACCCATTTTTCAAAATGAATTTCTCTTCTTCATCTGTCCAGCCACCTTCTGGACCGATGAGAATAAGAACAGAAGAAGGAGGTTTCGGAATCTTAAACTCAGAGCCTGAGTTTTCGATTAAAATATCTCTTAAATATTTCCCTTTATTTTCGCTAAAAAGAAGCTTTTTTTCATCCCCTTTTCGCTGAACTAATTTTTCGATAGGCATTGGAGATGATATGGAAGGCAAAAAAGACTTCTGGCTTTGTTTGACTGCTTCCAGAGCAATTTTTTTCCATCTTTCTATTTTTTTCTGAATTTTTTCCTCAACTTTTACGATAGTCCGAGCAGTTATAACCGGGATAATACTTGTGACAGCTAACTCTGTAGATTTCTGGATAATGAGATCCATTTTTTTTGATTTAAGAAGAGCTTGAGCCAGAGTAATCTTAATCTTGGGTTTATTTTTATCTAGAGTTTGAAGGATAGACATACGGGTCATCTCTTTTCTTATTTCTTCGACCTTTGCCAGATAGTTTGTACCTTGCTCGTCAAAGAGCCAGACTTTCTCCTCTGGTTTTATTCTGGCCACCCTACTTAAGTGATGATGTTCTTCCCCATAAAGAAGGATAGTGGAGGACTTGATGTCGCTTTTTTTGATGAAGAAGCGATTTGAAGTCAAACTTTACTCTAGTGAATTATATTTTTTGTTTTATCAATAATGTTTCTGTAGACGGCTTTTAAATCCTCTCCCGTGGATTCCGCAAATTTTTGGAGTAATGCTTTTTGCTCTTTAGTCAATTTTTCAGGGATTTTTACGTTAACCTTAACAAATAAGTCTCCTTTTCTATATCCTCCAAGGGTTTTTATGCCTTTTCCTTTTAATCTGAAAACTTCACCCGGTTGCGTGCCAGCAGGAATTTTAAGAACCTCATTCTCTTCAAGAGTTGGAATTTCTGCTGTTGCTCCCAAAGCGGCCTGGATAAAAGATATTGTTATTTGACAGAAAAGATTATTTTCATCTCTTTCAAAAATCTCGTGTTTTTTTACACGGACAACAACATAAAGATCTCCCCTTGGAGCCTCCCTGTCTCCCACTTCTCCCTCTCTTTCCAGTCTGAGTCTCATGCCGTCTTTAATACCCGGTGGAATTTTCACCTTCAACTCTTTCTTTTTCCTCATCTTCCCGGAGCCGCGACACTCCTTGCAGGGAGTGGTTATAATTTCGCCTGATCCGTGGCAGTGGGAACATGTTCGCGAAATTGCAAAGAATCCCTGCTGATAGCGAACCTGTCCTCTGCCCTGACATTGTCGGCAGACAGTTTTCTGAGTACCAGGCTGCAGTTTCGAGCCATGGCAGACAGAGCAAAGCTCTACTCTATCAAGTTTGATTTCTTTTTCTGCCCCGAAAGCAGCCTCTTTTAAAGAAACTTCAAGCTCTAAAGCAAGATCTCTTCCTCTCTGGGGATAACGGGCTCTTGTTCTATGCTGAGTCCCGAAAAAATCGCCAAAGCTGAAGCCGAAGAAATTACCCAATATATCCTCAAAGTCTTCAAAGATTGAAGAATTAAAGCCAGAAAAGCCACTAAATCCTTCTGCTCGTAATCCATCATGGCCAAATCGATCATAAGTAGACCTTTTTTCAAGATCAATGAGCACACTGTAAGCCTCTGCAGCTTCCTTGAACTTTTCTTCAGCCGTTTTATCGCCAGGATTCCTGTCAGGATGGTATTTAAGAGCCATTTGGCGGTAGGATTTTTTTATCTCCTCTGGAGTTGCATCACGCGGTAGATCTAAAATTTCATAAAAATCTTTTTTTGTCATTTTTTGAGTTAGGTAGGTAGGAATGTTTCGTTATAAGCTCGTTCCCGATACTGTGATCCATATTTTCTAGCTTTTTTTGGGAACTGCGACTTTTACAAGGGCTGGACGAAGCAGCCTGTTATGTAAAGTGTAGCCCCTCTGCAATTCCTCGACAACCTCTGGCTCTTCAACGTCTTCGGATTCTTCAGTTATAAAAGCTTGGTGAAGATGAGGATTAAATTTTTTCTCCTTGATTTCTATAGGTTTAACACCTTGCTTCATCAGCAAGTCTTGAAACTGTTTGTATATCATTTCAATGCCCTCTCGGAAGCTTTTGCCGTTTCCTTTATTTTGCGTTTCCAAAGCTCTTTCAAAATTGTCCAGAACATCAAAAAGTTCTTTTAATAATTCAGAGAGGGCATATTGATAGAACTCGCCCTTCTCTCGCTCTACCCTCTTTCTTAAATTTTCCATTTCAGCTATTTTTCTCAAGTATTCTTCTTTTAGCTTTTTATTTTCTGTTTTAAGAAGCTTGATTTCTGAATCTTGCTTATTGAGTTTATCTTTCAAAATCTTGTTTTTGTCTTGTCTTGCTTTATGCTCTTTCTCTTTCATCTCAGCAGGTTTTACTTCTATCCTTTTTACCATCTTTCCTCCTTACTGGCTGAAACTGATCGTCTGGCTTAGACTTTTCGCAATACAATCCACTAAGGGTATGATTTTTTTATATTGAATTCTTTTAGGTCCTATTATGCCTAGGGAACCAAGGACTTGGCTGTGGTATCCGTAGTGGGAGAGAATAAGAGAGCAATCTGATATATCGGGAATATCCAATTCAGATCCAATCATCACTTTTACTCTGTCAAGACTGATGAAGTCAGAAAGTAGTTTGGCAAGTTTTGCTTTTTCTTCGAAATTTTGAAAAAGAGACTTTAAGTTTTCCATGTCAAAAAGATCATGTTTTTCTAAAAGCTTTGGAGTTCCCTGGAAGAAAATCTTGTTTTCGCGCTCTTCCTGGTAAATATAAGCTTTCAATAGAGTAATCAATTTATCAATTATAGTTTCATATTTTAGCTTATATTTGGGAAGTTCATGGAGGAGGTAGTCCCGAATGAAATGTAAGTTCTTACTCCTGAAGCTCTGGTTGATATACTGAGAGGCTTTGTCAAGCTCGGCCTGGGTAAAATAGGAATCTGTCTGAACAATCTCAGTCAGGACGAAGTTAGAAGGAGTGATCAAGATGATCATTACTTTGACTTCGGATATCTTGATAAAGCGAACATGCTTAAGATTTATTTTTGAAATCCTAGGAGAAAGAACAAACCCTAAATTATCAGAATAGTCAGCTAGAGTCCTAGATACCTGGTTGAGGAAAGAGTGAAAATCAGCCTTCTGAAGGACAAGATTTTCAGAGAGAAGGTCGATCTTTTTTTCAGGAATAATGACTTCGTCAAACAGGCTGTTTACATAGTGCCTTAAGCCTTTATCTGTTGGAACACGTCCTGCAGAGGTGTGAGGTTGAGAGAGAAAGCCGCGTTCTTCTAGTTTTGACATTATGTTTCTTACTGTAGCAGACGAAACAGACAGAGGGCTCCTCTGAGCAATATACCCAGAGCTTATGGGCTTCCCTGTCTTCAGATAGCTCTCAACAATCAGGTTGAGAATTCGCCTGTCTTTCTCTCTCAAAATGCCAGTTCGCACTGATTTACTCCAAAAAATTTATAGCATTAAATCTTGAATATTGTCAAATCACACAAGATAGTCAGACCAAATAGAGTCAGACCTCTAAAGCTTTTCAAAATGGATCATGCCTTTAAGTGGACGGACTCAAACTTTTGCAGTTCTTGTTATATGCAGTGAAGACATAGTGCCAATTAAGTGTTGAGAAAGCAACTTATGGAAGGCAATGATAGGTTTTGATATCTTTCTCTAGAATCTCTTTTTTGAATAGTTTCAACTTCAGGTTTCTATCAACATCGCTAAACATAGCATAAGATTTATGCCTAACAATAACTGGATGGATCAGTAGGCTAATCTCGCTTACAAGGCCCTGATTTAAAAGAAGGTTGCCTAAAATTCTTCCTGTATCTGCTAAGATAATTTTTGCTTGGTATTTGTTTGATAGAAGTTCAAGTGCTTTTTAATTGTATTCGAACCTATCAAGTGAATGTCGGGCTTATAATTCCCAGCAATCTGATAGTGTAAACCCATATTAGGTTCAAAATTGGTAAGGGAACCATCAATACTTATTGAATTATGTAAGATTATTTTTGGCAGCAATTTTTATCCAAGTATGATTAAGCTATGAAATATTCAGTTTATCTTTATCCCGGCATAGCCGACAACTTCATGATAGTTTCCCGATGTATCTCCAGAGGTCTGGTATTTTACAAGAGTTGCTTTCCTTGCCCCCAGTTCCTTTGAGGCAACAATGGCTGAGGTGGTTGGCTGAAAGCCACACATACTGATATCTTCATGCTGCACAGTGTCATAAAGTCCTTTAGCATCAAGATTTAGGATCTTATCGATGGCTAAAAAGTCTTTCTTCTTCGCCACTTCATGTTCTACATAATGGCTCATATCCGTACTGGCCACAATCATCACCTCTTCCTTGAACTCTTTAATTCCCGAGGAGATGGCCTTCCCCAGCTCTACAAGCTCCTCGAAAGATACAGTGGGAGAAATACAAACCGGAACGATTGAAATATCTTTCTTAAAGTATTGAATAAATGGAAGCTGAACCTCAAGCGAATGCTCGTTTATATGGGCTACTTCATCTTCATCGATAAGCGCGGAATTATTCAGGATAAGCTCTGCAAGTCGAGATTCAATCTTGACCAAGCCCAGAGGAGTTTCCCAATCCCCTTCTTTCATTATTGCGATTCGAGACTGGATGGATCTGTGACTGGGTCCCAAGATAACGAACCTATTTGGAATCTGGACCGATGAGAAAACAGCTCCAGCAACTGGTCCAGAATATTCGAATCCTGCATGCGGGGAGACGACACAGATAGCCTTTTCCTTTTCTTTTTCTGGCTCCACCATTCTTTCGATCATTTTTCTGAGATCTTTTTCTCGGTCAGGATAAAAATAGCCACTCACTGCAGGTTTTCGTCTCAATTTATCCTCCTAGTATAAAAAGTAAGCGTAACCCGCATTCTTGTCAATTCTTACATTTGCTCCTTTTTTTCTTTGAAGGCTATATCCAGCTCTTTTAATTCTTGAAGAATGGGAATATAAATTTCAGGCGTAACAGGAATATGAACTCCGGTCTTTTTTATTTTGCCTTCAAGGATGAGCTTGGTGCTTATGGCCGCGGGCAAGCCCACTGTTCTGGCCATTGAAGTATCGCCATGGGGGATTCCAAAATCGATCAGGGTTGAAGTGATCTTCTCTTTTTTATCTCCAGGATAAGATGCGATAAACTGATGTTGGAGTATAATCATATCTCTCTCCCCCTCCTCGTACTGAAGCTTTTCCAGCATTTTTGCACCAAGAATATTCAAAGGTGAGTCTTTCTCTGAAGGGAGGATTTCATCACTCAGGAGGCCAAGCCATTCAAACCTCTGGATGATATCAGAGTTTTCCTCGATATTTAAACGAGCAGCAAGGGCTTTCGTGATGTTTTCTTCAGCAGGATCATTCATCAGTTTTCTGAGAAAACCTTTGTAGGTTAATCCTTTCCAATCCTTTTCCTCTTCTTCCAGGAGCCCCAGGTCTACGATTTTTTTTATGGTTGAACACCACCCCTTATTCCTTAGTGTTCCCCTGAGCATGGTCTTTGTTGATTTGATGCCGTAAAGCTCGATATACGGAAGTGAGTTTCGGTTAGGATATCCTTCAAACTCACCCAGCCCTTCTATGTTGATCGTCAGGTAATTATCAAAAAGGTCTTGGGGAGGAATGAATATCTGCTGACCGTCCTTTAGATATTGGGCTGAATTTTTCCCGGCAAGTAGAACCCCTGTCGGACTCCAGGAGAATTTATACCCGAAAGGATTGGTGTTTGCTTCAGGAGCAGGCAAACCGCCACAATAGGAAGTGAAACCCGAGATTTCTCCGTCCTTTTCCTCAACTTCGTGGATGATTCTCATTGCTTCCATGTGGTCTATTCCTGGATCCAACCCGACTTCATTAAGGATCAAAATCCCTGCTCTCTTTGCCTCTGCATCAAGATTCTTCATCACTTCGCTCACATAAGAAGTTGTGACCATGTGTTTGTTATAATCAATACAGTATTTAGCAACCTTAGGGTGAAAAGTATAAGGAACCATACTGATAACAATATCTGCTTTAGAGATCTCGTCTTTTAAGCCTTCTTCATTCTTGAGATTCAACTCGCTAGCCTTGCCCTGGGGATGGTTGTCAATGAGTTTCACTGCTTTGCTCACAGTGCGGCTGGCTACTTCAACCTCAAAATCTGGCTGGTCAAGGAGGTACCTGACCAACGGCCTGGCCACTAGGCCTGCTCCAAGAATTAGGATTTTTTTCATTACATTTCTCCTTTAAATTTATTGATAAAATTCTTCATGTATTCATAATCAGGGGTAAACTCCCCCCTATACAGAATAACCGCTTTTTTAACAGCATCTGGAAGATTACAATCTGCAAAATCTCCAGAAAAGTCTGCTTTGGCAATAGCTGGAACCAGAGGCTTAAGTGCATGGCTAAAGAATATCGAAGATTCAAGAGATATCTCTGCTGGCAAATTATCTGTTGCCATAACAACAATTCCTCTCCCCTCTACCCCATCTCTCGCCCTCTCTTCCAGGGGATCGTAGACAAAAACAGGGTTGTCAGGAGTTGTAGCCTGGACGGTACATTCCACTGAACCTTCTATGTCGCAAGAAATATCTCCTATTATTCGCAGACGAGGTTTATCGTCCTTCATAAAAAGCTGCCTCAAACTTTTTTTTGTCGCAAATCTTGGATACTTGGGTGTCCAGAAAATACAATTGACTAATACTGCGAGGAAAGATAGATAGGAATCAAAAATCGATTTATACTTTTGAGGATTATCGTAGTAATCTTGGAGGTCAAATTTTTGATTTGACTTGATGGGCTTGACCATGTGTTCTTCTTTAAAGACGACCTTATAAACAGTGTTGCCTGAATAATTCTTTTTTTCAAAAAAGGAGGCGATTTTCTCGGGTTCAACCTCTTTATAAGGCAAGAGATCGAATATCTCCTGAGCTCCCTGGGAGACATTTCCGTATCCTGCAAAACCAAACAACAAGGGAACTATAGATAGATCAAGACCACCGTTGTGAATCTGCCATCCTACTTTTTTTATTGCTTCTTTAGCAGCAACCAGGCTTCCGTATTCATGAGCCAGTTTTATCGAAGAGAAAGGATTTTTTATTTTCTCGTGATTCAACTTCTGTCCTAAAGCCCAAAGAGTATCGATCATTCCAGCTTGTCCTGCCTGCGTTCCAAAAAACAGAAGCCTTTGTCCTTTATCGTTCACTATTCTTTCATAATCGATCAAAGTACACCCGAGGTCTATCATTTTTTGAAGCATGGGCATATTGTGAGTTTGTCCCTTTATAGTATGAGAGAAGAATATGTATATTCTCTCCTTTTTGAAAAATTGTAGAGGGATTTCTTTTATGGCAAAGATAATTGAGCACGGAGCAAGATCCTCTTCTATCCTGGCTCCTTCTTGAAGATAGTCTTTGTCGGAGAAGATACGGATTGAGGACGGTTGAATCCAAATCTCCAAAGGATTATTCTTGACCATGTCACGAACGTGAGCAGGAATCAAAGGAGCCCTTCTTTCCCATGGATTTTTTTCTTCTCTCCTAATCCCGATCCGAGTTTTCATGACCTAAATCGCCCTTTTAAGTTTGAAGATTATTGCATAAAAATCAAATCCGGTCAATCTTGTAAGGAGTTTAATATTGACTCTGCTGATTGTTATCTTTAATAATAGTGTATCATGATTCGATTCTTTAACACTCTAAGCGGGAAATTAGAGCCTTTTAAGCCAATTGTCGAAGGAGCAGTCAAGCTTTATACCTGTGGTCCTACGGTCTATGATTTTGCTCATATCGGCAATTTCCGTGCTTATATTTTTGAAGATTTGCTCAAGAGATTTCTTATTTTCAGGGGTTACAAAGTCACGCATGTGATGAATATCACAGATGTGGATGACAAAACCATAAAAGGAGCCAATGCTGAAGAGGTAGAACTTCAAGAATTCACAAAAAAATATACGGATGCTTTTTTTGAAGACATCCAGAAATTATACATTTCAAAGGCTGATTACTATCCCCGAGCCACTGATCATATTCAAGATATGATAATGATCATAAAGGGCCTTCTTGAGAAGGGATATGCTTATAAAAAGAATGGTTCTGTTTACTTCAATATTTCAAAATTTCCAAATTATGGACGTCTCTCAAAGATCGACCTCAAAAAACTCAAATCCGGAAAAAGAATTGAGTCAGACGAATATGAGAAGGAGAGTGCCAATGATTTTGCCCTCTGGAAAGATAAAAAGGAGGGTGAGCCTTTCTGGGAGACTGAAGTAGGCCCAGGAAGACCGGGCTGGCATATCGAGTGCTCGGCGATGAGCTCTAAATACTTGGGTCAAACCTTTGATATTCACTGCGGGGGCGTGGATAATATTTTTCCCCATCATGAGAATGAAATCGCCCAATCTGAAGCATTTTTTGGGAAAAAATTCGTCAATTACTGGCTTCATTGTCGCCATCTTGTCGTTGATGGGGAAAAGATGTCGAAGTCCAAAGGCAACTTTTACACTCTGCGTGACCTTTTAGCCAAAAATGTAGATCCCTATGCCCTGCGCTTTCTTCTTCTTTCCACGCACTACCGAAAAATGCTCAATTTTACCTTTGAGGCTCTCGAGCAGGCCAGTTCTTCATTGAAGAGAATAAATGATTTTCTGTATGAGCTAAGGAATCGGTCGTTTGAAGAAGGAGAAAATAAGGATATCTCAAAGCTTGTTGAAGATACGAATAAAAGATTTATAGCTGGACTCGGTGATGATCTAAACATCTCTGTTTCTCTAAGAGCACTCTTTGAAATGATCAGAAAGGCTAATACCTTAATCTCTCAGGAAAAAGTCCACAAAAAAGACGCAGAAAAGCTGATGTCTTCTATTCTTTCTCTTGACGATGTTTTAGCGGTTCTCTCCAAAGAGGAAGAGGAGGCTTTATCCCCCAAGCTTATGGGGAAAATAGAAGAACGAGAGAAAGCCCGCACGGATAAAAATTATAAATTGGCAGATCAAATACGGAAGGAGTTGCTCAAACAGGGAGTTATATTAGAAGATACCAAAGACGGAGTTAGATGGAAAATTGTTAAACGCAAATCATAGGGGCTTGATTCATCTGTAGGCGTTTGATTTATCAAGCTCACATATTTATATTGTAGGAGCTTGATTTACCAAGTCCGCCTTTGTGTTAGGATTTGATTCATTAAATCCGTTATGTCTGATAGACATGGTCTCTAAACAACATGGCGAACTAAATATAAGGAATTAATCAAGCTCAAAGAGAAAATTTTGGCAGAAAGTAAGCAGACACCTCACGATCTAGGTAAATCAGGCGAAAAAATTGCTCTTAATTACTTAATAGAAAATAGATACAAGGTCATAGCCAGAGGCTTCCGTTTGTTCAGGGGTGAAATTGACATTATCGCCTATGACCAGAAAACTTTGGTCTTTGTGGAGGTAAAAACAAGGAGAAGCAAAGATTATGGTCCTCCTGAGGAATCAGTGACGCCTTCTAAACAGCGGCAGATTAGAAAGATCGCCCAGGTTTTTTTGGTGAAAAATAATCTTCAGGATGTGGAGTGCCGATTTGATGTAATATCTCTGTTCTTCGATAAAAAAGAAGGATACTCCGTTCGCCACATCAAGGATGCGTTTTAAAAGGAGGGATTGATGAAAGTGCTAATAAATATGAAATCTTTATTGTTCATTATTATCATTATGACTTTTTCTTTTCTTGGTTTCAGTCAGAGTGTTCCAGAGCCTGATGAATTTCTTGGTTTCAAGGTTGGGGCTGATTATCATTTAGCTACCTATACCCAGGCTATAGAATACTTAAAAAAACTCGAACAGAACTCGAGCAGGATCAAACTGTTTAATGAGGGGAAGACATCAATGGAACAGATTATGACCTATGCTGTCATCTCCTCTAAAGAAAATTTGGCCAATCTTGAAAAATATAAGCAGACAATCAGAAAACTCTCTTTGGTCAAAGGTCTTTCTGATGCTGAAGCCAAAAGACTTTCAAAGGAAGGGAAAGCAATAGTGTATATTGATGGGGGTCTCCATGCAAATGAATGTGCTCCTGCTCAACATAATATTCAGCTTGCCTATGATTTGGTGACGGCAAAGGACGCGAAAACACTCAGGATCCTTAATGATGTTATTCTTGTCCTTGTTTTTGCTAATCCGGATGGGATGAATCTTCTGGCTGAGTGGTACCATCCTAATGTTGGCACTCCTTTTGAGGTCTCCCCGATGCCATGGCTGTACCACATTTACGCAGGACACGACAACAACCGCGACTCTTATATTGCCAATTTAATAGAAACAAAACATCTGACAAGGTTGGTTAACAAAGAATGGTATCCGGTTATCCTGTATAATCATCATCAAACAGCTCCTTTTCCTGCCCGCATCTGGACTCCTCCCAACTCAGAGCCTACAAATCCCAATGTTCATCCTCTCGTCGTTCGCTGGCAAAACCTGGTCGGCTCAGCCATGGGGGCTGCTTTTGACGAAGAAGGCAAAGAGGGAGCCATCTCCAGGCTCATTTTTGACACATGGTATCCCGGTTACGTAACTCAGGTTGTAGATTCCCACAATATCATATCCATTCTTACAGAAACCGCTCTTTATCGCTACGCAACACCTTATTTTTACACTATCCGTGATTTTCCCACGCAGTACCGCGATTTAACGATGTCTGCCTTTTATCCCAATCCCTGGAAAGGAGGCTGGTGGCGCCTCAAAGATGCAGTGGATTACTGCCTGACAGCATCAATGGCTGTTCTTGATGTAGCTTCCAAATACCGCGAGGAGTTACTTTTCAACAAGTATAAAATGGGCAAGGACGTTATCAATAGATTCAGCAAAGAGCCGCCTTATGCCTGGATAATTCCCGAAAATCAGCGGGACCCGGGAACCGCTTCTATTCTTCTCAACAGAATGATTCTCCTGGGAATCGATGTCTACAGGAGTGGTGAATCTTTTACGTGTGACGGAATAAAATACCCAGTTGGAACTTACGTCATTCCTATGACTCAGCCTTTTGCCCTTTTCATAAAAAATGTGTTTGAGGAACAGAACTATCCAGACCTCAGGAAATACCCGGATTTGTGGCAGGGACTCATCGACCCTGTAAAATTCGAAGGGGCGCCGTTTGAATCTTACGACATGATGGGCTGGACTCTTCCCTACCAGTTTGGAGTGAAGGTTTATTCAGCTAATTCGCTAATTACGTCAAAAATGACCAAGGTAAAAGAAGCCAAGCTTCAGAAAGGCAGCATTGTGGGCAAGTCTGGATATTCTTACCTTATACGCCACGAAGAAAATAATAGCTTCACAGCAACGAATAGAATTCATAAACAGGGAGGCAAAGTTTTCTGGGCAAAAGAGCCATTTTCAGCTAATAACACACATTTTCCTGAAGGTACAATCATAATTCCTTCAACAAGCTTTAAAGGATCTTTCATGGGAGACTTGGCTAAAGACCTTGACCTTAAAATTACGGGCATTTCCAGTGATCCTAAAGTGAAGACTTTAAGCATCAAGCCAGTTCGACTGGGAATGTATAAATCCTGGCTTGCCAGCGCAGACGAAGGCTGGACAAGATTAATCCTGGAGAATTACGAATTCCCATATTCTAGTATACATGATGCGGATATCCGCGCGGGAAATCTCAACGCAAACTACGATGTCATCATTATGCCAGATACTTATAGGCCTGAAGCTGTGATAAACGGGTATGCCAAAGGAACCATGCCACCGAAGTACGTAGGAGGAATCACCCCTGGAGGCGTTCGCAATTTGAAATCGTATGTCGAGAATGGTGGGACTTTAATTTTCATGAATGCTTCCTGCAATCTGGCCGTTGAACATTTCGGCCTGCCAGTCAGGAATGTTTTAAAAAATGTAAAAAGTGGTGAATTCGTCTGCACCGGTTCCATCCTTCGGATGGAATTTGACACCAGCCACCCCTTGGCCTACGGCATGGCCAAAGAAGCAGCCACATTATTCGATAATAGTTGTGCTTTTGATGTTATGCCCTCATTTGAAGCAAAAAAGGAACCTAAAAGTATCTCCAAGTACCCCGAAGAAAATCCTCTGGTGAGCGGTTGGATCTACGGTGATAAAATAATTCGCCAAAAAGCAGCAATCCTGGATATCCCCTATGGAAAGGGCAAGATAATCCTTCTGGGCTTCCCAGTTCAGTTTAGAGCGCAATCCTACGGAACCTTCAGGCTCCTCTTCAATTCTATTTTTTATGCAGGTGTTAAATAGTTAAAACAGCAAGTAGAGCTTTACTTAATATTAAATATTCTTTAGCGATTATTCTCCCTTGTTTATTCTTTCCAGAGTTTTTAGCAAGTAGCCAAAGCTTGGCCTGTCCCTTGTGTTCTGTCCTATATACTTAAACTGAAGAATTCCCTTTTTATCTACTATAAAGACACTTGAAATGCACTGGTCAGCCTTGCTTCCACTCCATTCTGTAGCGAAGATTCCCAAGCCGCTGGAGACATGTCTTTCGCCGTCGATAAGGATTGGAAAAGGTGTGGGGACTTCGCCTTTCTCGTCTGCATAACGGTAGTTGTCGATATGGCACCAGCGGGCTTCTCTTGCAAACCCTCGCGGGAAAATAAGCAGAACATTTTTTCCCTTTAGGCTAGAAAGCGTGACTTCCCCACCCTGATATGCAGGAAGGGAAAAATCAGGCATGGGCTGGCCTACAGTCGCTGGCCTTATCTCGCTCTGCTGGGAAAAAGCCAGCCAGGAAAGCATAACAAGTGAGATTAGAGTAATTGAAAAGGATGTGCTTTTAGCTCTTTTCTTCATAGATTCCTCCTTAAGATGAATCAAATCCATTTGAATAATTAAAATGTGGGTTTGATAAATCAAGCCCCTACAGATAAATCAAGTCGCTACACATGAATCAAGCTCCTACAATTTGAGGAAGCGGTTGAAGAAGTCTGCAGTTGCTTTGTAGACCTTTAGCCATATGTCGTGGCGCAGAAAACCATGCACTTCATCAGGGAATACGAGAATTTCAATATGGGCTTTGCCTAATTTTCTCAAGCGCTGAACCAGATCTGTTGTTTGGATGAAATCTACGTTCCTGTCGTCATCCCCATGAATAAAAAGTACCGGGGAACTCCAGTAATAAACGTCGGCAACTGGGGAAGACTGATAGGCAGAACTCATAAGATCCTCTCCGCTAATCCCCCAACCTCCTCCATCGCGTCGTCTCCCTCTGAGAGACCAATCATGGACACCGTGTAAGTCTACTCCTGCGGCAAAGAGCTCAGAATCCCGGGCAAGTCCGAGGGCAGTTAAATATCCGCCGTACGATCCTCCCCAGAGACCAATCCTACTGGGATCAACTTCAGGGCGTTTCTGCAAGTAACGGCCTGCAGCCACGATATCTTGATATTCAGATGCACCTCGAGGGCCCTGGTCAGGAGCTCGGCGGAAATCATAACCGTAGCCTATGCCTGAGCGGAAATTAACGGAAAGAACAACAAATCCTTCATGGGCCAAGTACTGATTCAAGGCGTAGGCTCCGTGGTAGTAGCCCCGGTAATGCCAGCCGATAAGCATTTGGCGAATCGGTCCGCCATGCATGAAGATGGCAGCGGGCCGCCTATCTCCGGACTTTGCTCCTTTGGGGAGAAAAAGCTGACCATGAATCTTAAGCCCATCAGGGGCCTTAAATATCACCTGCTGAGGTTTGACCAAATCTTTCCCCGGAAACTCGGCAGGAATGGCCTCAGGAGCAATAAGGCGCTTTTTCTTACCTTTAAGGCTCATGACTGCAGGAGCAGCAGGTTGTGAAGCAGTTGAGCAAAAGAAAACCAAGTCTTTTCCACCTGAAGCGAGGACTGGAGACCATTCAATTCCTTCTCCGGGGGTAAGAAGTTTAGCCTTCCCTCCTGTAACAGGAACCGACCAGAGGTGCCTGCGATCTATATCACCAGAGTTTGAGTTGAATATAAGAGTTTTTCCATCAGCTGATAGAAAACTGTCTTCTACTTCATATTCTCCTGGAGTGAGGCAAATAATTTTCTTGTCTTTGATAGATATGGAGTAGAGATGCATCCATTTTTCATGTTCAGAGTAAAATACCAAACGGTCGCCCGCGGCCCAGCGGAGCGTTTTTGATGGATAATATTGAGAAAAGCCTCCGGTTTCATTTGGGCACTTCCATATTTCTTTTGCCTTCCCGCTGCCAACATCTGCGACCAGCAAAGAAAATTTTGCCCCTACTCTGAAAGACGGTCTTCCCATGGTGCCAGCAAAACGAATAAAAGCGATGTTTTTTCCATCTGGAGACCAAACTGGGTATCCGTCCCTGTCCACAGAAGGAGAAATCCAGCTTATGGACTTTCCCTTAAGGTTATAAATCCCGATAAAACTATGATCCTCTCTGGAGCTTACAAAGGCGATTTTTGAGGCGTCAGGTGACCACCGGGGTGAACCGTTTCTCCCGCGAGCTTTAAACAGGAGTTTTGGTTTCGAAGATTCGTCTAAGGATGTCAAGTATATTTTCCCTCTTAAAGTGAAGGCCACGGAATTTCCGACTGGAGAAGGCACTGGGTTGCTTCCTTTCCCGAGTCGCCAGGATTCGCCCCCTTCAATCTTTATGGCCCAGACGGCCTGCTCTGTACCTTCAGGATTGGAAGTGGGATTGGGGTATTCTCCGGCTCGATTCGCAGATCCTCCTCTAACATAGACAATGATCTTTCCTTCTGAGTCGAAGGCAAGCCCTCCTAACTCCTGGCCGTCGTCAAGGGGATATGCTGTGAGCTTATGAGCTTTGTATTCTGGTGCCTTGGCTGTCCAGATATTCCTCTTTCCCTGCCAGTTAAATACCCAGGCCACAAGATCCCCCTTGGGAGAAACAACCAAGTTTGAGGGGAAAGCATAGCTCAGGATGTTTTCAAGGGTAAAAGACTGAGCCTGCTGAAACATAAAAAATGCAAACAAAAGGATGAAAATACAGAAAAGGCCTGATCTTCTCTTAGAGATTGATAAATTCATTTTTCCCTCCTTTTCTTTTAGATTTTATTTCGTTAATTGGGCTTGAATAACCTTTTTTCGTCCTTTCCTTTAAATTATTCTTTTGCAAATCATATCATGCAAAAAGAATTACCCATTCGTCAACTCTCACCTGTTATAAAAATCAATGAAATATGAAAGCATCAGCTTTATTTTCAAAATTTTTTATAAAGAATAGCCCAAGCCAAATATAAAACTCCTTCCAGGATCTTCAACAGCATCAGGATCAGCAGGCTGTTTGAAGACTTTAACTAGATAGATTTAACATTAACTATAACGCATATCGTTAGAATTAAAGTTAAGCTGGATAACAATCCATAATCAATAGCAGAAACGGAAGAACGGCATGCATTTTCCTAGGGTGTTGCCTATTATAAAAGATAGCAGGATTCCCTGTTCCTGATTCAAGCCTAATAAGAAAAAGAAACTTTAAAGACTATGCCTCTGCCGGGAGCATCCACTCCTGTTTCGTCAGCAGACAAACGATATGTTCGGTTTGATATATTTTGTGCAATAGCGAGCAGCATTATATTTTTATTAAGTTTATAACCGAAAATTGTATCGAAAAGAGTGTATCCTTTTATTTCAATTTCAAGGGGACCCGGGTCTTTCTTGGCAGCAGCTAAGGTTAATTTTGGCTCTACCCAGAACTTGCCTAGAGAAAACTTGGGCCAAAGGGTTAGGCGGGAAGGCGGAATATAATTAAGGGCAGCATTTGTGTCGTTTTCTCTTCCCTTCATATAGTGGAAATTAACAAATAATTCACAATCTTCAATCAACCAGAAATAGAATTCACCTTCAATACCAGTGATGCGACCTTCAGTTAGATTCTTGTAATAATACTCCTCTTCGCCTATACCACCATATTTCTGGATCATATTGCTCACCAAGTTGCTGAAACCATAAATTGAGGCATAAAATCTATCATGAAGGTATCGAAAACCGAAATCCAGATTAATACTCGTCTCGGATTTCAGATTTACATTTCCAAAAACTGTTCCCCTCCCCGTCAACCCGGTGTAAAACAACTCACTAATTGTCGGGAATCGAAAGGAACGGCCCAGGTTAGCCAGTAATGAAAGATGGGGGGTTACCTGGAATATAGATCCAATATATGCGGTAAATGATTTGTCGCTTCTTGAAAACCTATTCGCCGCGTTAGTAAGGTTGCTGGTGTTTATGTAATCAAAGCGGGCGCCCAGATTCATAGTTAAAGAAGAAGAAATCTGGATCTTATCATTGACATACAAACCGAAATTATTTCTCCGGGCATCATTGATTGAAGTCTCTTCTGTTTTCTCAGTGATATTTCCGTACTCATCAAAATCCCATTCGGTGTTACTGTCGTTTAGCCCGCGGCGCCCGAAGAAGTCGAACCCAAAATTTAGGGTGTGATTTTTACCCAACCCCTTTCCACCCCGAAGCTTGAAACCGAAATTGGTGCCCTCAATTTTAGCTAGATTTCTTTTCTTTACTGTCAGGGATTCCCTTAAATTATCTTTTTGAGTCTCCAGAATTGATGGGAGGATATAAAAGCTCACATTCAAGGTATCCAAGTGGAACTTGTTTTGTATCTTGTAACCCAAGGTGAAGATGGTATTTCTCTCTTTTGGATACCAGTGTGGCTTGAGTTTAGCTGTAGGGCTGGGTTTGCCGATGTCTACACCTTGATAGTGGAATAAGGTGAAATAGAACTGGGAATTATCTCCCGTTCTATTAACTTTTAGCAAAAGGTCATAATCCGAGTACCGGGATTGTTCTATTATACCAGCAGGTGAAGAATAATCGTCGGCTTTTTTTCCGTTAGCCACCATCATAAAGCCGAATTTCCCCCGTGACCCGCGTAAATTAACTGAAGCGGCTCTTTCTTTCCTTACGGTATTGTAACCGAGCCGGAAATCTCCTCTGAAAGGCGCATGAGCAGCGGGTGATTTGGTGATAATATTAATAATTCCACCGATGCCGCCAGAACCGTAGAAGACCGAATACGGTCCGCGGTTTACCTCGATACGATCAATATCATTGAGATTGATAAAAGAGGCGCTTGCGCCTATGCGCCTTTCGGAAGTAAGCCGAACTCCATCAACAAGAAGCAGAATCCTATGTTCGGCAAGTCCCCGTATTGCTGGAACCATGGAATAACCACCTTTGCCAACCATCGCCACCCCAGGGATCTTCTCCACTGCCTCAGCAATATTGGCTGTTCCCAATTCAGTTAATACACTGCTGGGTAGTATGGTGCGGTGAGATGGCAGGCTTACATCTATTATGGAGTCTGCTTCAGCAGTGACAGTTATCTCTTCCTTAATAGTAAGAAGCATTGGACTTTTTGCAGATAGAGTAATTTGGATCAATTTGCTAGGTTTTTCACTGACAGTGACTTTGACCATATTAGCCATATAGTCAGGGTGAGTAAATAAGATTTGATATTCCCCCAGTGTTAGGTCTTCCAAAGCAAAGGTCCCATCAGAAAGGGTCTGGGTTAAGATGGAGGTTTCATATATCTCCACCCTAACACCAGCCAGTGGCTTCCCCTCCTGGTCTGAAACCAGGCCCCTGATAATCCGTTCTGTCTGGGCGTAACAAAATCCGCTGATAAAAATGATTAGCAAAACAAACCAAAAATATCTTTTCATCGCTCGCTCCTTTTTCCAAAACAATTCATCAAACCTTTCGCAGACCTAAAACTTTCAGCTAGCAACTCTACGAATCAAATCATGTAAAATCTAATGGTTGAATGACAGAAAGAAAAAATATGAATGGGAGAAATGTAGCTTTTCGCATGCAAAAGTATATTATAATAAAATTTTATCGGTTTAAGAATTCAACACTGCTTTTTATTCAAGTCCGCAGCCCATCAATATTTATGGCTTATTGATTCTTTGATCTGCTTTACGATCGAACGATCATTCGATTTTTTCCATAAAGTTTTCATATCCTCGTGTAGAACAGGATGAAATGTATCAGGGGATATTTCCACAAAGGGAAGAAGAACAAAGTTTCTTTTCTCCATCCTGGGATGGGGAATCTTGAGTTCTTTTTTGCGGACAACTTTGCCCTCAGCCAGAATGATATCTACATCTATTATTCGAGGTCCTTTTTTTTGCTTGCGCTTTCTTCCCATTTTTTGCTCGATTTTTTTTATCAAGTCCAAAAAAGCCTCAGGATTAGCCTTTGTCCTGACCTCTACAAGCTGGTTATAAAACCATGGTTGGCCGGGGGAATCAACGGGTTGAGTCTCGTAAAGGGAGGATGTTTTAAGTATTTTAACTCCTTCCTTTTTTAATAAGGTGAGAGCACGGGCTAAGTTTTTTTCCCTGTCTCCAAGGTTGCTGCCGAGGCTTAGAAAATATCTCATCTAGTAATTAAAGTTTAGAGCAGTTTTAAAAATTTCATGGTAGCATCTTTATCTTTCCATTTCAAAGAAAGGCTCAGGCTTTCTCACGGTTTTTTCACCATACAGCCTTCGTCAAGCGAGGGAACCCGATGAAGTTGGGCGGCGATTATGTCGGGGTCAGGCCTTATCCAAATGAATGTTATAGGATCAAAAGGCAAGAAAAGTACATTCCCCGGTGACAAGGCCTGCCCCATGGCAAGGGGTAGGAAGGTATCTTTTCCCGATGGCAAGGCCTGACCCCAAGCCGC